>JAEEGK010025488.1_pt1 | contig 12135 bp, 13 predicted proteins | sample 8958771 | NCBI WGS metagenome assembly JAEEGK01 (sample SAMN16246547, study PRJNA631951) | gut metagenome | biome: gut microbiome; feature: rumen; material: SC-attached | host: Bos | place: Iran: Karaj | collected 2018-10 | reverse complement strand
GCACTCATAGACGGCTTTAATCATGCTTGTAAACGAAAATTTTAAACGTCTGTCATTGCGAGGCGGTGTAACCGCCGTGGCAATCCGGTCGTTGTCGTTTTGTCGTTGTCGTTAGATTTACAAGTTCGTAAACGAAACGAAGTGTTTTCAAAATGAAGTGTACTAAAAGGACAGCGGAGAGAATGAGTACATGATTTTTGAAAACACAAAGTTGCAGTTAGAAATTGCAAATCGTTATAATCTGTAAAAGGAGCAAAGTATGGCTATAAACGAACATAAGAGTAAAGAAAACATAGATATCGAAGAAGCTCTCGGAGTAATTTGGACTTCTCTTCAAAGAAACGAAGACGATTTTGAAAAAGTTTCCGAAACAATAGAAAAAGGTGTATCAAAAAATATAACTAATATTCTGTTGGAAAAGAATTTTATAATTAAAGAAAAAAATAAAATAAAACTTACCGATGCCGGTGAAGATTTAGGTAAACAACTTACAAGAAGACACAGACTTACCGAAAGATTGTTAGCTGATGTTTTGGATTTTAACAGACAGGATATAGAAAAAATCGCTTGTGATTTGGAACATAACCTTTCCACCGATTTGGCAGACTCGATTTGTACGTTGCTCGGGCATCCGAAACAATGCCCGCACGGGAATCCTATTCCGGAAGGGAACTGTTGTAAAAATTCAAACAGCAAAATAGAATCTATCGTTGTTCCGTTATCAAAAATAGATATTGCCGAAGAAGTTACTCTTTCGTATATAGTTACAACAAATCACGACTATATGCACAAACTTTTATCTATCGGTTTGGTTCCGGGAACAAAATTGAAATTACACCAAAAGTTTCCTACATATATCGTGAAGGTTAACGAAACACAAATTGCTTTGGACGGTGAAGTTGCAAATCTTATTTATGTAAGAAAATAAGCATGTAAAGTTTTGTATAATTTAGGGTATGAAAGTTATAAAAATTGTAATATTAACATTATTGATAACATTTTTATTATTTGCAGCATCTGTTTATATAACTTTTAAATATATTCTTACTCCCGAGAGAATAAAAAATTATGTGCGAACTTATGTAGAAAGAACTATTGATGAGCAATTTGAAAAATATAAAAAAGAACTGTTGGACAAAATATCTTTTTCGGGCTTTTCAAGTGACAAAGAACAAGAAACGGAAAACAAGGATGATAAAAAACCGGACGAAAATATTGAAAGTGTAGAAGTGTTGGAAAGTGTAGGAGACATAAATTATTTAGCTACAAAATTTGCGAATATAGATATGGTGCAAGGAATAAATGATGTGAATTTGTTAAGTCACAAAGTGTTTGGTGATGTTAATTTGAAGATAGAAAAATTAAAAAATAAAGTTACGGAATATTTTTCAAATAATAATAAGGAAGAGGAGTAAAATGTTTAACGGAAAACAAAGAATACATTTCGTCGGTATCGGCGGATCCGGTATGAGCGGAATTGCCGAAGTGGCACTAAATTTAGGACATCAGGTTTCAGGTTCGGATATTAAAAAAACAGAAGTAACACAAAGACTAAAAGAGTTAGGTGCAAAAATATATATCGGCCATAAAGCCGAAAATGTAAAAAATGTGGATGTTGTCGTAACATCTACAGCAATTTCAAAAGATAACCCCGAAGTTAAACAGGCAATAAAAGAAAAAATAATTATTATTCCCAGAATAGAAATGCTTGCAGAACTTGCGAGATTAAAATATACAATTACCATTGCGGGAACACACGGTAAAACAACCACAACATCAATGACGTCTATGATTTTGGATGAAGGCGGATTCGATCCTACAATCGTTATCGGCGGAAAACTAAAAAATTTAAAAACTAATGCAAGGCTCGGTAAAGGTGAATATATAATTGCCGAAGCAGACGAATCCGACGGATCGTTTTTAAAACTTTCACCTGTACTGACAATAGTTACAAATATAGATAACGACCATCTTGATTATTACGGTTCAATGGACAATTTAAAACAGGCTTTTATTAAACATATAAACAGTCTTCCGTTTTACGGTTGTGCAATGGTTTGTACCGACAGTCCTTTGGTTAAAGAAGTGTTACCTTATGCAACAAGAAAATATATCACTTACGGATTTAAAGGTAACCCCGACATAACCGCAACAGATATTACCGTTGTTAACGGTAACACGGAATACAATGTTATTTACAAAGGTAAAAAACTCGGCAAAATATTGTTGAAAGTTCCGGGTGAACACAATGTGTTAAATTCGTTGGCGGCAATAGGTATAGGATTACAATTTGATATACCGTTTGTAACAATAAAAGACGCTCTTTTTAAGTTTGGCGGTGTAGGCAGAAGACTTGAAGTTAAAGGTGAAAAAAACGGTATAACGGTTATCGATGATTACGGTCATCATCCAACGGAAATAAATGCTACACTTTCGGCTTTAAAACATAACTATCCTCACAAAAGGTTAGTTACAATATTTCAACCGCACAGATACACAAGAACACAAAATTTATATAAGGAATTCGGGAAGGCACTAAAAAAAGCAGATGTCGTGTATATAATGGATATTTATGCCGCAAGTGAAAAACCTATCAAAGGTGTAACCGCGGATTTGATTGTAACGGCTGCAAAACAAAATAAGTGTAATGTACAAAAATTTACTGATATAAAATCTATAGCACAAACATTAAAAGAAAACGATATTTTATTAACGCTCGGTGCAGGCAACGTTTGGCAACAGGGTGAAGAATTGCTAAAAATAATGTAAAAAGTCTTACTGACAAGATTGCTTAAAAAAATTATTATTAAATTAATATTATTATCATTCGGGAGAAAAAAATGTTAAAAAAATTTGTTATTAGTGTTGTTGCAGTTTTGTTTATGACACCAATGGTTTTTGCACAAAATGGTCTTGTAACAAAAGATGCATCCGGAGCATATGTTTATGAGACAACGATAGGTTCACTTGTTGACCAAAGAGTATATGAAGAAATTAAACTTATAAACAATTCTTCAATTGCTTTGGCACATGTAACTTGTACTATTACAATAAACGGAAGAAACCACGACATGAGACCTATGCCGGTATTAAAACTCGGAGACTCGGAAGGATTTGACGGTTATTTTGAAGATGATATGAACAGAGAGTTTCCAAAATATTTCGGAAGAGATGGGAAATTTTCAAGAAAGAATAATAATGTAGTGAGATTTACTTTCAATTTTAGAGGGCATAATGATGATGTAGAAATAACAGATGTTTATTTCGGCGAAGAAGATTTGTGTTTTGTAGTTACGGATTCGTCTTATTCTACAGGAAACGATTATCCTGCGGTGGAACCTGCACCCGCACCGCAACCGATACCTACACCGAAACCTGTACCTGTAAAGAAAGAAATAAAAAATGTTCCTCCTAAAGCACAACCTCAGCAACAAGTTCAATCTCAACCTGCATCAAACAACAATGGCGATAGTATTGTAGTTATAGACGGGAAAAATTATTTGCTTCATGAAGGTAAAGCTTATCCGATACAATAATTAAATAAAGATTCCAAAAGCACACTTAGTTTAATAACAAGTGTGCTTTTTTTCTTTTTATTAAGTACTAAAAATGGTAAAATATAAAATCATAAATTCTTAAATTTCGGAGTCCGATTATTAAAAACAATTTAGAAGAATTTTTATCTTCAATAAAATGCAATTATAAATGCAATGAATCATTAGCAAAACATACTACATTGTATATAGGTGGTAATGCTGACTATTTCGTTGAAGTTGCAACTGAAGATCAGTTGGTGTCGCTATTAAAATTTATAAAAGAAAACAACGTAAAATTTTTTGTTATAGGCGGCGGTTCGAATATATTGTTTAGTGATGAAGGTTTTAGAGGTATTGTAATAAAACTTTCGGGTGATTTTTGCAAATATGAAATAGACAAAAATATGGTTGCTTGCGGAGGTGCTATAAGTTTAGCTTATTTGGCCGAACAAACGGCGGAGCAAGGTTTAAGCGGTTTGGAATATCTTTCCTGTATTCCGGGAACAGTCGGTGGTGCCGTCTTTGGAAATGCCGGTGTAAAAAAATGTTCGGTATCAGATATTGTTGATAAAATAGAAATCATTGATTATTCAGGAAATAAGAGAATTTTAACCAAAAAAGATATAAATTTTGAGTATAGAAAAAGTAACTTAAAAGACTGTATTATAACCAAGATATTTTTTGTCTTGAAAAATGCTGATAAAAATGATATTTTAAAGACGATTTCACAAGAGCGAAAAAGAAGAATAATTTCGCAACCAATCGGCACTAAAAATGCGGGATGTACATTTAAGAACCCCGAAAGTGATAGTGCAGGACGAATAATAGACTCTCTAAATCTTAAAAATTATAGTGTCGGCGGTATAAGAATATCCGATGTGCATGCAAATTTCTTTGTTAATGAAAACAATGGAAATGCACAAGATATGATAGAGTTAATTGAGTTTGTAAAAGATGCGGTCTACAAGAAATATAATATAAAACTTGAAACGGAAATAAAGATAATAAAATGATGAATTTAAAAAAGAAAAAAATAGGTGTGTTGTGCGGCGGAACATCGTCGGAAAGAGAAATCTCTTTAATGTCGGGAAAAGCTGTTTATAATGCAATAAAAAAGTTAGGCTTAAAAGTCGTATTGATAGATGTAAACAAAAATGTGGCTCAGAAGTTAGTAAAAGAAAAAATAGATTTGGCATATATAACTTTGCACGGAACACCGGGTGAAGACGGAACAATTCAGGGTATGCTTGAAATTATGGGTATTCCTTATACCGGTTGCGGAGTATTTTCAAGTGCCGCGACAATAGATAAAATAATATCAAAAAAAATGTTCGAAGCTGCAAAAATTCCAACGGCAAAATGGACGATAATAGAGAAATTAAGAACGTTCGAAGAAATAGCATATCCTGTAGTAGTAAAACCGGCATCACAAGGTTCTGCAATAGGAATATCGATAGTAAAAAATAAAAAAGAATTTGAAAAAGCCGTAAAACTTGCATTTTCTTACGAAGACAGAATATTGGTGGAAAAATATATTAAAGGCGTTGAAGTTACCGCAGGTGTATTAAACGGTAATCCGTTACCTGTTGTAGAAATTGTACCTAAAGGTAAATTTTATGATTTTAAATCTAAGTATACCGTAGGACAATCTACACACATTATTCCTGCAAGATTGCCGGAAAAAGTGCTGAAAAAAATACAGAATATCGCACTCAAAGTTTATGATGAATTCAGATGTAACGGAACATGCAGAGTTGATATGATAGTAGACAAAAATAACGATATATATGTTTTGGAAGTAAATACTCTTCCGGGTATGACAAAAACATCGTTATTTCCGGATGCCGCAAAACATATGGGCTTAAGTTTTGAAGATTTGGTATTGGAAATTTTAAAGTCGGCAAAATAAAATGGTAAATATAGTTAAAGACGATAAAATATCAAAAAAGAAAAAAACGGTAAGAAAAACTGCCAAAAGAAAAGCTAAAACCAGTCATACAAGAAATATAGATATGGCTATTTCTTATGGAAGTATCAACATAAGAAACAGAGGCGGTAAAAAAAGATCATACGGAAAAATTTTCCGTATGTTATTTATGCTGATTTTCATTAGCACTCTGGCTTTTTCGTGTGTGTATGCATATAATCATTTAATGGGATATTTATGTTCGTTGGAAAACTTTTTTATTGAAAATATTGAAATTACCGGTTGCGAAAATGTTACCGAATCTGAAATAAAAGAATTGATACCGTTTCAAAAAGGGGACAGCTCTTTTGCGGTAAGGTTAGGACAAGCGGAAAAAGATTTAAAAGAATTTAAAGCCGAACTTAAAGATATTTCAATGCATAGAACCGATTGGGGAAGAAAAATAATTGTTTCCGTAAAAGAAAGATCACCGGAAGTTTTTATTGATGTAAATGATAAAAGATTCGGACTTGATTTTGACGATAAGCCGTTTAATTTAAGAGGAAATATGTCCTCAATGCATATTCCGACGTTGGTATTTAATAACGATGAAGAAAGAAAAGATTTACTTTCTTTTTATCACAAAATAAAATCTAAAATAAAGAATGTTGTTCCGGGTATTACCGAAATAAAATACGGCGAAGTTGAAGATATTATTTTGACGGTGGACGAAAAGACAGACATTTATTGGGGTTCGCCAAAAGAAAAAAATTCCGATGATAAAATTTCAAAACTTAAACAAGTATTGGATTTTTTGGCAACTACGGATAAAAATATAGACAGTGTAGATTTAAGTTTTCTTGATATGAACAAAAATAAAGTTTTAGTAAAATATTCGGTTGTTGACGAAGCAAGTAAGGTATAACACAGGAGTACAAATATGGAAAAATTAGATGCTATTATAAGTTTGGATTTAGGTACAACCGCTATCCATGGAGTAATTGCAAAGATAAACTCGGAAAACAAAATAGAAATCTTGTCGGCAGACACTTTTACTTCCGACGGAGTAAAAAGCGGAGTTATTTCCGATATCGGTGCCGCGGAGTTTACGGTTAAGAAGTTTTTATCAAAGGCCGAAGAAGAATTTAATGTAGAAAATATAGATATGTTGTGTGCCGTAAGGGGAGCATTAATAGAAGTAAATAATGCAAATACAAGAATGAAAATAGACGAAGAAGACGGTGGTATAGTTACCGATCAAACGATTGCCGAACTTACGGAAAGATTGGAAGAAGGGCACAAAATTCCCGATACAAAAGAAATAATTGAAATAATTCCTCAACAATACAAAATAGATGAACAAATAGTTGCAAATCCTATAAGAATGAGCGGCAAACATTTGGAATTGACTGCACTTGTAATATCCGGAACAAAAAGCAATATGTCTAATATTAAACAAGCTACCGGAGGACACAAATTAAGATACGGGTATAGTTCTATTTCCGATACTTTAGTATCTAACGATGATAAAGATTTAGGCTGTATATTAGTCGATATAGGTGGTATGACAACCGGTATAGTTGTTTATGCCGAAGGAAAATTAAAATATTCTTTTGAATTAAATTTCGGCTCCGACTATATTACAAGAGACATTGCGGCAAAGCTTAAAATTACAAAGAAAGAAGCTACAAAAATAAAAGAAACATATGGCGTTATATTGGAAGATCTTATAACAGACAATACGGAATTCGAATATTCCGTTCCGGGGAACAAAACACATAAGTTTACGGTAAGAGAGTTGGTAGATATAATAAAACCTCAAGTAGATTTGCAATTAGAGCAAATATTAAAAGCTTTTAATCAAAGAGGGATAAATCCTTCGGAATATGTGGGAGGATTTATACTTACCGGCGGAGGTTCTTTGCTTAAAGGTATGCCGGAAGCTTTTGCAAAATATTTCCCTGCTGTAGCAAAATGTGCAAATTTTACCGATGAAGATTTTGATTGTTATGATGATAATATAATAAATTCTCAAATTTATACTACAGCTCTTGCAATACTTAAAAACAGTTTTAAAAATTTAAGTTCCTCAATGATAACTGAAGGTGTTAGTCGCAGACAAAAGAAGCAAGGATTTGCGGATACTCTTAAATCCTGGTTTAATAATTTTAAGTAAAATTTAACGGAGTACAAATATGGAAAATTTAGAAATACGATTTCCTACTAATGAGTCTACCAAAAGAAATACAAATGTTGCTGCCAGTCGTGCAAATATAAAAATTATCGGTGTAGGTGGAGCCGGAACAAATGCCATTACCAGAATGGTAACTGCAAATATTAGCGGTGTTCAACTATATGCCGTAAATACCGATAATGATAGTTTAAGAAAATCCGCTGCGGAAAACAGAGTTTCAATCGGAACAGGTTTAGGTGTCGGAGGAGATCCTGAAAAAGGGAAAAGATATGCCGAAGCCGCAATCGATAAATTTAGAGATATGTTGCAAGGTGCGGATATGATATTTATTACCACAGGTATGGGTGGCGGAACAGGAACAGGTGCAGCACCGGTTATTGCAAGGGTTGCAAGAGAATTGGATTCGGAATTGAGAAAAATAGGAAAAGATGGAATTTTAATAATAGGCGTTGTTACAAAGCCATTTAGCGCCGAAGGTCCCGAAAGAATATCGAATGCAAATAAAGGTATAGCAGAACTTAAAGAATATACGGATGCACTGATTGTAATTCCTAATGATAGAATATTTTCTTTGATAGACGAAAAAACTCATTATGAACAGGGATTTGTTTTTATAGATGATGTTTTAAGAAGAGCAATAGAATCTATAACAGATACGATAACAAAGACAGGAACCATAAATATCGATTTTGCTGATGTACAAAAAGTGTTAACGAATGTAGATAATGCCATAATCGGTCTTGGTGACGGGAAAACTTTGGAAGAAGCTTTCAATAATGCTATTACGAATAAGTTTGTTGAAGGTGATGATATAAGAGAAGCAAGCAGAATTTTAATAAATATTTCTTATTCTAAAGTAAGCGAGATTGCCGTAGGTGATATACAATTTGCTCAGGAATACATTCAGAAAGAATTTAAACATTACAAATCGTTAAAAATAGGTAATACGGAAAACAACGAGCTCGATACAAAAATAAGAGTAGCGATAATAGCTTCATTTAAAAAAGAAGAAGAAAAAGAAAAAGCGAAGAACAACGATTTATTTGAAGCAGCAGAAGCTCAAAAGCAAGAAGAAGAAAGAGTATCCGTTAAACAAGATTCAAGTGATGTGTTCGGCAGACCGGCTTGCGAAATTCACAGACCTACAAGATTATAATAATTATGCAAAAAAATAATATTGTAGTCAGCGAAAAAAAATTTAAAACTTTCCATTTAACTACAACAAAATTTTGCGGCAACATGAAAAATGTTGACGAAAGACAATCTTTTTGTAAGAGTATCGGGATTGATTCCGAAAAAATAGTTTTTGCAAATCAAGTTCACGGAACATCCGTAAAAAAAGTTTCTAAAAAAGATTGCGGTAAATTTATTGATTTATGTGACGGTTTAATAACTAACGATAAAGATATTATGTTATGTATTTTTACTGCAGATTGTATGCCTGTATTTTTAGCCTCAAGAGATTATTCCGTGGTTGCTATGGTTCATGCCGGTTGGAGAGGGCTTGCAGGTGGTATTATTGAAAGTGCCGCAATAAGGTTTTTAGAAGATTTCGGTATAAGCACGCAAGATATTTTTGCTTATATCGGTCCGCACATAGGACAATGTTGTTATCAAGTAGGAGATGAACTGAAAAAAGCTTTTAACAGGCCCGATGATGAAGAATATTTCTCTTTGGCAAAAGAAGCTCAAAGACAAACAGAAAAGCTTGGTATAAAAAAAATATATATTAATTCTCATTGTACATGCCATGAATATGAAATGTTTTATTCGTATAGAAGAGAACCTACAGACAAAAGAATGATGTCATTAATTAAATGTAAATAAATACACAAATAAAAAAAGCTTAAGACTATTCGTCTTAAGCTTTTCAATATTTTTAAAAAGTGCTGAGGGGCAGAATCGAACTGCCGACACAAGGTTTTTCAGACCTTTGCTCTACCGACTGAGCTACCTCAGCACTTTACTTCTTTATTCTTGTATAAGATCTCCCGATTTTTCTTCAACCGGAGCAACTTCTTCTTCAACTATCGGAGCTTGTTTTTTAAAAGCTCTGGAATATTTTGCTTTGCCTTTTTCCACAAATTCTGAAACTTTTGTTTTGCTTTCAGCAACAAATTTTTTACCTTTTTCTCTTAAATCTGTTCCTACTTCGCTGGCGTCTTCAACAAAATCTTCGGTAAATTTTTTCAAATGAGCTCTTGTTTCTTTTCCTGTTTTCGGAGCATACAATAAAGCTGCTGCCGCACCTACAACTGCACCTAATAAAAAAGCAAAAAGACCACTATCTCTGTTACTCATAATATGCCTCCTACTTCTTTTTTCTAAAGATCATAGCTGTTGCTGCAGGTAAAACTGTTGCAACTATCTTAACCCAAGCTTTCGGGAAGAAACTTGCAACTTCTAAAACACCTTCCGAAACTTTATGAACAGAATCTAATTCGACATTAACTTTGTCTATAGTTTCTTCAAGTTTTTTTGTTGTTTTCGCAACTTGAACCAAAGTAAGTATAAGATAAATAATTGCAACTATAAGTGCTACTGTCAACAAAACTATACAAACCGTAATTATTTCGTTCATATCTTTTAAATTCTATCAAAAAAATATTTTTTTTTCAACTATATAATCGTTTTTCCGGATTCAAGTTCAAATAAATGAATCTTTTTTAAATCAAAAACCAACTCTATAACTTGGTTAGGTTTTGATTTGTTGTTTGAATCCACTTTTGCAACCATTATATTTTTGCCTGTATTAAAATGCAAATATATTTCGCTTCCCAAAGGTTCAACAATATCTACCGTAGCGGAAAATCCGCTAACTACCTGATGAGAAACATTTGCAAAGAGTTTATCATAGATATCTTCGGGTCTTACACCCATAACGATTTTTTGATTAACAAACGGTTCAACTTTATCTTTCATAAAATCAGGAACTTTAACATCAAAAGAACCTTCTTTTAATACTAATGAACCGTCGTTTTCTTTATATACTTCAACATTAAAGAAGTTCATCGGAGGAGTTCCTATGAAACCTGCAACGAATTTGTTTGCCGGTTTATCGTAAAGTTCCAACGGACCTGCAATCTGTTGAATAATACCGTCTTTCATTACACAAATTTTATCACCCATTGTCATAGCTTCTGTTTGGTCATGGGTAACATATATCATTGTACTTTGTAATCTTTCATGTAATTTTTTTAATTCGGCTCTCATTTGAACCCTTAATTTTGCATCGAGGTTTGAAAGAGGTTCATCGAATAAAAATACTTTAGGTTTTCTAACAATCGCTCTACCTACTGCAACTCTTTGTCTTTGTCCGCCGGAAAGTTGTTTAGGTTTTCTGTCTAACAAGTGGGCAATACCCAAAATGTCGGCAGCTTCTTTAACTCTCTTATCTATTTCTGCTTTATCATAACCCTTAAGTTTTAAAGCAAAAGCCATATTTTGGTAAACTGTCATATGAGGATATAAAGCATAGTTCTGGAAAACCATCGCTATATCTCTGTCTTTTGGAGGAACATCATTAACTCTTTTACCGTCTATGAATATATCACCTGCTGTAATATCTTCAAGACCTGCAACCATTCTCAAAGTTGTGGTTTTACCGCAACCGGAAGGTCCTACGAGAATACAAAATTCTTTATCTTTAATTTCCAAGTTAAAATCTTTAACGATTTTAACATCGCCATAACTTTTGTATACATTCTTTAAAATAATCTCGGCCATTAATTCCTCCAAAACAGCTACAAAAATACAGTTATTGAAATAAAATTATATACTTTTGATAAAAGATAGTCAAATAACATATTGGGTTATGGGGTGAAGGGGTGAACGGATTAAAGGTTTTCAACTTTTTGCTGTGCAAAAAGTTTCTCACCCTTTCACCAACAAATTGTTTACAATTTGTGTTCACCTTTTAGTTTGACACATTTTCCTATATAATGTAGAATAAAAAAGTTATGATTAACAGACGTATTATAAATTACATTGCAAAAAGTTTATTTCAAAAACACTTTGAGTTTCGATGGTGTTAACGGTTCTTTTACGTATTTAACCGAAAAAACTGAAAATTAAAGGAGAAAATATATATGTCAAAATTAGAAAAAAAGATAATTTTAGAAGAAAAGGATATACCTACACAGTGGTATAACATACAGGCAGATTTGCCTCATCCTTTGGAACCGGCTTTTAATACAAGAACCGGCAAAATAGCAACAAAAGAAGATTTGTGTCAAATATTTCCTGAAGAAATAGTTAAACAGGAAGTAAGTACGGAAAGATGGATAGATATTCCGGATGAAGTAAGAGATGCTTACAAAATATGGAGACCATCACCTCTTATAAGAGCAACAAACCTTGAAAAATATTTGGATACACCGGCAAAAATATATTTTAAAAATGAAGGTGTAAGCCCTTCCGGCAGCCACAAATCAAATTCCGCAATAGCACAAGTTTACTATAACAAGAAAGCCGGAACAAAAAGAATAGCAACCGAAACA
>JAEEGK010025487.1_pt1 | contig 12135 bp, 8 predicted proteins | sample 8958771 | NCBI WGS metagenome assembly JAEEGK01 (sample SAMN16246547, study PRJNA631951) | gut metagenome | biome: gut microbiome; feature: rumen; material: SC-attached | host: Bos | place: Iran: Karaj | collected 2018-10 | reverse complement strand
ATAAAAAATTGGGAAATTTTATCATTTGAACAATTATCTGAAAAAATTGATAATATTATTTCAAATTATCAACAAAAAATAAATTTAAATGAAATTATTCTTTCTTTACAATCAAAATATAATTCAGAAATAACAAATTTTAATTATATTTTACAAAAAAATGATAAAAAAATTAAAGATTTTATTGAAAAATTTAATAATAATAATGCAAATAATTATTTAATTAAACAATTAAATGAATTAATTAATGAAAAAGAATCAAATTTAATTACTATTAATACATTAAGAGGAGATTTAATTAAATTACAAACAAATAATCAAATTGAAATTACAAAAGCAAAAAATGAAAAAATTAAAAATAATAATTTAATTAATAAATTAAATGAAAAAAATTTAATTTTAGAAAAAGAAATTAAAAATTATCAAAAAAATAATTTACAAAAACAAAAAGAAAATGAAAAAAATTTTAATAAAACTGATTTTAATAAAAGTTTTGTTAAAACTTTAAAACAATTAAATGAAAAAAATAAAGAAATTAATAATTTAAATAAACAAATAAATAATTTTAAAGAAAAATATTCAATTGATACTTCTAATAAAATTAATAAATTTAATATTGAAAATAATAAAAATAATAATATTAATTCAAATTATAATTATAATTTATTTATTGAAAATATTGATAATGTTCAAAATAATACTAAAAAATTAGAACAACTTATTAGATTAAAAAATAAAATAATAAATGGTGAATCATAAATTTAAAATTTTTATTTTTAAAAATAATAATTTATAAATTATATTTAATATTTATACTAAATTTTAAAAATATATTAAAATAAATTATATCACTATTATTTCTTTATAATAAAATATTATTAACAAAACTTTACAATTTATAATAAATATGTTGCTATATTTCTACAAAATATATTATCTATAAATTATCTATTTTATCTTTATAATTATTATATATGTTTTCATCTATATATATATTAAAATTTAATAAGGTTAAAAATATATATTCTAAATTAAATAATTCTTTTTGTGTAATTCCACCTACTTTTGCATAATAATTATTAGTAAAATATTCATCTTCATTATATTTTATTGCTACAATAATTGAAGTTAAAAAAATTTTATGAATATTTTTTTTATTTAAATTTATATATGAATTTTCACAAAATTTATCAATTAAAATTAAAGAAATAATAATTGTTGAAGGTTGAGGTTTAATATATTTTAAAATTCGTGATAAATAATTTTTTAAAGAAATGTTCGGATTACTTTTTATTTCGAAATTATTTAAATTAAATTTAAAATTTTTTGAATCCAAAAAATCTTTTTTATTTTCATAATTTTTTTCATTATTAATAATTTCATTTAGGATAGAGCAAACTACATTAATAATTCTTTTTGATTCTTCCATATATTCTTCATCATCTTCACTTTCATATGTAATTTCATGTCTGCTCATTTATATATATTTAGAGAATATAATTTTTTATTTCTAATAAAAAAAAAATAATTAATTAATTTTTTAATTAAATTTATTTTTTATATTTATAATTTAAATTAAATTATTTATTAACTAATATTTAACCAAATTAATTTAAATTTTATTATAATAAATGTCATCAATTTCCACAAAATCAATGTCACCAATCAAAGAAAATGAAGGATTTAATTCAATGCTTTTTCTTTCTCCAAACAAACATTCTTTAGATGAATATAATTTAAAAAATGAAATTACTACTCCAAATAAATCTCTATTTGAAAATGATTTTGATAAATATAATATGAATTTATCTCCAAGTGAAAATTTACAAATTGAAAATTTTTTACCACATGATTTTCTTTTGAGATTAGATCAATGTAGCCCCGCTAAACCTATTGAAATAATTAATGAAAAAAATGTTCTTTTTTCTAATGAAACTAATTATTTAATTGAATGTTATCAAGATAAAAATTTGCGGGATATTCAAATAAAAAATAATAATAATAATATTAATTGTGCGTTTGGAAAAAAAATTGATTTTGATCATTTTGATATTCAAAAAAATAAATTTGATTTGTCTGAATTTAAACAAAAAATAAATTTTCCTTTAAAAAATCCTGGATTTAAATATGATTTTAAAAAAAATAAGAAATTAAAAAAAAATCTCAAAACAAAAGAAAAAAAATATTTTGAAAGAGAAGGTGATTGGTGTTGTTATAAATGCAAAAATATGAATTTTACTTTTAGAAATTACTGCAATAGATGTAATTATTCTAAAGAAAATTCAGAAAATGATTATGAAAAAGCTCGAAGAAACATGCTTTCATTAATTAAGTAATTTTTTTTAACAATTTTTGGTTCTTGAAATGAGATATAAATAAATTTAATATTTAAATTTAAATTATTTAATAATATTATTATAAATAAAATTAATTTAATTATTTTTAATTATTTTATATTTATTTATTTATTTATTTTTTTAAAATGAATAGTTATATTCATTCTACTAATGAATTTAATGAATTTGAAATAGAAGAAAAATCATCTTTATTAAATTTTAAAAAATCATCTATTAGAATAAAAAGTGTTTTTAATAAATTAATTTCAAGATTATTTTTTATTTGGATTATTCCTGTATTGAAACGTGCTCATTATAAAACATTAAAACCAAACATTTTACCGAATATTTCTAGTAAATTAAATGCTAGAAAATTTTTAAATGATTTTACTCCTTTTTGGAAAGACTCATTACGTAAAAAATTAAAATATCCTTTATTTCAAACATGTTTAAAATCAAATTTTTTTAATTGGTTTTTAATATTTTTTTTAAGCATGTTTGACACATTTATGAAATTTTTATCCGTTTATTTTTTTAAACAAATAATATTAAATTTTAAACAAAAAAATAATGATATTCCAACTTTTCCATTAAATATATCAATAGTTTTCTTATTAATAACAAAATTTATTATAATTTTTTTAACGAGACAAATAGATTACATAATAGAAACTCAAGGATGTAGATTAGCAATTCAATTAGATGCTGTAATGTATGATAAATTATTAAAAAGTTCAGGTTATGATAAAGATGGTCTTTTATCTGAAGGAGCTTTATTAAATTACATTCAATATGATTCAGAAGAAATTGCTTATTTTTTTTCAAATTGGCCTTGTGATATTTTTATTCCTTTACAAATATTATTTTATTCTGTTATTTTATTTAGATATTTTGGAAAAAGTTTTTTAATTGGTTTAGCTACTTTAATTATTTTAATGTATTTTTCTACTTTGGCTTTAAAGGCAAAAACAGAAAAACAAACTGAACTTATGAAGTTAAAAGATGAAAGATTAAAAACTACAACTGAAGTGTTTAATATGTTAAAAGTATTAAAATTATATTCTTGGGAAGAGGCTTTTAAGAAGAAAATATTAAAACGACGTGAAAGAGAATTAAATAAATTAAGAGAAATTGAAAATATTTCTTTATTTATTAATACTGTTTATTGGTCATCAACAACTATAATTTCTGTTATTTCAATAGTAGTTTATAATTTATTTTATGAACAAATGAATATTTCAAATATTATGACTGCCATTTATATTTTTAATTCATTGGCAGATCCTTTATTTAATTTACCTGGATTTTTTATGGATGTTTTTGATTTGACTGTAGCAATAAAAAGAGTTGAAAAATATTTATTAAGTAGAAATTATAATAGTAATCAAATAAGTCACATTCCAGATAGTAGTGAATATTCAATTATAATAGATAAATGTGATTTTGGAATAAAAGAAGATGATAAAGAAGTAATATTATTAAAAAATATATCATTAAAAATTAAAAAAGGTAATTTAATAGGTGTTTTTGGTGAAGTTGGTTCAGGAAAAACTTTATTATTAAATTCATTTTTAAATAATTTAGATATTCTAAATAAACAATATAAAGGAAATATACATTTATATGGAAGTATATCATATATAAGTCAAACTCCATGGATATTAAATGATACATTAAAAAACAATATATTATTTTTCAACGAATTTAATGAAGAAAGATATAAAAACATAATTAAAATATGTGAATTAGAACAGGATATTAAAATTATAGATGGAGGAGATATGGCTGAAATAGGAGAAAAGGGGGTTAATCTCTCTGGAGGACAAAAAGCAAGAATTGCCATTGCAAGAGCTTTATATGCAAATGCGGATATTTATTTATTTGATGACCCTCTTTCTGCTGTTGATGCTTATGTTGGATTAAAATTATTTAATAATGTTTTTAAAAAATATTTAAAAGGTAAAACTGTTATTTTAGTTACTCATGCGTTACAATATTTAAATGGGTTAGATCAAGCCATATTAATGAAAGATAGAAGAATTGAATTATTTGAACCTATTATAAATCTTAAAAATTCTATTGCGTTTAAAGAATTTTGTACAAATACATCTTACTTAAATACTAAAAGAAAAAAATCAGTTGATTTAGATAATGAAATAATTAATAATGTTTTGAATGATGAATATGATAAAAATAATATAGAAAAAGAAAAAATATCTAATATTGATAATACAATGACCCCTCTAACAGGTTTTGATATTATTGATAGTAATAGTAATAAAGAATTAAAAAATATATTAAAAAATGATAATGAAAAAAAAAAGCTTTTAAAAACATCAAAAAAAGTAAAACGTATAACAAAAGATGAAAAAATTCAAAAAGGTGCAGTTAAATTAAAAGTATGGATGAAATATTTTACTTATATAGGAGGTATAACATTTTTTTTATCAACATTAATTTCAAATATATTATGGAAAACTTGTGAAGTGAAAAGTGATTATATTTTAACAGAATGGGCAAGTATTGAAAAAATAACAGAATCTGAAAATTTTAAATATTTAATTTATTATTCAATAGTTTCATTATTTGGCATATTTTTTGTATTTTTTAGAGCATTATTAGCAAGTAATAGTGTAATTAAATATAATACAAAAATGCATAATTTATTATTAGATAAATTAATAGATGCTCCAATTAATTTATTTCATGATACAATTCCAAGAAGTCAAATTTTAAATAGATTGTCAAGAGATTTAGATAAATCAACAAAATTATGTTGGACTACAAATGGTTATTTTCGTATTGTTTTTCAATTATTAAGTTGTATATTTGTTTGTATAAATTTTAATTGGTTTATTTTATTTTTGTTACCAATAATTTTTGTAATTGATTATAACATATTAAATTTTTATTTAAAAGGTGGGAGAGATTTAAATAGATTAGGAAATGTTTCAGTTACACCTATAATAAGTGTTTTTAGTGAAACAATTCCGGGTATTAGTACAATAAGAGCATATAATTATGAGGATAAATTTAAAGAAAAATGTTTTGTGAGATTAAATAATGATTATAAAATAATTTATTATCGAAGTGGAGGTGAATGTTGGTTCGGACTAATTTTAGATTTAGTTAGTTTTATTTTGTTGTTAGTTATATTAATATTAGCAAATATTTTTAAAAAAAAATTAACTCCTCAAAGTTTGGGTTTATTAATATCATATTCAATGAAATTAATAGATTATTTATTTAATTTTATGACAAGATTTATTAAATTAGAAAAACATATAACAAGTGTGGAAAGATGTAATACATTTCTTGAAATAGATCAAGAAAAGTATTTCAAATGTGATAATGATGAATTATTAAAAAATAACTTTCCTATGAATGGAAAAGTAGAATTTAGAAATTATTCAGTAAAATATAGACCTGATACTCCTATTGTTTTAAATAATCTTAATTTTGTATTAAATCCTCATGAAAAAATAGGTGTGGTTGGAAGAACAGGAAGTGGAAAATCAACATTATGTTTATGTTTATTTAGAATATTAGAAGCTTTTAAAGGACAAATTTTAATAGATGATATTGATATAAAAACTATAGGTTTAAGATTATTAAGACAAAGTATAACTATTATTCCACAAGAACCTGTTTTATTAGAAGGAAATATAAGAGAAAATGTTGATCCTTTAAATGTTTATACAGACAGTGAAATTGAAAATGTTTTACAAGAAATTGGTTTAGATCATTTAAAATTGTTTTATCCTGTTGAAGAAAATGGAAAAAATTTATCTGTAGGTGAAAAACAATTAATTTGTATAGGAAGAGCTGTTTTAAGAAAAACTAAAGTTGTTGTTATGGATGAAGCCACAAGTAGTATTGATTATAAAACTGAAAATTTAATTCAAAATGTTATTAATACAACTTTAAGAGATTCAACTGTTATAACAATTGCTCATAGAATAAAAACAGTTATTAATTATGATAGAATAATGGTAATGAGTAATGGAGAGTTAGTTGAATTTGATAGTCCTAAAAAATTATTAGAAAATCCAAAAGGAATTTTTACTGGATTGTATAAAGAATCAATAGGAAATAATGAAAATAAAAATGGAAAATAAATTAATTTAAAAATGTTAATTAAAAAAATATTTTTTTTTAATAATAATATATTTATTATCATATATTTTCTATTTATTTATATATTTATTTTTATATTATATATATTAAATAAAATAATATTAAATTTAATTTTATATTATTTTTTATGCTTTAATAAAAAAAAATAAATAATAAAAAATATAACTAAAGATGTTAGACAAACCATATAGTAAAGCAATGCAAGGTGGATTTCAACGTGCTTATAATCCTCATTTAAAAGGAAGTAAAAGAAATAAATTAGCACAAGAAGAAGCAAAAGCAAATATTAATAATGAAATATTATCTGAGGCTCATGAAAATCAAGCAAGTTCTAAAACAAATAAAGAAGATTTTGCTAAAGAATTAATTAAAAATGGTTACATAGATTCATTTGTAGATTTTTTTTATTTAGGTTGGGGAAAAACACCAAATTTAAAAATAAAATATTCAAATCAAAACGAAGAAGAAGAAGGTGAAGAAGATGTTAAAGAAGAAGAACAAGAAATAATGAATAATGAAATAATTCCAAGACATGAATATAATATAGGTACATTAAATGTATTTTTTGAAAAATTAATTAGAGCTGAAAATGCTTCAAGAGACGCTGAAATGGATAATGATATGAATAAATTTAAAGAGGCAATTGAACAATACAATTCAATTAGAAATGATACAATTCATGATCAAGGGGTTCCTTTAGAAGCTATTTATTTTAATCAAAAATGTATAGATATATCTAAAAAATATAATTTAATTGAATCTTTAATTCAAAGTTTAATTTTTATGGGAGGATGTTTTGATAAAATGTCTAATCCAATTGATATGAATATATCAAAAGGTTTGAAAGAAAAAGCTAAAGAAATATTTTTACAAAATCTTGCTGGAAAAAATTATGTTTTAGAAAGTACTATATATAAAAGTTTAATTGAATTATATAATGAATTAGCAAACCAACAAGAACAAATGAAAAATTATAAAAAGGCAATTGATTTATTGTATAAATTATTAGAAATTTTAGAGGCTTTGAAAGAAATATCACCTAATTTAAAAGAAGGTGGGTTAACAGATAAAGAAAATGAGGATAAAAAAACTGAAAGTTATTTAAAAATTTCAAATTTATATTATAGAATGAAAGATTATGATAATGTTATTGAAACTTTAGGAAAAATTCCAAATATAAAATCGGAAAGTGAATCAAATTTAAGTGTAAAATATTTTTTTAATTTTTTTTATTATTATAGAATTTTCAAATTCAAGGTTTATATAGATATGCTCAAACATATGAAATGCAAGGTAGTAATGAAAATGCAATAGCTTATTTAGAACATATTGATAAAGTGAGTGGTAATCAAACCACTGATGATACTATTTTAGCTAAAAGTTTACTTCATTTAGGAAGACTTTATTTTAAGGCTCAAACTTATGAATTATCACATAAATATTTAAATAAATTTTATAGAAAATCTAAAACTATTGAAACTAAAGAATTAATGGATATTGCTAGAGTTGATTTAGGTATGATTGATGGAACTCAAGGAATGGAAGATTATATCAATAAAATTAAAAATAATAGTTATGAGCAATTTTTAAAAAATAAATTAGAATATAATTCATCTTCTCAATAATTTATAAAGTTAGAAATTATGTAACATTTAATTTTATTTTAAATAATAATAAATTAATATTATATTATTTTTTATAATTTTAAATTCATTATAAATATATTTTTTTTCTTATTAGAATGATATTTTTTTTTATTTAAAAATGTAAATCATTATTAAATAATCTTTAATTACATTAAAATTAAAGTAAATATTTATTTATAATGATTTATTTATGTTGAAACATTAACTACTCTTTATCCTATAACTTTAAAGAAAAGAGCCCATTATTAGTTTCATTTATTAAAATTTAAATTTAATGATATAAATAATTATTTAAAAATAAATATAAAAAATTATTTTTTTAATAATAATAAATCAATAAATTAATATAAATTATTATATTATCTAATTCAATACAAGTGATATTTTTAAAATAAAATTAATTAATTTATTAATTTTTTATTTAGAAGATAACATATCAAATCCCATGAATTTTTTCTTTCCCAATCCAAACCAATATTTTCTATCCATTGAAGTTTTTTTATCATCAAATAAAATATATATTAATCTTTTAACTACTTCTTGTCTAATTTCTTTTAAATATTTTTGAAGATTTGCAATATTAGAACTATCTTTTGTATTAGCTAACATATTAAAAAAATTATCTGATTTAGGAATCCATTCGCAAGCACTTATTAATTTATTTATATTTTCCTTTGCTTTTTTTACATCTTGATCGTTTCCTTTTTCTAAGCATTTTTGAATAAAAACTGTAATATAAACTAATAATTTATCAGCATCACCTTCAATATTAAAATTTTTAAATAAGACATTTATTCTAAAATATATTAAAGCTTCATCTATAATATCTAATTGATTATCTTTAATGGCTGTACTTAATTTAGTTGGGTCTAAAGATGGAGTTTTATCTTTTTTAAAATCTAAAGCAGGAATTCCACAATATTTTTGAGTTTCAATCTTATTAAAAACTGAATGATATGAAGGCATTTATTTTTTAATAAATAATATATTTATTTAATAAAATTATATTATTTTATTATTTTTTTTTTATTCTTTAATTATTTATAAATTTAAAAAATTTTTTTGTTCATAATTTAATGAAAATTTTTATATCATATTAAATATAACATTAATATCAATTATTAATTTAATAATTAATTTAATAAAAAAAGTAATTATATTTTTATTTTTTATTCTTGTGGTTGTTCATTTTGTTCATCATTATTTTCTTCCTTTTTTTCTTCATTTTCTTGTTGCTCATTATTATTTTCTTGATTTTCTTCAATATTATTTTCATTTTGTTCTTCTTTATTTTCTAATTGATTTTCATTATTTTCTTCATTTTCTTGAGGTTTATTTTCATTATTTTCATCAATATTCACAATTTGTTGTTCTTCTTCTTCTTTATATTCTTCTCCTTCAATATTTTCTTCTCCTTCTTTCTTTTCTTGTTCTTCACCTTCTTTCTTTTCTTCTCCTTCTTGTTCTTCTCCTTCTTTCTTTTCTTCACCTTCTTGTTCTTCACCTTCTTTCTTTTCTTGTTCTTCACCTTCTTTTTTTTCTTCTTCTCCTTCTTTCTTTTCTTGTTCTTCTCCTTCTTTCTTTTCTTCACCTTCTTGTTCTTCTCCTTCTTTTTTTTCTTCTCCTTCTTTCTTTTCTTGTTCTTCACCTTCTTTCTTTTCTTCTTCTCCTTCTTTTATGTTTCCTTCTCCTTCTTTAGTTTGTTCCTCTCCTTCTTTCTTTTCTTCTTCACCTTCTTTCTTTTCTTCTTCACCTTCTCCTTCTTTCTTTTCTTCACCTTCACCTTCTTTCTTTTCTTCACCTTCTCCTTCTTTCTTTTCTTCTCCTTCTTTATTTTCTTCTTCACCACCAAGTTGATTTTTCATTTTATCATCAGTTTCTTCCTTTTCAATAAATGTCTCACCTTGATTATTTTTTGCAGCTTCTTCAATTTTTTTTTTATCTTCTTCTTCTTTTTTTTTTCTTTCTTCTTCTTTTCTTTTCTTTTCCAATTCTTTTTTTTTCTTTCTTTCTTTTGCTCTTTTTTTTTTAATTTTTTTTTTCTCTTCTTTTGTTAATTCTTTTAATTTCCATGTATTAAACTCAGAAAAAATAAAATAACTTCCAGGTCCAGGGAAATTATCTTTTTTTGCAGGTGCAAATCTTCCTCCAAAAGAAGTACTTCTACTTGAAGTATAAGTACTATTAAAAATAGGTCGTCCAATAATAGGTGGTAATTTATATTTAGGACCAGGATTTTTATTATATTTATAATTAAATCTTTTTTCATGATCATTAGCAAAACTACTTACATTAATATTTGTTATTTTACTAGTTGCATATTTTCCTGTTGGATTAATTTGAAGAGTATCTTTATATGTTCCAGGTCCAGGGTTTCTATTATTTACTATAAATGATGAACCTAACTTAGGTCTCAAAGTATATGATGTAGTACCTGCTCCAAATGGTTTGGTCCAATTATATTTTCCTGGTCCTGGAATATTTTTATCTGTATTCACTTTATTTAAAGGATTATATACTTTATCATATTTATCTCTTGATTCTCCTATAGTATAATAAAATCCTTGTTTTTTATCTTCATCAAAATCTCTTTTTACATGATAAAAATTATCTGCTCCGTTTTTATGTCCTTTTGTAAAATCACTTCTTCCTCCATATCCAAAGTTTGTTTGCCTTTCCATTTTTACACTTGGTAAATCATAAAATTGATCTAAACTATTTCCACCTGAAGCATGAAAACGTATATCTTTAGGAAAAGTATATTGATATTTGGCTGTACTTGTATTTATTGTATAATCGCATACTTGAGTAGGAGTTAAAACAGGCTCAGTTTCCATCGTTGACATTATTATTTTATTTTTTTATATTTATTAAAATAAAAGTTATTTTTTTATTTATTTATTTTTTCTTAAAAAACATAAAATATTCTTTATTTAAATTAAATTTAAATAATGTTAATTTGTACAGGAAATACAAAATGGGCTAATTTTTTTAAATATACTGAAGGTGTAATATTATTCATTTTTTTTATTTCTTATTTAATATATATTTATAATTTTATAAAAAATAAAGAAGGTTACAAAATTCATAAATTACATGTTTTTACAATAAGTTTATCTTTTTCTGAGGTTATTTTTCAATTATTATCAATATTTTATATAGATTATTATCTTTTTACTTTATTAATAAATCTTTTAAAATTTACTTTGAATACTATTTTATGTTGTTTAATATTGGTTATTTTAATGTTTAAATTAGGTTTTAATAATATTAAAATATTAAATTATATTTTTTTCTTAATTTTTATTATAGATATATTGGTTTTTCTTATTGCATTAAATAAAAAAAATTTATTTTTAGTTGGAAAATGTAAAACTAAAACACAATTAAGCTTAACAATAATTGGATTGATATTTGATATATTTATTATTTTAAGTGATGTTTATTTAAGTTTTCAAAAAAATATTGAAACTAATTTAATTTTAATTGTTAAAGAAGAAGATTTTTATATTAATCATGTTGCAGCTAGCTTTGTAAGAAGAGTTAAACAATTTTATACTAATTATATAATATTAATTGCTATTTTTTTATTATCTTTTTTTATTGAAATAAGTTTTTGGTTGGGACATAATAATAATATAAAAATAAATAGTAATATAAATATTAATGATAATGATAATAATAATGATATAAATTATCAATGTAAATATTATGGACATTTAAAAAATGATTTTTTTTTCGAAGAATATTATTTATGTTTTATTGGATTTATTTTAAGAGATATTTTTCCTAATTTATTTATTTTTATAGTTACTTTAATATATAGATGGGAATAAATATATTTTTATAAATAATTAATATAATTTATAAATATTCTTAAAAATAAAAATATATTTTATATTATTTAATACAGAATTTATTTTAAAATTATAATTATGAAATATAATAAAATTAAAATATTATTTAAAATTTTAAAAAAATTGGGGATTGGGAATGGGGGATTGGGGATAGGGAAT
>JAEEGK010025485.1_pt1 | contig 12136 bp, 5 predicted proteins | sample 8958771 | NCBI WGS metagenome assembly JAEEGK01 (sample SAMN16246547, study PRJNA631951) | gut metagenome | biome: gut microbiome; feature: rumen; material: SC-attached | host: Bos | place: Iran: Karaj | collected 2018-10 | reverse complement strand
ATGAATCGCCGTATGTTTATAGTCGATCCGCGTCCATGTCTGGATCCAACGGTGTTCATGGCCGTGAATGAATCCCGCGTGTTTCGGGCATGTGAACAAAAAGTTGTTCAGCCCTTGCGTTCCGATTTTTAGTTCACGCCCCGCATGATGCGCCCCCAAGAAGAACGGACGCTCCCATTTCGGGAGGCTTTCCGCCAACCAGTCCTGCTGCTCTTTGCTCAACATGCCGCCGACGGGATTCGCTTTGTCCTTTCCTTCCTGTAATGAATCCAGCATGATGAAATCCGCTCCAGGCAACGGCACGACGGATACGATCTGGCCTGGAATTTTCGTAGTCTTCTCATATTGAGGATATTGCGCAAGAAAGGGGCCACGTTTGTCATGGTTGCCCATGCCGATGGTCACTTTGATGCCCGCGTCCTCCATTTGTTTGATATATGGATAGGATGTGGCATAATCCGCCGGCCGACCGAACAACCATGCCAAGTCACCGAAAATGAACGCTCTAGCAGGCAACGGATTCATCTTCAATATTTCCGCCACCCATGCTTCGAATTTCTCAATCTGATGTTTTTGGCCAATCGTATCGCCGTTGATATGGACGTCCGCAAAGAAGACGGACAGATTTTGGTCATAGTCCTCCGGCTCCTTCGCGAAGAGCTTCGCGGGCTTCATCAGCCCCGCCGCAACGGTCGTGGTCGTCAAAAAGGACAGGAATTCGCGTCTGGTCAATGGCATCATGCATCTCCTTTCATATTGAACGTGACATTTTTCAATAGTATAGCACATCTCACGAAGAAAAACACCCTCTTCGACACCAAAAGTCCATGAAAAAACGCAAGTCGCATTTGATTTTTGAAAATCCCGCCCTACATTAAGGGAATTGTCATTGAGCGCGCATAGTTCAGTTGGTTAGAACGCCATCTTCACACGGTGGAGGTCACTGGTTCGAGTCCAGTTGCGCGCACCAAATATCCGCCCGTCTTTTTCCAAAAGACGGGCTTTTTGTTTGTCTTTTTTGGGGATTCCTACCGTTCTGGGAAATAATCTAAACGCTATCCTTTTCACGCTAAATATCTTGTAAAAGAAAGAGATGTTCTGATGCGTCAAGTCTATTTTTTTAGCCATTAGTTACATTATATTTGACAAGTTACAATATGAATGTAACTTATAACAGTTGCACAAATATTATGATAGATATGGCCATGGAATACAGAAAATTACATCAATATTTAGCCTCTATCGGTGGTGAGATGACATTCCAGAAAAAAGAAAATCTGGAAATGACATGTCCGCTCTCCGTCAGTCTGTGCTATGAAGCGGCGAAAGCTGTCATATTTGACAAACAACGCCTTCTCCTGTACAGTCGCGATGCCTCATCCCTGACTCCTGATCAAGTTCTAACTCATGTCCATATTCTCGCTGATATATATTCTTTGCCCATGTTGTTCGTCTTCAAGGAGGCAAGCCGTGAATTTTGCATCTCTCTAATCAGAAAGCGACTTCCTTTCATCGTACCAAGTCGCCAATGCTACATTCCGGATGGCCTCATTTCCATCAATGAAAAAGCATTCAATAAGAAAAAAAACAGAAAAATCACCAGTCTTTCGCCTGTTTCACAAGTCATTTTCCTTTTCTATCTTCTTCATAGAGAATTTCCTGCGTCTGTACCCTTCCAGCAGTTCATCAATGGCCTGCCAAGCCTTTCAAAAGTCTATGTCACACGCGCGGCACAGGAACTGGATTCCATCGGTCTTGCCACGATTACGAATTCCGGACATTTGAAATTCCTTCGCTTTGATGCCCCACGGAGGGAATTATGGGAACAAGCACAACCATATCTCCGTTCTCCAGTTCTCCGTCGTGTTCGCATAGAAAACACACTTGCAGACTTGCCATTGGCGGGAATCAGTGCACTTGCAGAATACAGCAATCTGAATGATGACCCAGAGCAAACAACAGCATTGTATTCACGTGATTTTGACAAAAGCATTCCGACATTCGAATACAGCGGGCATCATCTAGAGCTATGGCGATACAATCCACGCATGTTATGCGGAGAAGACTCAGCTGTTGATAAGTTGTCGCTTTATCTCTCGTTAAAAGAAGATGAATCCCCACGCGTCAAAGGTGAATTATCGAGAATGATGGAGGAGTTTCAATGGTAAAGGGTATTGATTTGTTCAAAAAGCATTTCATAAACCAAAGAGAGCATTTCATGCTCATCGGCGGATCTGCTTGTGACCTTACATTGAAAGACCATGGTGGCTTCAGAGCAACAAAAGACATTGATCTGCTGGTCCTGTTGGAGAAAATGGACACTGATTTCTCCTCATGTTTTCATGATTTTCTTCAGCAAGGTGGATACAAATGCTACGTCTCCAAAGATGGAAGAAGCCATTTCTACCGTTTCATAGCACCGAAAGAATCTCCTTATCCCAGCCAAATTGAACTCCTTTCAAAAAGTCTGTTTCCCGAACATGCCTCTTTGTCCTTTACACCATTAGTTCTTGATAAATATACACAAAGCATGTCCGCCATCATCTTAAGCGATACATATTATCATTACGCCTTATCCCATCGAACAATACAGTGGGAACTCCCCTGTCTTGATACAGAAGGGCTAATGGTTTTCAAATCCGTCGCATGTGTGAACTTGATAAAACAAAAATCAGAAGCGCCTCAAAGCGTCCGAAGCGATGATATCCACAAACATCGCAATGATGTTTTCAGATTGCTTATGACCGTGCTTCCAGAAGCGACTGCAAATGTTCCAGATGACATCGCTCAAGACCTGCATCATTTCATTGAATACTTCCCATTGAACAACCCAGAATGGCATGACATCACGCAATCTATTGGAGTGGAGGATTTAGCGAAGAACACACTACGCCAACGATATCTTTCATTTTTTCAATTGACTTGAACGTACTTCTATTTATTTCGTATTTGAGAATCCTTTTTCGCACCACAGCGCCGTCATATTGAAAATCTCTGCGTTTCCGCATCTTTGTGACTTCGTGTTAAAAATTTACGTCTCATAATTCTTGTCCATCATTCTATATTTGCATATTATTATCTATTGATTATTTTATGGTTATAAAAAAAATTCTCGTATGAAACCAATCCAAATAAAACCATTGAACGCCTTTCAGGCACACAACATATCGGAGAAACCTCATGAATAAGCAGCTCATTGCCATTCTAACACTTGCATTTTTCTCCATGAGCCTCTTCGCACAGCATCCGACGGGCGTACGACCTCTCACCGAACAGGAGCGGGAGAGGATATTGCGGGACGCCGTCGATTACGAACCGCCGCTGACGCGGGCGGAACTGCCGTCGCGAGTCGTCAACCAGTCGCATCTGCCGCGGGTCTGGAATCAGGGCCAGCTGGGCATCTGCGGCAGCTTCGCCCCCACCTATTATCTGCGCAACTACTACGAGTCCAAACGGTTGGGTGAAGGCCGATGGGACTTTGAGAAGGACATGGACAAGATCGTCTCCCCCACGTGGAGCATCGTCATGGTCACCCATGGGAACGGAACTGTGATCGGTGGCGCAAGCCCGCTCGAAACCATCGAGAAGCTTTGCAAATTCGGATACCGCACCCTCGCCGAAATGCCGTTTACGGGCACCGAGCAAGACTGGTACCTCCCGACGGCCGCGGAACAGCTTTCCGCCCTCCGCCACAAGGGCGGCCAGCTCGTCCGCCTCTACAACATCACCAAGCCCGAAGGCCTGCTGAAACTGAAAAAGGCCCTCGCCGCAGGTGAAGTCTTCGTCACCATAACGCAAAGAATACCGCCCAACTTCGACAATTACCCACGGGGCGGCGTAAATGTGGAAGTCACAAAAGACGACGGCACAACGGTCAACGTGAACAGCAACAACAATGACGTGTTCGTCTGGCCATCGACCATCGGTCCAAACGAGACGCGGGACCCCCACGCCCTGACCATCATCGGCTACGACGACGAGATGCCCTACACCGCAAAGGACGGCACGCAGAAGAAAGGCGCGCTGCTGGCCGTCAATTCATGGGGCACCAACTGGGGCGTCCGTGTCAACGGCGAAGACGGCTACATCTGGTTTGCCTACGACTCCTTCATGAACGACCATTTTCTGGAAGGGGAAGTCCTCTCGATGACGGTCGGCGACGGCAACTACGTTCCGAAGATGACGGCGACCACCATCTTTTCCTGCGCGGACAATCCGAATGGATGGAAGCAGTTGATGATGGGCAGCTGGGGCCGCTACTGGCCGGGCGGATTCGACTACACGGTCAACGGCCTGGAGATGGACAACCCTCTCTGGAAAGTCAATCTCTACGTCCAGGGTATCGAAGCCGATCCGACCCGCGCGGAGGCGCTCATCGATTTTTCAGGATTCGAAAACACACGCATCTGGCAATGCGACATGCACATGGGGTTCGGGGCGGAGACCGGCGTCTGCGGCAGAATCGTCCAGACGGATTTCCGCGACGCGGCAGGCAATCTCATCCGTTCCGTACCGCAGGATGTGGTCGTCCAGGCCTACAGTAGAAGCTATCCCAGTTTCACGGTCAATCTGCCGACGCTTCGCGAGACGGAAGGCCCCCTCCCGCCGCTTTTCCCGCACACAGGCAGCATCCAGTTCGGCGACATCAATGGCGACGGTCTGCTGGACGCGGTCTCATCCGTCCGCCAGAACAATGGCATAGAGGAAGGAGTAATGACCGAAGCAGGCTATCGTGCGTTCGTCGAATTCCGCCATTCTGTCTGGTTGCGGCAGGCGGACGGCTCCTGGCAGGAAAGTCTCTTCGAACTCGGCAATGACCCCGCCGAACTTATCCTGCTGGATCTGGACGGCGACGGCGTGACGGATCTCGCCGCCTCCGACGGAAGAAAGACTTATTTTTTCAAAAATGACGGCGAAGGCAATTTCACGCAGCTCGCCTCCATCGAACACAGAAACGGAGAATACGAGGCATCAGGCGTGCCAGGCTATTTCACGGCAGCCGACTTCGACAATGACGGCAAACCGGACTTCTTGCTTCTCAACGATGCCCAGACGCAAATCATCCATCAGGAATCCCCGACCCAATATACCGTCTATCCTGTTGGTTTCCAAAAATTTCGCTCCCTTCCATCATTCGCCCGTGGAATGGCCGTCGGCGACGTCAACGGAGACGGCTGGATGGATTTTGTCATAAGTGGTGAAAACACATACGGTTCGACGATTCATCTTCTGTATATCAACAACGGCGGGCTGCGCTTCACACCATACAGAATGCCTTCGCCTAACTCCTCCTTCACCTCCTTCGCCATCGCGGACGCCGATCAGGACGGCTGCGACGATATTCTCATCTGCGGTCTCAGCGACTCCGTCCGCATCCTGTTCGGCTGCCCGAACGACGCGAAAGGCAACGTGCAGCTTCCCGTCCCCGCTCCGATGGCCCCCGACATCCAGCGCAGCTGGGGCGGAAACGCCGTTTGGGCGGATGTCGATATGGACGGACGGCTGGAAGCCGTCATGTCAGGTCCTCAAACAGACGGTCCCTCCAACAACTATGACATATATGGGGAAAGTACAATCGACACATATCCGCTCCATGAAATGGGGAGAAATTATCTAAAGGTATTGTCATGGGACGGCGAGAAATACATTGACTCCCATATCGCGCTGCCAGGCACGGCGGGCTTCTTCGGACCGTCGCTGATGTCCATCGTTGATTTCGACGGCGACAATAGGCCCGACATCGTCCACGGCGGTTGCTTCTGTAATCGCAGCGAAGCCTTCGTAAGACAGGGGCCGAGCCGCCGCGTCACGGGCATGAAATACGTCCACAACGAAGTGGATGCGACGAACGCCGCGCCGTCCGCGCCGACGAATCTCTCCGCCAGAGACATGAAGAACGGCAAGGCCGTCTTCAGCTGGGCCGACGCATCGGACGCGGAGACTTCCGCGGACGGCCTCCGCTACTACCTGCGTATCGGCACAGCCAGCGGAAAAGACGACGTCATTCCCGCCGGCAACACGTTCGCCCGCAGAAGCGGCGTCACATTGACCAATCTGCCCGCGAAGAAGCTGTATTGGGCCGTCCGCACCGTCGATGCGACGGGCAATCTCTCGCCATGGTCGGCGGAGGCGACGGTCACGCCCAGCGGAACCACTCCAAAACCGACGGCCTTGACGTTGGAAAATCTGCCGGAAGTGATTGAACTGCCGGAATTTGACTCGGAAGTTGTCTATAATACCACCTGTTCAAGTGCGGATGAAAACCAAGGCACTGCCTTTATCTACTATGGCAGCTACGAATACGGTCAACTTGTCAGTTTGAACGCCACGCCGAATCCAGGCTACCGCTTCGCCTACTGGGAGGGCCCCGTCCTCGAACCGTTGTCACATGTTTCCTGTGCCTATTACCATGGCACGGAGAAATTCGTCGCGCATTTCATGCCCGACACGTCATTCCTCCAGACATCGGCGGAGGCCACGGGATTCCGTGACGACAACGGAAATCTCTGGCTATGGGGAAAATACAACAACGTCAACGGAGAGGTCGTGCAGGACACGCCGCCACAGTTCGCGGCTGTCGCCTACACCCTTTATTTTGCCCTTGCCGACGGCACCGCCTACTACGGGGCAGTCGGCCCGGGAGACGCATCGGACTACTACGGGAACTCCAAATACGGTGAATACCACTGGTCCAGAACGGTTGGCAGCAACCACGTGCTTCGCGCCGTCAATGACAGCCTTACCAACGACAAGGAGAATGTCGAACATGCATGGGGCGGCACGGGCGGCCTCGCCATCCTGCGCGCCGGCAGAAGTCTAATCATCGATGGCGGCGCTGGATTGACCAAACAAAGCATCGGCGTCATCGACGGGGAGGACATCATCGAAGTCGCGGTGCAGAACGGCTTTATCCTCCTGCTGACGTCCTGCGGCGCCGTCAAGGGAATCGGCGACAATGCCCACTGCCAGATAGGCGCCGACGCCCCGTTTACTTTCACCCAATACACGGAAATCAAAGGACTTCCGCTCGTCACCGCCATCGCGGCGGGAGCGGCATTCGGCGCCGCCTTGGACACGGAAGGCAATGTCTGGACATGGGGCGACAACCGAAAAGGGCAGCTTGGCCGCGGCACCGTCGGAGCGAGCTATCCGACGCCCGCCAAAATCGCGGGCCTGGCCGCCAAAGTCATCGCCATCACAGCGGGTGACAACCATCTGGTCGCCCTCGACGCCAATGGCGTGCTCCACGCATGGGGGGACAACGCCAACGGCCAGCTCGGAGCCGCAAACGGACTGCCGCTGGCGGGGAAGAAAATCACCGCTGTCGCAGCAGCCGCTGACCACACGGTCGCCATCGATGACAAAGGCGACCTCTATTTCTGGGGTGACGGCGATGCAACACCGCGCATTCTGGATAATGTGAAATTCACGCCCGTCCAGTTCACGCTGGACATCGACAACCGCTACGCCCATCTGCTGCCGATGGCGGCGGGCAACTACGCAGGCCGTTCAGGCCAGCCCATCACCCTCACCGCCAATTCCGATGATGAAAGCTATTTCCAATACTGGATGGTAAACGGCGAAGCCGTCGCCGACAATCCGTTGACCATCACGCCGACGGACCATTTCACGGTGAAGGCGTTTTTCGCCTCCCGTCCCGCCGTCATCACACTGGGCGAACCAACTATCGACGACACGGAAATCACCATTCCCGTGCTGATGTCGGAATCCACGACGATTTACGACGGCATGGACTTCTCGTTCCAGTTCTCCGACGGCCTGCCATTCAGCGAAGCGAAATTCAACTGGCCCACCCCTTCCTATATGCCGCAATTCGACGAGAAGAGCGATACCGACGGCATGACCGCCCTCCGTTTCCACTTTTACGGCGGCGAATCCAGCGAAAAGTTGTTCAACAGGGATCAAGAGGACAAGGATGTGGAACTGTTCAAGCTGGTCTTCAGCAAGCCGACCACGGCCATGGACGCCACGGTGAAGCTGATCGGCACGCCGCTGTTGTCGCGTGACTACGGCAGATATGCGGATACCGCCGCCCTTGGCGATCCAGCCAGCCGCGTTATTCATATTGAAGCAGAAATAATCGAACCAGGCAGCCCTGAAAGCTTCAAGGACCTTATTCTTAAAGACTTGCATACTGAAGGATGGAATGCTTTCTGCCTGCCGGGCAATGCGGGCGTTCACACCATCGCGGATCTGGAGGCGGCGCTAGGCGTGCAAAATCTTGTCGTCTGGACATGGGACGGAACACGCTTCCAACAGCCCGACGAGCTGTCGCCGTTCCAGCCGCTGCTTCTGTACTTCACAGGGGAGCCAAACAGATTCCTTTCCTACATTGCTGGCGACACGCCTCCCGTCAGTTTGAAGCCTGGCTGGAACATGGTGGTCGTCCCGAAAGCGACTGCTCCGCCTGGTGATGCGATAGTCGCCTTCCGGCTGGACAAGTCGGCTAACGCCTACATCTTTCATGAAGGCAACCTTCTTCCTAACGAACTTTATTGGCTTTTCAAGAAAAACAAATAAGGAGGCGGAACCATGAAAAAACTATTCTTTGCATTCATTCTTCTGATGACCGCCGCCCACCTGTTTGCCATCCCCGGCGACCTCAATGACGACGGCAGAACCGACATCGCCGATCTCGCCATGTTCAGTGCCATGTACGAACAAAGACTTGCCCAAACGATAGCCGCCGATCTGAATTTCGACGGCAAGGTTGACGCCACGGACATGGACCTGCTCGTCTCAAACATCATCTACGGCACTCCTTTGCCTGAAAAACTTGCATCGGAGACTTTCTATTTCTCCGGACAGCCAGTATCAATTTCAGGCGGCGGCCTCACTATCAACATGGGTTCCTTCACCGAAACGACGACAGTCTCCCTCTCCACCATGGCGACGCCACCAGATTTGGACTGGGATCTCGACAACTGCTCCATGACGCCGCCTGTCTTCGTCAACGGACTGCCAGGGCGGCCCACACTCTCCAACGCCTCCTTCACGTTGGACGTGCCTCCCACCCACAACGATAAGGCGGGCAAGCCGATGTTGCTTTTAGGTTTTTACGGCAAGAGCCCGCACCAGCCCGAACTGCAATGGAACTACCGCGCCCTTCCCGCCGAAGAGGAGTTCGACATCACATACGCCGACGGCAAGTTGACATGGACTCCCAACTACAGCACAACATATGATATGGAATCCGTCCCCTTCTGCATGGCCGTCCTCTACAGCACCCGCACCATGCGTTCCGAGCCTGAAACAACCACCCCACCGCAAACACGGGCGGATGGTTTCCAGTTCGAAAAGGTGAACTACCTCTATGGCTACGGTATCTACCGCACAAAGCATTTCTGCATCGAACTGCATACGTCGGTGCCCGAAACGCAAGTCAAGGCATTGGCAGTAGAGCTAGAGGAATCCTACAGGGAAATCGGCGCCCTCGGCATGTCGCAGGATTTCGGCAGCAAATGGGTCTCCGCCAAACGCATCTGGGTCAACATCAACAAGAACCCGTTGAACTGGAAGCTTCAGCGGGTTAAGTCCGACACCGCTTGCTGCAACGCTCCGTCCATGCTGAAGGCCCCCTACCTCGACGTGCCCGAAGGGGCGATGGACTCCAAACAACGGGCGGAGACCTGTTGCCACGAGTTGTTTCACTATCACCAGTACTACTACGCCGTCCATGCCACCGCCATGTTTTTGGACGAAATGGTCGGCACATGGTCCGAATATCTTGTCACGGTGAATCCAAATGACTACTTGCCCGACAACTACGTCCAGCCGCGCGCCGTCATCAACGGCCTTTACCGTCCAAGTTGGGCGGAAAGCAAAATCAGCGGCAAGCATTATGCGGGAGAGCATGGCTACAGCCTTGTCCCCTTCGCCCGCTGGTTGACCGAAGTCAAATATCCGGGCAAGAATCTTTGGTCCGCCGTGTTCAGTTCAAGGTTATACGAACGGGGCGACGGCATCCGCGCCCTCCAGAACGGTATCAAGGAGATGGACAGCACGGACACCCTCGCCACCCTCTACCCGCAGTTCATGCGCGATTACTTCGACGGAATGCCTGATATCCCCCAAAAGGTTGATCCACGCTGTCTCTTTACGCAAATGGGTATGGACGGCCCCGAAGCGGTCATCGACCGCTTTGCAGAGACCGGCATGCTGACGACCATCAAGGCCGCAGCCGACATGTTCAAAGAGGAGAACCAAAAGCATACGTTTAAAATCCAAAACTACGGCGCCGCCACCTGGCGCTATATGTTCATGCAGCCCAAGGATTACCTAAAGGATTACACGAGCGCCGTCGTCACGTTCAGTCTGCCTGAAAATTCAGACGAATTCATCTCGAACTATACGTTCTTCGCAGTCATCTACGACGGTGTCAAGACCACCCTAACCGAATGGGAGGCCGTGACCGTCAATACAGAGAAGAACACCGCCCAATTGATTATCCCGTTGGAGGATCTGGCGCCCGACGACCGCAATGTCACCTATTTTGGGCTTGTTGCTGTCGCTGCGAATGACGAAAAGTCAGCGGATTACCAACAATCCCTCACGATGAAGGTCGATTTTATGGGGCCCATCGTCCTCAACTGGCTGGTGACCTGGAAATGCGACTACTTTGGCTATCAGGAGGCAAAGGCTTTTGGCAATATGACCCTTACGCCGATCAACGACACGATATTTGTTGGTGCGGAGCGTGATATCCTTGGGGGGGATGATGTGGCTCGCATACCCTACGTTGAAACCCGTCTAGGCGGCGAGAAAAGACCGAATGAGATCATATTCAACATCACGAGCATCATCCAAGATGCCACTGCCACCATCGAAAATCCCAGCGAGCTTTTCCGAACGGAATTTACGGGAAAGGTCAATATTCAAATTTCAAGGACCAGAGATAACAACCAAGCCGAAGGTGCCCAATGGGATGAGCTTATCTTTGACGGTCAGGACTACAATCCTGTTTCGTCCGAGCAATTTCATCCTTTGATGGGACGAGGCACGTCAATCTCCGATTTGCAGCCCGCCGCCCCCGGAAAGAAATCCAATTTCTTTCTGCGGATTACCAATATTGCCCAGGACATAGCCGATGGCTATACCCATTACCATGTCAGTATCAGCCTACCCTATTTCCTTTACGAAGATGGGCAAACCGTCACCACTGATTTCAATGAAGTCACCTTGCTTATTCTTAACATCGATCTTTGATTCCAAAGACAGAAAATAGCATCCTTTTCAATGAATTTTTAACACGGAGACGCAGAGGTTATGAGAAACTTTTTTCCACACTTCTGCGTCTTCGCGTTAAAAAAATTTGGAGATTCCTGCCTTTTGGTGGATAATCCAAATGCTATCTTATTTACATAAAGGACTTTGCAAAGGAAGGCGACATTCTGATGTTTACAGTCTATATGATCATGTTCTTGTGATGTGAGCGGTTGAGAAATCACAGTATCCCTGCGTTAAAAATCTCTGTGTCTCACATTCATCATCATGGATTTGCATATTTCAAAACGTTCATTATTTTATATTTAGGTATTATAGACATAGAAACTAATCAATGCAAGCATTGTTTGTTCTTTAAACAAACAACATATCGGAGACATCCCATGAACAAGCAATTCATTGCCTTTCTGATATTTGCGTTTTTCACTACGAGTCTTTTCGCCCAGTATCCGACGGGCGTACGACCTCTCACCGAACAGGAGCGTGAGAGGATATTGCGTGACGCCGTCGATTACGAACCGCCGCTGACGCGGACGGAACTGCCGTCGCGAGTTGTCAACCAGTCGCATCTGCCGCGGGTCTGGAATCAGGGCCAGCTGGGCATCTGCGGTAGCTTCTCCCCCACCTATTATCTGCGCAACTACTACGAGTCCAAGCGGTTGTGCGAAGGACGCTGGGACTACGAGAAGGATGCGGAGAAGATGGTCTCCCCCACATGGAGCATCATCATGGTGCAGCATGGTGATGGGTCCTACATCAACGGCGCCAGTCCGCTTGAAACCATCAAAACGCTCTGCAAATACGGCTATAGCACCCTCGACAAAATGCCGTTTATAGGCGCTGAGCAGGACTGGTACCTCCCGACGGCGGCGGAGCAGCTCTCCGCCCTCCG
>JAEEGK010025484.1_pt1 | contig 12136 bp, 10 predicted proteins | sample 8958771 | NCBI WGS metagenome assembly JAEEGK01 (sample SAMN16246547, study PRJNA631951) | gut metagenome | biome: gut microbiome; feature: rumen; material: SC-attached | host: Bos | place: Iran: Karaj | collected 2018-10 | reverse complement strand
CCCAATCCCCAATCCCCAATCCCCAATCCCCAATCCCCAATTCAAATTTATATATTTATATATTTAAAAATATATAATAGCATAAATATAAAAACAATTAATTATTAAAAAAAATAATAATAAAATTATTTAATATTATAAAAATAAATTTTAAAAAATAAAATATTATAAAAATATTTACATTCATTTTGAATCAATTAATTTTCATCTTTTTTTATTTCATTAGTTTTTTCTTCTTCTTTTAATTGATTTGATGGATTTTTATTTATATTTTTTATTTTATTTTTATTTATAACATGTTCTAATAATTTATTATCAAATAATATTTCATCTTTTGTTTTATTCTGATCATTATTTATATTAATAAAAATTTTTTCAAAACTATCATATAATTTATTTAAATCTATTTCTTCTTTTGTTAATATTTTTTTATTTGATTCATCTTTTTCATTATTTTCTTTTTCTTTTACAGATGAAAACGATTTATTAGTTAAAGCATTGAATAATGATAATTGTGTTTCCTTTTTTAAAAATGATTGCTTTATTACTTCAAAATTTTGAATACATTCTAATAAATTAAGAAAATCAGTGTCTCTTAAAAATTCTTTTTTAACTAAATTATACAATTTTCTTTTCTTTTTTTGTGTTTCACTTTCAAAACAACAACATATTGAACTATATATATATTCAAAAAGAGAATAATCCAATCCACTATATAAATGATTTATGTAAATTGAATAAATTATTTTACAAATTTTATATGTATTAGGATCATCTAAATCTTTTTTTAAAAAAAAATTATTAAAATTTTCTTCTTTTTTTGAAAGTTTTTTATCTTTACTATATTCAAATTTATTTGCTTCTAATACTTTTATATAATCATCAAAACTTCTATTTATATTCTTTTCATATTTTGGATTATTTATACTATATAAATCATTCATTAAACTAAGTTTTAAATTATAACTAGTTCCAAATGTAGCAAAAATTCCTCCAATCATAAAAATAAATAAAGAAAAACCTCCAATTTTTCCAATAATATCAAATAAAGTAATATAATGTCTTTCATATCTATTATTATTATCATTAGAATAAATAAATATAGATAAAATTGTTTTTGTTTCATTATTAAATAATGAAGATGCTAATGAAAATTTATCATTATCTTCCACTAAATAATATATTGAATCGTTTTTTTTTCTTAAACTTTTCGGAAGAACACTTTTAAACGTTTCTATTTCATCAATTTGATAATAAATTTCCATATGTGAATGAAAATATCCACTTAATTCAACTTTTTTCCAATCTAAAAATCTAATCAGAGGTTTTTCTGCCGAAGTTTCATTAAATATTGTATCAATATAAATAAAATATAAATCATAATTTTTTATTTTTTCTTCAATATTATCTTCACAATTTATATAATCTGAATCTGAGTCAGAATCAGTTTCATTCAATTCAAAATAAATTTCTTTTTTTTCATCTGATAATTCCACCACATTAATATTATAATAATTTGCTAAATTGTTAAAACTAAGTAAATCTTTTAATTTTTTTTTTTATAATAACCATTTTGACATAAATTTAATGTAAATGAAAAATACTTAAAAAGAGTATTTTTTGTAGCTATATCTCCTTCAATTATAAATGGAGAATATATGCAATAAACTTTATCAATTTCGAAATTTTTATAAGATTCATCAGAAATATGTGCAAAACTTTCACCACATTTATCCCAAAACAAATTAACAACTTCTTCATTCAAATTATTAGATGTATTTTTAAAAACATTTTTTATTATTGGAATTAATTTACTAGTATTAATATCAGTCCATTCATTATTACTTTTATTTTTTATTCCAAATGCAATTTGTTGATATCCCATAGAACTGTTATTTTCAAATAAATATCTAGAGCTAGCATTTTTAATTAAATTTGGATAAATAAAATAATTAGGAGGATAAGTAAAACTATTAGGAATATTTATTACAGTTGGTTGATCATATTTAAAAACATCTATTAAATATAAAATAATAAAAACAAATATTATAATAAACACAATAAAAGATGTAATTAATCCACAATAAGTTGAATAAAAAGGATTACCTTTATAAACAAATTGAATAGATTTTCCATACATATCTAAATATTTCATTTTGATTTAAATAAAATTTTAAATATAATTATTTATCTTAATTATGATAATCTTTAATTATTTTATTAAATATTTAAGTTTATAAATAATATAATAAAAATATTATAAAAAATAATAATTTAGATAAATTTATTATAAATTTATTAATATAATTTTAATCAAAAAATATATGGAGATTAACAATATAATAAACAAACAAAATGACTCTTTAGAAGAATTTAAAAAAGAAATCCAAACAAATGAAATAAAAGTAAATCATACAAACATTAGAATTTTACGTAAATATTTCAAACATTGGAGAAATATTACTTATTGGAGAATAATATTAAATAATTTGCTATTAAATCAAAACAACAATTCATTAAAACAAGAAAAAATTTTATTTTCACCTACAACTGCTGTTGATTCTAAATATTTTAAATCGATTTTTTCTCCAATTAAAGATGATCAAAATAATCATAGTAATTTATCTATTGTAAAAAGTAATAATTTTGATATAAATTTGTCAAAAAGTGAAATTTCTCAAAATGATTTAAATAATAATAATAATATTACTATTGAAAAAAAAAAATCACAAGAAAATAAAGTAAAATCAAAAAAAAATAAAATTATAGTAAATAAAAAAACTTTTCATAATAAAATTAAAAATAATAATAATAGCTATAATACTTCATTTAAAACTCCATTAAGTAATAATATTACATTAAATAATAGTAGTAATTATTTAATAAATGATACGTTTAATAACAGCTATTCAACAATTAATTCAATTTTAACAGTTGAAAATAAAAATAAAAAATCAGAAAATAAATTTACCTTTGAAAATGAAATTAGTTATAAATTCATGAAATCTAATTTAAATAAATTAATAAATTTAGATAACAATTTTAATAAATTTTATGATAAAAATTTAATTCAAGTTAATAAATATTTTTGTTTTTGGAAAAGTTTATTAGATAATAAAAAAATAGTTAAAAAATTAATAAATTATAAAAATAATTCAAACAAAACTTTATTAAAAAAATATTTTAATATATTATATGAAATTTCAACAAAAAAAAATATTATTAATAATTTAATATTAAATAATATTAATAATAATTATTTAGTTACTGTCCAAAGTCATATAAATAATAATACTTCAAGTTCTATACAAATTCCTTCTCCAAGTAAATCTTTTTGTCAAAGCTCAATATATTATAAACCTGTTGTCAAAAATAGTTTTTCAAAATCAAAAAGTAGTAAAATTAAAAAAGATAATAATAAAAAAATTAATAATAAAAATTATGAAAATTTTATAAAAAAACTTTTAAATACAATTTTATGTCATTGTTATATTTATTCAATTAAAAAAATTCAAATAAAAGCAATATCAAATATTTATTTTATAATAATACAAAATTTTATCAATAAAATAATAAATAAAAAAAAAGATTTATTTTTTTATTTTATTGATAAACTAAAAAATTTTTATTCTGAAATTAATAATACTAATCAAAATTTAGAAAATAAAATAAACAAACTTATGATAATGTACGAAGAAAAAAATAAAGAATTAGAACTAGAAAATTTAAAGAAAGAAGAAAAAAAAAATGAAAAATTAGAAATTATTGAAGAGGAAAAAAGTATAGATAAAGATGATGATGAATTTAAAATTAATTTAATAAAATTAGTTGAAATAGTAAATAAAATATTAAACATTAAAAAAAAAGATATATTTAATAAAATTATTTTTTATTTAAAAGATAAAGCAAAAAAATTTGATTTATTATATATTATTGTTCTTATTATTCAACAAACACTTTTAAATAAATATTGGAATGTTTTTAAAAATGGAATTCAATTTAAAAATGAAACAAATCAAAATTATAATGTGAAATATAATAAAGAATCATTTAATTTAGATAATTTAAAAAAAAATAAAAATAATGAAATTAATAATAAAGATAATAATAATGATGAATTCATATATAATAATAATTATTATAATAATAAACAAAATAATTCAAATTCACCATTTTTTAATAATAATAATGACTCTGATTTTTATGTCAGTGATTTAAAAAATAACAATTTAATTAATAATAATTTTAAAACTACTAAAAAAATAAATAATAATAATAATAATTTTAATATTTCAAAATCAAAAAAATATAAAAATGATATTTTCCAAGGTAAAAAAAATTTAAAAATTCCAATAACTTCTAATTTTAAAAATGTATTAATTTCTAATAATACTCCTCAAAGTTATTTAAATAATAGTGAAGACACAAACAATAATTTATCTACAAATAGAAAAAAAAGTATTTCACAAGTTTCAATAAATAATAATAATTCTTCATATATGATGAATAATTACTTAACTTATAATCCTGAAAATGAAGAGAATTTAAATGACTATGAATTTAATGATATTGAAACATTATCATCTCCTAAATATAGTGCAAAAAATATCTTCTATCAACAAAATAATAATAATAATTTAAAAGATACTCCAAAATTTACTAAAATCGAACCAAATAAACTTAATGTTATTAATTATAGTTTAAATAATAATAATTATAACAGAAAGAATAATGATCAAATATTATTTTCATTAAATGATAATTATATAAATAATAATAATATTAATTACAGCAATAATAATATTAATTATAGTAATAATAATAACATTAACAACAATAGTAATATAACATCTAGTATAATAAACAATAGTTTACCAAATAATAATAGTAACATTTATTATAGTCAAATAAATGACCCAGAAAATCCAAATATGAATTATAACAATATTAACAGTAACAGAAATTCAATTACTCAAAATAGTAATAGTATTCCTCTTTCATATAATAATAATTATCAAAGTTTCAATAATGATAAATATAATAGAAATAATTATTATTCAAACAAAAATAACATAGCTTTAACAGAAGAACTTAAAAATAATAATTTAGATAATACAATGACTTCAGGAGTTAGTGAATCATATTTATCTGGAGTATCATTAATAGAAACAGATAATAAAAAATTTATTCCTATTGATTATACATCTCAAAGTTTTTTTATAGATAAAGAATATTTAAATTTACAAGAAAGTAGAAATGAAAAAACAAATAATCAACCAATGCAATTGAAAGGAGATTTTGAAAAATTATTAGATAATAATAATAATATGTTTATAAAAAATAAAAGTAATACACGTATTCAAATAACAAATGCTTCTTATCCAGTAGAAAGATTGATCCAAAATGAATTAAATAAAGGTAATATTAGACCAGACCAAGAAAATTTAAGAGAAATTATTGGAGAAAATGTAGTTAGAAAATGTGATAAAGATATTTATAGTAATAATGATGGAAATAATAAAAATAGTACGAGTATAAGAAAAAGTAAAGATATTGATTTTAATAAAAAATATAGTATGAGTTTTCCAATTAAAGAAAATAATGTGTTAAAATGGGAATTTTTAAATAATATTAAAGGAAAAAGATATTCAACTGATACAAATAAATTTGAATTAATTCAAAAAAAAAATATTCATATTAAAAATAATAGTAATGATTTTAATAATAATTCAGTTGTTATTCCAGGAAAAAGAAATAAATATGAAACATTTACATTAAAATATAAATTAAAAGAATTAAATACAAGTCAATTTTATCATACTCCAAATAAACCAAATAATTATTTTATAAATTTAGATAATAAATATAGTCGTAACACTGAAAATAAATTGATTAATAGTGCTAGTGCAACTAATTTTAATTATAGAAAAAAAGGAGGAGTTATTAAATTTAATATTAATAATACTATTCATAAAAATAATAATAATAATTCTTCTAACAATAAAATTTTAAATTTTGATAAATTTAAAGGAAAAAATATGCATAGAAAAAATAATTCATTATCAATAAGCATTAAAAGTGAAATTTAAATTTTAATTTAAAATGATAATTATAATGTGAGTTATTTATTTTATTTTTATTATTTATTTATTTATTATTATTAAATTATTTTTTAAGATAAAAAAACATTTTAAAAATTAATTATTATTATTTATAATTATAATTATAAATACAATTAAATAAATAAATATAAAATATAATACAAAAATTATAATTCAAAATTAAACATATAATTTTCTTTCAATAAATTCTCTTTTTATATTTTCGAAAATTAATTCTTCTACATCATTAGCATCTATTTTAATTAATTTTTTATTTTCTTCAAATTCAGGTATAATAGGTATTATATCTTCTTTGAATTTTTTAATTTGATTTAATGCTGATTCTTCAGTTTGTCCAATTTCAATACATCTTTTTACAATTTCATCATCTTTTAATTCTAAATATAATATCGCTGTAATATCTGCAACATCATTCATCTTTTGTTTCCATTCTTCTAAATCAACATGATCTCTTGGAAAATCTCTAAATAATATTTTTTTTTCTACAGAATTTGAAACAATATTTCTTAAAATTTTAACTACACGTTCTGAGGAAATATATTTCCCTCTTTGTAAATCTAATTCTAATAATTCCCAACCACCAAAATTCTTTTCTAAAATTATTCTTTTAAATATTTCTTCTAAAGAATATTGTACATATTTAAATTCAGTTACAATATTTTTACATTGAGTTGTTCTCCCACTACAAGGTCCACCTATTACAAAAACACAGCGACCTTTTTCATCTCCTATAATATGAAGTTTACTTGAACTGCAACCCATAATATTTTTTATTTAATATAAGTAATTATTTATTATTAAAATTAAATTATATATATGTTAAAATTAAATTATTAAAAATATAATTATTTATATTAATATTGTATATATATATAATATTTGTTTTTTTATTTAAAAAGTGCATTTGTTTTTTTTCTATGTCTATATCCATTTCTTCTAATTTTTTTAATTTTACTTCTTTTTTGAATTGTGTTTACATCATCAATATCCATTCCAATTTCTTTTATTTTTTTAACTTTTTTTCTTAATTTATTTCCTTTATCTTCTTCATCTATATTTATATTTTCAACATCATCAACAAGTCCACCCATATCTTCAATATCAATAGCTTCATTTTCATGTAATTTTCCTTCGGCAATTTCCATCAATTTCTTCAAATTAGCTTCTTTTTCTTTTTTATATATATTTTTTGCTTTCATTCCTTTATTTTTTATTAAATATTGATAAGGTAAATATTTTGCTCTTCTTTCTATATATTCTGGAGCTGGTGCTTGAGGAAATTCAGCATTCGGGTCATTAGGAAATAAAAAGGCATTTTTTTTAGGTGTTATTAAAGAATCATCTCCTGCTCCATAAACTCTTTTCATTAATCTTTCAGAAGTTTTTAAATCTCTAGGTCTAAATACTTCTAATAATATTTTAATTATATTTATTATAAAAATTTTTACTTTCTTCCATTACTTTTCTTAAAACACTTTTATTGAATTTATGTGTTTTATTATGAGTTCCTTTTGCCATATTTTAATATATGATAAATAATTAAATATTTTACAATAATATTTAAAATATTAATATTATGATAATATATTAACATTTTTATTATTTATAATAATATTAAAAATCTATTTACATAATAATAAAATTGTATTTCTTAAATTTTTGTCATTCTTATTTAATTCTAATAAATCTTTTAAATAATCTTTTAATTCATCAAAAAGAATATAATTATTATTATAAATACACTCTAAATAATTTATTGCATATAAAAATCCCATATGTTTATAATATGCGAAAAATAATTCTTTATAAATATTTTTTAAATATAACATATCAAAACCTTTTTGAATTAAAAATTGATTTTTATGTGCATTTTCTATTAAATATAAACTTATTTCATCAGAAAATATAAAAATATTATTAATTATATTTATTAATTTAATTTTGTAATTATTTTCTAACTTTATAAAAATATTAAAAAATATATTTTCAAATAAAGGTAAAATTTTTATATTATTTTCTACTAATTTTTGATAAAAAATAATTAATATAATTAAATAATTTAATATATTATTTTGTGTAAAATTATCTATATTTAAATTAAAACTTTCTTTAAATATTATATTAAATATTTCATATTGAGTTAGTTTGTTTTTTTGTTTTTTTAATAAATAAAAATGAGATAAAAATATTTCATCAATCTTTAATTGATTAATATTAAAATTAATTAAATTATTTGCTGTTTTTTCTATTTTTTTTTCAATTATAATTAATTGATTAAATATATATAAAATTTTTTCAATAATACAAATATCATCATTATAATTATTTTTATTAGAAATAATATAATCAATTAAAATATTTTTAATTTTATTTATTACAAAATTTTTTGTATTATTTTTATTTAACATGTTTGGAATATATAAATATTGTTTATTTTCCTCAAAATTATTTAAATAATTTTCTAAATTTAATTTTATTGAGAAGATTCTTTTATTTCCATTTATATCAATTAATTCAAATAAACTTCCTTTAATAATTAATTGAACTTTTGTTAAATCATAATTAAAATCATTAATTTTAATATAATCTTTTATTTCGTTGTAATTTTTATTTTTTAATTTTAAATCCAAAACTAAAGTTTTTTTTTTAGAAAAGTTATGTATTAAAATAATATTATTTACAATTTGTAAAGTAGAATTGTTAGAATATTCCATTAAGTTTATTTTAATTAGATTTTTACTATCATTAAGTTTATATAAATTTTTAATTTTTTTTATATATAAAATTTTATCTTCGTAACTTAAATATATTAAATATAATTTATTATAAATACTTTTGAAATAATATTGGCTTTTATTATAAAATAAATTATTATTTTTATGCATATTTAATATTAAGTTAATATTATTTTGTTTTTCATTTGTTTGAAATAAACTAAAAAAATGTTTTTTCGCTGGTTTGAAATATTTTAAAATTTTTTCATTTAAAATTATATTATTTTTTTCAATTTTTTTTTCATAAAATTCATCTTTATTAAAATTATAAACATCAAATAAATAATCATCTCTTTCTATAAATAATAATTTATATTTATGAATGTATATAAAATTTTTAATTAAATTATTTTTTTTTAATTCTTCCTTTAGTAAAAAAATTTCATTTATTTCTTTATTTATTTTATAAATTTGAAATTTATCAACAAAAATAAAGCAAACTGTAACATTATCAATAAAAAATAATCCCAATAAATTTTCAAAATTTTTAAATACATATAAATAAGTTTTATTTTCAATATCTATACAAATACATAATTTGTTATTATTATTTTCAATTTGAATAAATAAATAAGTTAATTCTAAATTAATAATACTTTTTATTATTTTTTTTTCATTTTTCATATTTACTTTTTTTTTTAATATATTACCATATTTATTATATATTTTTATTTCATTTTGAAAAAATATTATTATTAATTTTGAATATTCATCATATGTTAAAAAAATTATTTCATTTTTATTCTCAAAATTTAATTCTTTTACATCAAAATAATTATTTAATTTTTTTTCTGATTCAATTAATAAATTATTTTGAAAATTTGAAATAAGTGATTTATTTAAATTTATATTCATTTTTATATTAAATATTTATAATAAATATTTAAATTAAATTTTTATAAAATTATATCAAAATATATATTATATATAAATATAATATTTATAATTTATTACTTATATTGATATTATTATCATTTATAATATTATCATCACTTGGTAAAGTTTCATAACTTTCTCCTTTTGCAGTCCCTAAATCTTTAATATTTTTTTTAACTTCATTAATATTCATTATTACTATAATTGGAAAAGTTAAATTTAAAATTAAATAACAAATAAAAAATATCAAAACCAAAACAATTTTAAAAATATTTTTATCAAAAAAAGATAACAATTTTTCAACATCTTTAATAATATTATATAATAAAATATATATCATATCTAAGTAAAAAAGAATCAAACTAATTAATTCAATATACATTACTCTAACAGTCGACCAATATATTAAATAATTAACATATTCAAAATTATGTTGTTTGAAAATGAATAAAGAATAAATCGTTGAAAACATTATAATTAAAATAACTAAACAATTAACCAAAGATAAAAGATATTTATTAAGTATAAAAATTATTAATAAATCAATAATTGAAATTATTAAATGAATATATAAAATATTTTTTAAAAATTTATATTTTTGTTTTAATTTTTGAGCGAAATATATTATAGATTCTTTGCGAATGGTATTTGAATGTTCATCAATAATAATTGAATTCATTATATTAATATTGAATTATATTTTTAAAATATTTTATTAAAATTATTTATTATAATAATATGAAAAATAACGATTTTAATAATGAAAATAATAATAATAGTTTAAATGATGAAGAAAAAGTTAAAAAATTAGAAAATAATATAAATAAAGAAATAAAAAATTTATTTAATGAAATGAATTTATCATATAATGAAAAATATAAATTTAAAATTAATGATATTAATAATATAAATGAAGAATATCAAATATTTTTTAATCGTATTCTTAAAAAATATTTTGATAATGTTTCTAATATTAGTAACAAAGATGATATTTTTAAATATGAAAACAAAATATATTTTTTATTAACAATATGTGTATTAATATTAATTATATATAAATATTTTTTTTAAATTTAAATTAATTTTCAAAAAACTAGGATATTTAAAATATATAACAATATAATAACTATTATTATAGAATATATAATTTAATATTATATATAATTTATTCTATATTTAATGATTTTATATTATTGTTACTATTTATTTTATTATCTTCAATATTTTTATTTTCATTTTTTTTTTCTTCTTCTTCTTCATTTTCTTCATTATCATCTTCAGAAATTTTTTTTCCTTCTAATATATCATTATTATCTTCTGAATTTTCATAAGAAATTTTATTATCTTCTTCATTATCAGAATTGTTATAATCTAATTTTATTTTAATTTTATCAGTGTTAATTTCTTTCATAATTTTTTCCATTCCTTTTTCATTCCAATTTTTGCAATTAAACTTAATTTCATTATTATTAAAATGTTTTTTATAAGAAGTTAAAATATTTTCATTTTCTATTTTAAATGAATCTATCTGTAAATTTATATCTAAATAAGAATGAATAATAAATTGTAATTCTTTTTTTGTCCATTCTTCTAATAAATCTTTTTCAATTTCTATAATATTAATATATTTATTAAAAAAATATAAATTTTCAAAAAATCTTAAAACTAACTCAATTGTAGCATTGTTTCTATGAGCAAATTCATTTCTTAACAAAAGTATTTCATTTTTAAGAATATGTAAATATTTATAATTTATAATATATTTATTAGATAAATTTTTTGTGAATTCAGTAAATAATATTACTAAACTATTAATATATAATTTAAAATCATCAAAATTTTTGATGTCGGTTTTATAATATTTTTTGTCATCAAAATATTTAAGAAGGATTTCTTTAGATTTATTTTCTTCTTTTTCAAAATTTATTTTATCTTTATATAATTTATTATAATAATATTCTAAATATTTTTTAATTTGTTTACTAAATATAATTAAATATTTTGTAATAAAATCTGTTGAATAATTATTAATATTTTTATCATATTTGAAATCTGAAATATTTTTTTCTGACATTTAAATAATATTAATTATTTATTTTTATCAATAAATAAAAAATACAACTAATAATTTAGTAATATTAAAAAATTTTCTTTTATATTTATATATAATATATAATACAATAATATAAAATTTATAAATTTTATTAATTAATTATACATATAATATATTATTTTTATATTTAAAAAAAATTATTTATATAATGTAAAGAAATTTATTTTAAATAAAAAAAAATAAATTTATACTATTAAATACACATTGGGGATTGGGGATTGGGGATGGGGGATTGGGGAATGGGGATTGGG
>JAEEGK010025482.1_pt1 | contig 12136 bp, 9 predicted proteins | sample 8958771 | NCBI WGS metagenome assembly JAEEGK01 (sample SAMN16246547, study PRJNA631951) | gut metagenome | biome: gut microbiome; feature: rumen; material: SC-attached | host: Bos | place: Iran: Karaj | collected 2018-10 | reverse complement strand
AATAATATTTGGATTCTAAAATAATATTTTTTCTTTTTTTTTCAATAAAAATAATTTTTATTTATTAATAAAAATACTTATTTAAAAAATATGTATTACAGAAAAATAAAAATATAATTTAATTATCATATATTTAAAAATTTAAATACAATAAATTAAATAAAAATTATCAAAATGCTGAAATTTTTATGTAGTTTATAATAGTGTATGCGGATTATAATATTATATTTTTATTTTATTTGTTTTTAATAGAAAAATCCTAATAATTTACCTCCTACATGTTTTTTTGTGGCTCTTTCATGATCTACAATTCCAATATTTGTTGTTAATACTATATATCCAAATTGTTTTGAAGGTAATAAATTATCTACAGCTTGTTCATATTCAGTAACACTTACATCAAATCTTGGAGATATAACTCCACATTTATTTATTCTTCCTAATAATTCTATAACAACTTTTCCTCCTCTTCTATCATCTACTACTTCAAAATCACCAATATAATTTCGTTTTTGCATAATTTTTAAAAATTTAATAACAACTTTTGAAGATGGTCTAATTAATACTTGTCTTTTTCCTGCACGTTCAGCATTGAGAATTGTTTTTAAAGCATTACCTAAAACTGAAATGAGAACCATTTTATTTTTAAATATATTAGATATTAATAAATTAATTAAATTATTTATTATTTATATTTTTTAAATAAATAATTAAAAAAATAATATTTTATTTATTACATATTAATTTAGTTTTAATATTTTTAATATTGATTAAATTAATTATTCTTCTTCTTCTTTATTTTCTTCATTTTCACCTTCTTCTCCTTCTTTTTTTTCTTCTTCAGGTTTAGGAGGTTCTTTTTCTGGATTAGGTTCTTTTTGTTCATCTAAATCATTTGGATCTTTATCAACTTTTTTTAATTGTGTAGGATAATAATTATTATCTATTGCTTTTGTACCAAAACCAACATAAATATTTGCAAATTTTTCTTCTTTCCATACAGCTAATGTTCCAGGCCAACGATTGTTTCTAACTAATATAACTGCATGAGTAATAGGATCACCATTTTGTCTATTATGCATCATTTGATCTCCAACAACTTTAATTTTCCAATATTTCATATCTTTTTCTTCAACATTTTCTCCTTCACCTTCTTTAATTTTATATCCTTCATCTTCATTTATACCTTTTAATCTATCTACTTGAGTCTCTATTGAAGGGTCAATTACTTTTCCATTTGGATATATATATGCTTGTTCATGAATCCATGATTCACCTTCAGGACTTTTCATTTCCTCAAATGTTGGAGATTTATATTCTTCATCATATTCTGTTATTTTACCTTCTAATTGATCTTTGAAATTTTCAGATAATTTTAATAAACCTTTTGGTACTATACAACTAGAATGTAAAATTCTAACAATTTGACATTTTAATAAGTGCATTTCTTTTCCTGGAAATGGAACAAAAGATTTAACTTTAGCATTTAAATCTCCTGTAAAAATATATTTAAATTTTCTTGATTCGACAATTTGTTGAGCAGTAATATCTGGTAATTCATACCATGATTCTAAAATTGAATTACTAACCCAAAATGTATATCTATTTATACCTTCATTACCTCTAGATTCTACATGTACAGGAGGATTATTCATAGGATAATCTTTTAAAATTCCTTGTAATACATAATAATCTGAATTAATTCCATAAATTTTTCCAAAAAATCTAAGAAATTCACAATTATTTTCTATTAAAATTTTTTTCATTGCTAATCTTATTTTATACCATTCTTCATCACTAAATGATATACCTCCCCATTCAAATAATTTTGATTGACTAATTATATCTTCCATATAATTATTTATTAATTTTGTAGATTTATCTCTATTAGTTGCAAAATTTGTTAAAACTTTTTCTTCTAATGGAGTTAATTGAAATGTTCTTTTTATTTCTTTTATAGGTTTTTTAAATTGAAAATTATCTAATTTTGTATTTTTATCTCTAATAAACAAAGATATTTTTTCAAAATTTTCATAACCATCATTTTTATGTAAAGTAATAATTTCTTTTATTACTTCTTTTGTATGTTGTTTAATATCATATTCTTTTTTTAAATCTTTTTTAAGAGCTTCATTCAATTTTTCTTCTTCAGAAGTTTTCATTTTTATTAATTATTTTTTTTATAGAATATTTATAATTATTTTAAATTTATAAAAAAATATAAATATTAATATTGAATGTAAATAATATTATATAATTAAATAAATATTTACTTTTTTTTTTTACTTTTTTTTTCTTCAATAGGAGCATTTAATAAATTACTTCCTGTTAAAGGTAAATAATATTTATGAAAAATAGTATCTTTTGGAGTTGAATTAATTTCTTCTAATTGAATTTTTAATTTTTTATTACCACACTTAAATATTTTAGAATTTTTTATTCTATTTTCATTAAAATTACTTATAGTTTTTCTCATATTTAATAAATCATTATTAAATTTATAAAATGTTTTAAACATAAAATCTGTATTTTTATTGCTTCCTTCAGTTATAGGTCTATCAAAACTTATATATCTTTTATGTAAATTATCATATAAACTTAATGGTTTCATATGTAGTTGATATCCATCCTTTGGTTTATCAATTTGATATATATTATTTAATTTTTGATTAATATTTCTTAATTTAAATATATTATCAGAATAATTACTATAGATTGAAATATCAGAACTTAAAGGAGATTGCTTTTTAAAAAATATATCATTTATATTTTTATTTGGTTGTTCATTTTTTAATTCTTCAATAATTTCATTATCTGCTTCATATTTAATTTGATATTTATTTTGAATTGTTTTATTTTTTATTTCAATTGGATTCACTTTACAATAATATGTAACTGTAACTGGAGGTTTTTTAGATGGATCATTTATAAAGGTTGAACGTCTTTGCAATTTTTTAATTGCTTTAGAAGTATTAAATTGACATATATATTTGACATTATTTATATCTATTTTAGGTTTTAATATTACTTCATTAAATTCTTCTTCATTTTCATCATCTTTTTTATTATTTTCTTCTTCATCTTCTTTATCTTCTTCTTCATCATTTATATTATTAAATGAATCATTATCTTTATTTTCTTCTTCTTTTTTTTTAATTTCTTCTTCTAATTTTCTTTTAATTTCTTCTTGTCTTTTTCTTTCTTCTTCTTCTAGTTTTTTTTTTAATTCTTCTTTTCTTTTCTCTTCTTCTAATCTTTGTCTCTCTTTTTCTTCTTCTTCTTTTTTTTTCATTTCTTCTAATTTGATTTTATAACTTTTTAGTATATGTTTCATTTCGAATTTTTTATTTGCATTTCCTTCATATAATGATTTTTTTAATCCATAATCCATCATTGCTTTTTTAATTTCTTCTTGATTTCTTTTTTCTATAATATTTTTATTTTTTTCATTTAAAATATTTTGTTCAACAGATAAATAATCAAATTCATATTTAGAACGTAAATAAGAATAAGAACTTTTAATTTCTTTATTAAAATCTAATCCAGTTTTAGTAAACCAATCAGTTCCTGTTTTAAATTCAATTTTATTATTAGATGGTTTATAAAATGTTTCATATTTAGTACTCATATTAGACATAATATCATTATTTGGATTATAATTTAAATTTTTAGAAAAATTATTTAATGTACTATCAAATCCATTTTCTTTATAATAATAATTTAAATTATCAATATCTTTAAAATTCAATAAATTTTGTGGTTCATTTTTATTTTTTTTATATATTAATTTTCTATTATATTCTTTAATTCTTTTATTTGCAGTTTCAAAACCTTGAATTTCACATCTATGTTCTTTTATTTCTTCTAAAGATGGTGGAGGTATTTTAGGAGGTTCTTCTTCATCTATTTGGTCTTTATTTTTTTCAGTTCTCATATCTATTTTTTTTAATTGTTTAAAATGTTCACATCTATCCATATACCATCTATATATTTTCTTTACATATTCATTTCTATTATCAATCGAATTCATATTTATTGCATCCATTAATAATGGTTCTATTTTACTATTTAATTTATACATATATTTTTTTTGCTCATTTGATAATGATTTTGCATCTTCAAAATTAATTATTATATTTTCTTTATATTCATTAAATTCTAATAAAGTATTACATAAAAATGTTAATTCTTTTGTTGGATTATTATTCAATGCAAATTGAAGTCTTGGAACTAACACTGATTTTAAAATTGGTTTTATTGCCATTGCTTTATTCATTTCTGAATTTAATATTTTATTTTCAGTATATTCATTATTATATTCTAAACTATCCCTTCTCATTTTATTTATAAAAAATATATAATATTTATTTTTATAACTTTTTATATTAATTTTTTAAAATACTTATAATAAAAATTTTATATTTAATTCATTCAAATAATATTATTTAATAAATTTTTTTAATTAATAAAATAAAATTTAAATATGATTAAAACAAATCCAAATAATACATCTTTAATTTCTAATACTACAAATAATTCTGGTGGTCTTGTTGATGATACCCAAAGTTTAATAAGTAATAAAAGAAATGCAAATAATTCTTTTGATAGAAATAGCAAAAAAATTGATAGTAAAACTCAAAAAAAATTAGATCAAGTGATAGATAAAGCTTATTCCTCAAATTTAAATGACGTAATTAATTTTGAAGAAGTTGCAGTTAGACGTTCATTATTTTTTAGATTATATATAAATGGAACAATAGAATATGGTAATTTTTCTTCAGATGCACCAATTAAAGCTAAATATGAATTTGTTTATGGAAAAGATTGGGAAAAAGAAGATGGACATATTCGTGATGAAACTCAATTTTCATGTAAAGGAGATGGAACATATAATTATTATTCATTTAATAATCAATTTGAAATTAGTTTTAGAAGTATTAATCTTTATGGTTGGCCACAAATTGTTGTTACATGTAGTACAATAAATTCAAGTGGAACTGAAGTAGTTTTAGGATATGGATGTGTACATGTTCCAATGTCTACAGGAAGACATGAAAGAAAAATACATATTTTTAGCTTAAATAATGAAAAATCTATATGGGAAAAATGGTTTGGAAAAAAAAATGAAAGAAGTTCAGAAATTATTAAAAATCCAAAAGTAATTAGTACTGGACAAGGAAGAGAAATTTCAAGAGCAAAATGTGAAGGATGGATTAAACTTATTTTTCAAATTAGTTTTAGAGATTTTAGTAAATTTGGATTTATAAGTAAATAGGAATTATATAAATATAAAAATAAATATATATAAATTAATTAATTTTAACATTAAATAATAAAAAAGTATTTATTTAACTTTTATTTTTTTTTAATTTATTTCTTATTATTGATATTTCTTCATTTATTTTATTTAATCTTTCATTTTTTTCTTTTTTTAATTTGATTTCATTTAATGTTCTTGGATGTTCTGTTATTTTTATTAATTCATTATCTAATATATTTTTTTCTTGCAATAAATTATTTAATTTTAATTCATATTCTTTATTATTTTCTCTTATATTATCATAATTTTCAGAAGGAAAATTATCAATTCCTTTATATTGAAAATTGTTATTTTGATTAGAAGATTTTCTATTATAATTTGTTTTTAAATAATTATAATTGTTATTAAAATTTGCATCTATATTATATAAATTTTTATTAGAATTTTTATTATAATTTTCATTATCATTAATATTATTATAATTATCTTGTTGTTGATTTGATATTTTATTTGAATTTGATATAATTAATTCTTTTTTTAAATTTAATTGTAATTTTTTTTGTTCTTCTATTTTATCATTTATAAAATTTTTTTCTTTTTCAATTTTTTTATATTTTTCATTTAAACTATCTAAATCATTATTTAAATTATTTTGTTTATTTTCTAATTCATTTATTTTTTTTTTTTAATAAATTTATTTCATCTTTTGCCTCAGCTAAAGAAATAGTTAAATTTTCAGTTTGACTAATTTTATTTTCTTTTAATGTGAGAATTTCATTATTTTCTATTTTTAAATTTTCCAAAATAATTTTTAAATTATCATTATCTTTTTTTAAAGAATTTTTTTCATTATTTTTATCATTTATTTGTTCTTTTAATGAATTTAATTCTTGTATTAAATTTTCATTATTTTTTTTATTATTTATATTTTCTTTATTTTTTTCAGATAATTGTTCATTTAATTTTTTAATAATAGAATCTTTATATTCAATATCTTTTTTTAAATTTTCTAAACGATTTGATAATTTTGAAGAGTTTAAATTTTTATTATTATTATTTTGGTTATTTTGTTGATAAAATGGTTTTTTAATATTTTCATTATTAAAATTTGAATTTGAATCTTCAAAAAAAGTATTATCTAATTCAAATTCCTTTATTTTATTTATTTTTTTTAATTTTTCTTCAAATAAAATATTATTTTTTTCCATTGATTTAAGAAAATCTTGAGCAAATTTATTTAAATCTACAATCATATTATTCTTATTATTAAATTTTTTATTATTTTCATTCATTAAAAATATAATAAAATTTTAATATAATTATTATTAATTATTTCTTTTGTTTTATTTATTATACATTTATTAATTATCAAATAAATTTATATTATTTTTTTGTTTCTTAAATTATATTTTAATTTAAATAAATTTTATATATTATTTAAAAATTAATTACACAATTAATTAGTGTTTTTTTTCTTATATAAAAATATCTTTATTTTTCAAATGGTAATTTTTCAGGAAAAATTTGTTCCATGTTTGTGTTAAATTCATTAAAAATATATTCTTCAGTATATTTATTATCAGGACTTTCAACAAAATCATCATTAATACAAAAACATTTTAATTCTTTAAGATTGTTAATATCTTTATATATTTTATCAGTATTTCCATTATTATTAATATAATAAAAACTTCCCCATCCTTTATTTTTAATAACAACATCCCCAAAATTCTCAACTTCTGCATAAATATTATGTAAAAAAGGAATATTTAAATTAGTTTCATTTCTAAATTGATGATATCTTGATAAAGCAAAATCTAATTTAAATTTATTATTTAATTCTAATAATTTTGATTTTCTAAAAAAATATATATTATGTAATAAATATAATCTTCTTTTAAATCCATATAATTCACTTATAATTTCATTCGAATGAATTAGAGTTCTATCATAAATACTACCTGAATAATATGGAGCAAAATATGCAGCATTTTTAAAAATATTAATTTTCCCATTTTTTTTAATAAAAAAATTCGGAGGTAAATTTTCTTTTATAAAAAAATCATCATTTAAATAAATATAACATTCACTTATATTTTTAACAAAAGGTAATGCAGCTTCAATAGCATCTGAACTAAAAGTTGGTAAAAAAGTTTTATTAGGAAATATATCTTCATGATATACAATATGTATTTGAATATTATTAAACTCATTATTATTATTATCTAATAATTGATAATTTCTATCATCTATTTTTTTCATATTCAAAAAAGTTGGAATTTGACTTGGTCCACTTAAAACTAAAAACCAATGTTTTATAAATTTTAAATTTTTATAAACACTTCTCATAGAAAATTTTAATGAACCATAATCTCTATATCTATTTTTTTTTATTTCTTTACTATATTTTGAATATTCATTAAACCAAATTGGATCTGTTGCATTAACATAAGTCCATAATAAATCAATTCTTCCTTCACATACATCAGGAATTGAAGTATCATTTATATCATATGGAAAATTATTATAATAACTTCCAGCTAAATTAGCAACACTTCCATAATAATATTTTTCATATTGATCAGTAAAATTTATTGGTTTGTTACTTATAATTTTTATTTTTTTATACAACAATTCATTTATTTCATTTTGTTCTAATCTTTTAACTAAATCTCTTCCTGCTAATTCTTCATCTGTTAAATTATCTTTTATTAACATATTTTTAGTTTTTTCTAATTTTATTCTTTTTCCTCGGAATTTATAACTATAAGTTTTTGATAATGAAGAAGTTTTATAAATATAATTTTTATGTTCTAATATTTGTTCTTCGGAAGGTTCAATGAAATTTATATCATTATTATTTTTTTCATTAATAATTTCAAGATTTTTAGTTGTATTTTTTTGAGATATATTATTTTTGTAATCAATTAAATCATAAATATTATTATTATTTGTATTTGTTGAATGAAAATTTGTTTCATTAATATTATTTTGAATATTTAATTTACTTTTATTATTATATATGATATTATTAAAATTATCAAAAGAAAATTTTTTATAATTATTTTTTTCAATATGTTTTAATATAGGAAATAGATTTAAACAAAATATAAAAATGATTAATATCAAAATTCTAAAATTTTATTTTTATTTTTATTATTTTTTATTTTTTATATAAAAAAAATATTTAATTAAAAAATAATATAATATATATTTTTATTTAGGAGCAACAAATTTTTTATATTTTTCTGCATTTCTCTTTAAAATATCTTCAATAGGACCCATAACTCTTTTAAAAGAATTTCTATCTAAAGATAAAAGTTTTACATCAGTTTTTGCTCTTATATTTGCAGCTCTAGGTTGTCCTCTTATTAAACTTAATTCTCCAAAATAACCTCCTTTAGTATAATTCATTTCAGGAATTTGAGTTTTTCCTGGTTCTTTATTACTAAATGCAGTTGCTTCACCTTCTTCTATAATATAAAATACATCCCCAATTTCACCTTGTCTAATAATATATTCTCCTGCATTAAATGAACATCTTCTTAATGCCTCACTAACTTGAGAAATTTCATAATCATCCATTGTACTTAAAATATCAACACTTTTAAGAAATTTCTCATATTTTTCTCTTCTTAATCTTGCCGATTCTTTAACAATATTATTAAAAGTATCTCTATCCAATACCCATAAAACACAATCTGTTTTAGCAGTAATTGTAGCTGCCCTAGGTGCATTATATAACAAAGCTAATTCACCAAAAGCTTCTCCTATATGATAAGTCTTTAAATATTTATCAACATTTGGATTATCAGGAAATCTTTTAGTACAATCTAATTCTCCTGAATCTACTATATATAAACAATCTCCATTATCTCCTTGTTTGATTACAGGTTCTCCAGCAGAATATTGTTTTTCATCCATTGCTCCAATAACTATATTAATATCAGATGGGTCTAAATTATTAAATAAAAATGATTGTAATATTCGACCTTTTATTCTTGTTATTTGATTTTCTGTTTTTTGTATAAATCTTGGTTTGAAATCTTCTTTTTTATTAAATTGTCCATATGATTCTGCTGAAATACCTTTACGACCAACAATTTTTTTTTTAATTTGTTTTTGATTAGGATTTAAATCTAATACTTCATCACTTTCCTCTGAACTTGTATTTTCTTCATTATTATCATTGTTATTAATAATATCTTCTTGTCGATATTTAATGACTTCTTTACGTAAATTATCTAATTCATCTTTTTCTTTTATTGTTAATCCATTTGAATTATAACCCCCAGTTTTTTGAAGCCAATCTATCATAAATTTTTCTGGTTCTGAAGGTTTTTCACAAACCAATTGAAATATTAAATTTTCCATTATTGGTTTTATTTTTTTTTCTAAATATTCTTGTTTGTCCATCATTTTAATTCGAAAAAAAATTATAATAAAAATTTAAGTATAAATATTAAAATTAAACTAAATAAATAAAATAACTTTTTATTATGTCTGATTTTTATGACAGAGCCTATAATAATCCTTATCATATAAATAGGCACAATTTAATAGAAAGTTATTATAAAAACCTATATAAAAGTTATAAATCTATAAATAATTTTTATAATATAAATAATAAAAATAAAAAAAATAAATTTCCGAAATATTCATATTCTTATGATTATTTCAATATGTCAATAAAAAATAACGAATCAAATGATTCATCTTTCAAAATACAATTTCTTTTAAATAAAAAAGAAGATGAAAAAAATAATAGTTTTAATTATTTAAATGTAAATGGATATTGTAACAAATTTACAAATATAAATAATAATAATAATAGAAAAATTTCTATTTTAAAAAAACCAATTGGTAATGATATAAATATTAATGGTAATAATATTTTATTTAATAAAATAAAAAAAATAAATACAGATAATATTTATTTTAATAAGAATAATAATTTTATTTATAATAAAAATCTAAGTGATTATTTTAATAAAACAAAAATAAAATTAAAAGATAATACTGATTATAAAAAAAATGAAAATTTTAATAATAATTCATATTATAAAAAAAATGATTACCTAAATAATATAATGTTAAAAAATTTTCAAAAAAAATTAAAAAATTTTGATTTATTAAAATTATATATAAAAAATACTAATTTTTTAGAAGAAAATTTAAAAAAAAATAATGAAAGTAATGAATTAAATCAAAATAATAATAATAATTTAAAAAAATCTAAAGATAAAAAAATTAATTCTATTTTAAATAATTTTTTTAGTTTTAATAGTATTTCAAAAAATAATAATGACAATAAAAAAAATTTAAGTAATAATAAAATGTTTTATTCTGCTAATACAACAAATCAAAGATTTTTTTGTAATAAATTATTAAATAAACATTCATTTAATTCAACAAAAAATTCAAAAAATTTTTTTAATTCAACAAGAAGCTCAAAAAAAAATATTAATAATAATAAAAGTCATAATAATATTTCATCATTATTCAATAATTCAATTAAAAATGATAATAGCGTTTTTTTTAATGAAAATTCTTCAAATAATGAACCTTCTGAAAAAATAAATTTATTAATTCCTCCTTATACAGGTTATGAAATAAATGGACAAGTTGCCATTCCAAAAAAAAAAAAATTAAAAATGAAAAGATTTTATATTTCTAAAGAATTGAAAGAAAAAATGAGATGTTGGAAAATGGAAAATTTAAAAGATTTTGGATATGATGCAGAATTTATAGAAGGAATGATATATAGTCCAGAAGATCAAAAAAAAATAGATGAATTAAATAAAAAAAATAAAGAAAATAGTATTAATGATAATGAGAAAAAAAAAGGTACTATAACAATTAGAATGGGAGATAATAATTATAATAAAATAGAAGAAGAAGATGAAGAAGTTGAATATGAAGAAATAGAAGAAGAAGAGAATGAAAATAATAATTAATAAAAAATTTCTTTGTATTTTATTATTATTTATTGTTATTATAAAATATTTAAAGGATAATAAATAAATTAATTTTTAATTTTATATTAATATTTTAATAAAATAATTTTATAATTTTATTCCTTTAGAATGGAAGGTGATTTTTATGATATAAATTATAATAATCCATATCATATTAATAAAACTACAATATTAGATTATTTAAAAAAAAATAAAAATTATTATAATCGAAATGATACAAATGTGTATTTAAATAATGATAAAAATTTTATTATAAAAAATAAAAGTTTAAATAATTTAAAATTAAATAAAAAACTAAATTTTTACATTAATAATTCTTTAAATTTAACTTTATTGAAAAAATTTAATAACTCTTCAAATATTATGAAGAATTATAAAATAAATGATTATTCAAATAAAAATAAATATATAAATATAATTAATAGAAATTACAATAATTTAAATAATTTAAATAAAAGATATTCTACTGTTTTTTTTCCTTCTATTAATCATAAAGAAAATAATAAAAATAATAATATAAATGATAAATTAAATTTTTTAGCAAATTTTAATAATAAAAATAATTTAATAAGTAATTTAATATTAAAAAATAATATATATTTTGATGAATATCAAAAGAATTTAAATAATAATGTTATGAAAAAAATAAAGGATTTTGAAGATTTAAATGAACTAATAAAAAAAACTCAAACAAAATTTTCAAATTCTTTTGTGGATAAAAATTTTATTTTAAATAATGAAAAAATAATTAATGTATCAAATAAAAAATCAAATAGTGAAGTTAATTTAATAAAAAATAATTATAAATTATATAATATATATAAAAAAAATAATAATATTTTAATTAATAATAATATTAAAAAAATATCGTTAAAAAAAAATCCACCATTAATGAAAT
>JAEEGK010025480.1_pt1 | contig 12137 bp, 6 predicted proteins | sample 8958771 | NCBI WGS metagenome assembly JAEEGK01 (sample SAMN16246547, study PRJNA631951) | gut metagenome | biome: gut microbiome; feature: rumen; material: SC-attached | host: Bos | place: Iran: Karaj | collected 2018-10 | reverse complement strand
TAATCCAATTACAAAATTTTCTGGTTTTATATCTCTATGAATAAATCCTTTTTCATGAATAAATTCTATTCTAGTTAACATTTGTATACCTAACATTAATGTTGTTTCTAAAGAAAAAGATTTTTCTTTAAATTGAAATAAATCACTTAATGAAGGTCCTAAAAAATCCATTACCATATAATTATATTTATTTTCCATTCTATCAAATAAATATACTTTTGGTATTCCTAAAACACCATCTGAACTTATTGGATTATTATTATCTGGTTTATTTAATTGTTCTAATATACTATGTTCATGTTTTAATTGTGGATTTTTATGAGTTGCTATTTCAAATTTTATTGCTCGAAGAACTTTTAATGATGTATCATATGCTAAATGAATTTCTCCAAATGCTCCAAATCCTAACATTTTAATTAAATTGTAATTCCCATTTATTATAAATTGATCATTTGATAATGTTGATTTTTTGTTGTCATTTTTACCTTCTTTTTCATTCGAATCTTCTTCTCTGTTCTTTTTATGCTTTTTATGTTTTCCCCTTTTTTTTTTCTTTTTTTCTTTTTTTGCTCCTTCATCTTCACGACCTGTTAATTTGTCTTTTTCATCATTCATTTTTTTAATTTTGTTTTTTTGATTTTTTTATTAATTTTATTTTAATTTTTTTAAATTTATTATAATATATTTTGATTAATTATCATAAATTTCAAAAAAATATTAGCTCAATTCATTGATTATTTTTTAATTTTTAACATTTATTGATTTTATATTGTTACATTAAACATTAAATTAGTATATTATTATTTATTTTATTTTTTATGTAAATTAAGAAATTTGTAATCTTAAAATATTTAAATGGGAATCTCATAAATCAATTTATTAAATAGAATTTATAAATTCCATAGTGTTTCAAGTTGCATTTTTTAAATATAAAATAACAAATAAAAAATATTACAATCATTATTTCATTAGATTTCATTTTTTGTGATAGAAATAATTAAATGATAACAACTACACAATCTTCTTTACTCGAAATAATATTAATTATATGGATTTTACAATGAACTTTGAACCTTTCTAAAATATATATTTTGAATTCCTTGAATAATTACCGAAATAAATTTTTAATTAATATTTTTAAAATAAAAAAGAAGATTAAATTCATTTCTATAATCTTAATTTTATATAAAATATATAAATAATATATTTAATGTTTTTATATTGCCGAGAAAAAAAATTCACTCCCTTAAAACATGATATACTTCATAACATGAAACTTGGAAATTTGAATTCCCTGAATTTCCAATTAAATTTACATTATCAGTTTTATAACTTGAATGAACATTTGTATAACTGTTAGAATTATTAATACAATTATCAGCAAGAAATAAACAATATCCAGCCCCAAAAGTAGGTCCATAGGCATTATTTCTATAAATTGAAAATTTGACGGATTTATCTTGTTGTAAATATTTCATTTTTTTCGATAAATTAAAAATAAAAGCATTTTGTTCTCTTGCATAATTTCCTCCTGGACCAGGTTGATTCCAAGGAGCAACAGTATATCCTCCAAATTTATTTCCGTTTATATCCTTAACTATAGTAACTGTTGGAGATATCCCATCACAATTATTATGAAAAGCAGCACATGACGCTCCATCTTTATTTGTACTAAATAATAAATTAAATTTAAAAACTTTTTCTTCGTCAATCCATTCACTTATTAATACTTTTTCTTCATCGTTTAATATATTTGTCCCTTCAAAAGATTCTTTTGCTAATTTTTTTTTATTTTGTTTTTTCAATTCCTTTTCATTCTCTCTTTCTTTTTTTAATTGTTCAATTAATTCATTTGCTTTGTTTAATTCTTCTTTTAAATTTAAAATTACATTTGTTAATGAATTAACATGATTTGATAAATCTGGTTCTTTTAAAGGAATATTAATAGTTGCTAAATTATTTTCAAAAAAATGATTTTCAATTGATAAATTAAACATTTCATCATTTGATGAACTTTTATATTTTTTTAATTTTATACATTTTTCAATTGCATATATTAATTTTTTGGGGGAATTAAATAAAAAAAAATTTTCATCTTCTTTTTGAAGTGTAGATAGGAAAGTATTTAATTCATAATATTTAATTGGGAATTCTTTTAAACTTTCAACGAAAAAATTTATGTTTTCATTTCCACAACTTATTTTCATTTTAAATGATTTTTCATCATTTTCTATAATAAATTCTTCATTTGATAATTCTTTTTCACTTTCTTCTGGTGTTGGAGAAGGTTCCATTTTTAATATTATATTGAATCCAATCAAAATTTCATTTAAATAAATATATAAAAATTTATTTAAATAAATGTGTATAAACTTATTTATAGAAATAGTTAAGTTTATAGTGGTATAAATTTTTAAAATATTTTTACAATTAATTCACAATTTATTTTTAATGATTTTTTTATATTTTCTATATTTTCTTTATATTTTCCAAAGTTATTTCCAATAGAATAATAGTTTATAAAGCATAAATTTTTCCATATTTACTTTAAGCAATTCCAAAACTAACTTCTTTACTGTTTTTTTAAACTAATTGGGAATTGAGAAGTATTAATTACACAATTCTCTTTTTTGAAAAGTATAGGAAATAAATTAAACATTCAAAAAATTAAACAAATTGGATGATGAAAATGAAATAAAGGAATAAAACGAGGCTTTTAAAATATTTGATTTTAATCATGATGGTAATTTAAATAAAGAAGAAGCAAATTGGGCTTTTATGGATTTACGATATACATTTTCATAAGAAGAATTAAATAGTATATTATCTCAATATGGTAAAAATGATGTTCTTGATTTTGATTCTTTTTCAAAATATTTATTAAAAATATCAAGAGATCAAGAAATTGAACAAGAATTAATGGAATGCTTCACTGAAATGGATAAAAATCATGATGGAAAAATTAGTAAAAAAGATTTAAAATTTTTATTATATTCAATAGGAGAAGAATGATGAATGAAATTGAAGAAATTATTAAAGAAACTGATACAACTGCAGAAGGATTTATTTATTATAAAGATATGATTAAATTATTGTTAAGTAAATAATGATATAATATTATATATTTTTTTGATTTTTTTTTTAACTTGTTTTTATTATTTATTTTTTTTATTTTTTAATTCTTTGTGAAACATTAAAATTAAACTTATATTTAATGGAAAAAAATGATTCAAATACTAAAGATTCAAGTAGAGAAACATTAAATGATAGAAAAGAAATGAGAAAAATTATAAATGAAATTATGTCAAATGTAAGAAAATATAAAAGAAATGACACTGATGTTTTAAAAGATAAAATAAAACAATTATTAACAAATTCTAAAAAAGATGTTACAATAATAAAAGATGAAGAAAAAAATACCTTAGCACATTTAGCAGTTAAAGAAGATAAAATTGAAATAGTTTCACTTATAATTAATGCTTATTTAGATTTATTAAATTATTCTCAAAAATTTTTTGATTGGTTTCTTTCTGAAAATTCTGAAAAAGAAACAGTTCTTGAATTATGTGCAAGTAAAGGAAATATAGAAATAATAAAGTTTATCTATTCAATAATATCAAAAACAACAGAAGATAAATTTCGTCTTGAAGAAAAGAAAAATAATATATTTCATTATGCAGCAATGAATAATCAATGTTATCCAATAATATTTTTTTTTGAAAAATTACAGAATTATTTTAAACAACAATTAATAATAGATTTACCTAATCAATATGGTATTACTCCATTACATTATGCATGCTTTTATGGAAGTAAAGAAGTAATGGATTTATTATTAGATTTAGGAGTAAATATAAATGCAAAAGATCAAGATGGAAATACATGTTTACATTTTGCAGTTAAAAGTAAAAATGTAAGAGTTATTAAGAAATTATTAGTTAGAGGTGCTGATAAAAAAATTATGAACAAAGAAGGGAAATTACCTATTGATTTAGCTTCTGAAAATAATGATATTGAAATGGTTGAAACTTTGAAAACAATAACTTTATGTGATAAATTACTATATAAAAATGAAATCAAAGCTATTAAGGGAAATAGTAATAATTTATTACTTTTATTTACAATAATATTATTAATGTTAGGAAGTATTATTTATATCATGAGAATGAATTATTTAATTTTAGGTAAAATTAGAAGAGATTTTGTTCCTTTTATTCCAGAAATAACTCAATTAAAATTAAGAAATTTAATTTGTAAAGATATGTATGGAAATAATATTACTGATTGTTCAACTAATGCAACTTCATTAGAAATAGAACAAATTTTAAACAAAACAATAACTAAAAATATTTCAGTGGCAAGTTTATTCGAAAAAAATAATAAACCTTTATTTGATATAAATGAAGAATATAGTATTCATGCTATAATTACATTATTTCTTTTTTTTGATGGAAGTGTAGTATATTTTTTAGTTTCCTTTTTGTGTTTTGACAAAAGAGTTTTTTTGAAAAGAAATAACAAAAAGAAAGTACCATCATTAACTCAATTATATGAAATTTCAGAAAATAATCCAGTTTGTGTAAAATGTAGAAGTATAATAGATTCAACTACAGTTCATTGTGTTGTTTGTAATGCTTGTGTTCCAAATTTTGATCATCATTGTTTTTGGTTAAATACTTGTATAAGTTCAAAGAGTTTACCTCAATTTAAACAATTTCTATTTTTCTTAATTTTATGCCTTCTTTTTAATATAGCGGCTTTTAGTATTAGTAAGATATAATATAATTTTTTAGATGGTTATTTAGTTTTTTATGCTACTTATAATTTCAAAGAATATATTATTGGGTTTACAGAAAATACTAAAATTGGTTATATTATTCCTACTCCAAAAAATATTACCTTTTATCAATGGTTTTTTGCTCTTTCTTCTTTATTAATTGTTTTAGGATGTTTTCATTCTTTAATTTTTTTAATTTTCCCTGTTGTTAAAATGACTTGTTTTAAAAAGAAAGATATTATTTCTGATTTTGATGAAGGAATATTTGAAGGAGGAAATCAAAATTTAAATAAAAGTGATAATTTATTGTCCACTTCTGGATAATAATCATTATAATAATAATATTCAAAAAAAAAATGTTAAATAAGATTTTATTGATATATTAAATTAAATTTGAATAATATATAAAAATAAATATTAAAAAAAAATATAATGTATATTTATTTATTTTATAGAGTTAATAATTTAAAATTATTTTTCTAATAAATTTTTAATAAAAAGAAATAGAGAAAATATACATTTTTATTATTTTTTTTTATCAAATGTAGAATAATATTCTTGAGCTTTTTCCCATAATTCAACAGGAAATCTATGAGATAAAATAACAAAATCACTAAGTCCACTAACCATATCATGTGTGCTTTTAGAACTAGAAGTTGTAGAATAAGCTTTTGAAGGTTTTAATTCAGAAATTTTTCCTTGTAAAAATTCTTCTCTAATTTTTCTATTATTTATATTATTATTATTATTATTTCCTCCATCATATATACTTGATGAAGCTTCAGAAATATCTTCTTCTTGAATTCTTTCTAATTGAATTTTTTCTTTAAAATACATTACTATCATTTCTAAATTAATTTCACTTGATAATATCTTTGTATTTCTTATATTATTATATGTCATTGTTATTAAAGTTGGAAATAAAATATCTTTTAATAATTTTTCACTAAAATAAGAAAATGGTAAATTAGAAATATGTTGAATTATAGTTATTTCACCTTTATTAACAACATTTTGGAAATTTTCATTTTGTAAACAAAGATAACTAACTAACAATAAAGTTTCATGAAGTAATTCTTTTACTTCATCAGATTGCTCAAGATATTCAAGAGAATAATTTACAATATATATAATAACATGTTGTATTTGTTCTTGATTTAAAGGAGTAATGAATAAATTTTGAACTAAATTTAAATCTATTCTACAAATATTATTTAAAATTTTAACAGCTACTAAAGAAGCTGAAATTACAGTTTTAGATTGTGCATTTACTTTTTCTTTTGGTTTAATAGGACCATTTGATAATAATAAAACATATAATAAATGAACTAAACCAATTAATTCAGAATATTCAAACATATATAATATATTCTCATTTATTTTGGTTTGTTTAATATAAACAGGTTTAGTTAAAAAGTTAATATTTATTTGTTTTGTAATAGCTTCAAACATTGATAAACTTTTAAGTAAAACCATAGAAAAAGAATCTGAACCAGAAGTAAAATCAATAGTACCATTTAAATTATAATATTTTTGTTTAAATTTAGGAATAATATTACATAGAATTAAATACTCTAATAAATCATCTTTCATAGAAACAATTTCAAAAGGAATTTTATGTTTAACATGTGTAGTAATAATTTGAATTAAATCTGGAAGAAAAGAAATTCCTAAAGGAATTTTTGTAGGTTTATTTAAAACCCAAAGTAATAAATCTGCAATTACAGTAATTCTATTTGTTGCAATCATATAATTTCTATTTTCTGGAAGAACAGAAAAATGTAATAATATTTTAATTATTAATTCCATTATTTTACCTAATGCTTTTATTTCACTTTTATGACATGAAGGTGGTTTTTTTAAAACTTCAACTAAAACAAAAATAACTTTAACTTGACGAAATAATTCTAAATCATTTGGAATATTTTGTTCTAATATTTTAATTAAATCTTTTAATAAATTTTCTAAAGTTCCATAATCTTTTATATTAGGATATATTTGTTTTTCAATATCAAAAGCTAATTTTTGAATTCTTTGTTTATTTACTGAAGGAAAATCTTGTTTATAAGAAAAATAATTTTCATGTTTAATAGCTTTTAAAGACATTTTTTGTTTTAATTTTTTTGCTCTAATTTTAATTGCATTCACTCTTTCATTTTTTAAATCATCATTTATATTTCCTGGAATAGATTTAAATATCATAATAACATTAGATTCTTCTTGAATAGATAAACTATATTCTTTTTTAATTTTTTGATGTTCTGCTTTATTAATATGAATATTTGGATCTTGATCATTAGGTAATATCATATTACATATTTTACACCATCTTATTGTTATTTGATTATTTTCTAATATATTTGCTATATTATTATCATTTATTGTTATTGTATTTGTTGAATTTGAATTTGAATTCACTAAATTTGTTGCTTGAATTAAACCATGGAATATTTTTTCTTTATTTATTTCTTTTTGATTATTATTTGAATTTATATTTGATGAGGAATTTTTTTTGGTATTATTTTCTTTATTATTACTATTATTATTATTATCAGTTAATTTCGATGGTGTATTATTTGATGATGAATTTTTATTTGAATTATTTGAATCTATTTCTTTTGAATTTGTTTTTGAATAAATTTGATTTTTTTTTGGAGAAGATAAAATATTATTATTGTTTTTATCATTAGAATTATTTACATTTAAATCTTCTGGAATTACAATTAATCTACTTTGAATATATTTACCATTTGATTCAGATTTAACTAAAAATTTTTTCATTTTATTTTCATTTTCATCATTTTTTTGATGTAATAATTTCCTTAAATCAGTTTGTGAATAAGAATTCATTTTTCTAATTAATCTTTTTCTCATTTCTTCATCTTCTTCTTCTTCTTTAGTTAATACTTTATCATTATGTTTCTTAGGTAAATCATAATTATTATTTTTACTTTTTTTCTTTTTTTTTCTATTTTTTTTCTTTTTATTGTTAGAAAATAAATAATCAATATCAAGAAAATCATTTTCATTAAAATAAGTAAAACTTCTACTATGCTTATCTTCATTATTATCATCATATTTTTCTTCATAATCAAATTCATCATATTCATATAAAGTTTCATTAATATTTGAACTTCCTCCAGTATTATTTGTAGGATTAATTGTTATAGGATTTGAAGTATTTTTACCTTTTTTAAATTTTTGATCATATAATTTATCGATTAATTCTTTTTCTTTTCTTAATTTTGATTTTTCTAATTCAAATCTTGTTAAAGAACTTAAATTGGATAATTCATCTAAATCAAAATAATCTGCTTCAAATAATTCCCATATAAAATTTTCATTAAATACTTTTTTTAAAAATTCTATTCTATTTTCTATATTTTTTTTCTTTTCCATCACTTCAAAAATTGAAGTATTATTATTTAATTTATTTATTCTATCTTGTAAATATTTATTTCTTCTTTGAGTTGATATATCTAATTTTTTTTTAATTGTCATATCTTTATTTTCTTTTTCTAATTGATTTAAATAATTGATTTCTGTTATTTTTTCATGTTCATGTTTAACTACTTGAAGTTTACTTTCTAAAACTTTTTTTTGTTGATTATTCATTTTTTCTAATTTAGAATATATTTTTTCTAATTTTTCTTTTCTTTCAGCTTTTTGTTTTTGTTTAATTTCATAAATTTTTTCATTATATTTATTAGAATTTTCAAGAGTCATTTTTTTTATACTTTCTTTTTTCTTTTCAGCATTATCCATTCTTTCTTTAATTCTCCTTTCAATTTCTTCAGAAGATTTTCTACTTCTATTTAACCTTTTTTCTATAGTTGAAGATAAAGCTCTTTTTCTTTGAATTGGATACTCAAAAGAAATAGAATTTTCTTTTTCTAATAAATTAACTAAATTTAAATTTTTTAAATCATATGTTGAACCAAAATTATTATTATTTCTATAATTATCACATGAAACATTTCCATCATCATCATCATCAAAATCATCTATTAAATTTCTTAATTCTATTTTTTTTGTTAATGATTCTACAAAATCTAATAAAATTCTAGTATAATCAAAATTATTTTCTTTATTTTCATTTTGACTTTTTTTACTTTGTTGGTTTATTAAAGTAATTAAATCATTAGTTTGTTTTTTTATATTTAATAAATTTTGAAAAATTATATCTTTACTTAAAGAAGAAATTTTATCCAAAGCAAATTTTAAATTTTCATTAATAATTTTTTGTTCTCTTTCTAAAAAAGAAGTTAATATAATATGAGTTTTTTGTATATTTTGATTCCAAGAAGGTTTTTTTTTTAAATGATTTAATAAAGAACCTTTTTTAGGAGAATTAATATCATTTGGATGTTTTGTATTTTTTGTAGATGAAGGAGTCGTTGGAAATCTTTGTTCATATTCTTTATAATTATTCTTCTTTTTATTATATAATGATTTTTTTTCAATTGGTTTTTTTATATTTTTTTCATTGTTTTTTTGAGAAGCGTTTGAAGTACTTAAATCTAAATTTAATTTGAATGTTTTTTTTACACTTCCTCTAGATGATTTTAAAGAGTCTTCATTTGAATCATCATTTTTTTTCTTTGGACTATATTTTTAAAAGATTATTATATTTTATTATCTTACTTAAATTTTATATTCTCATTATTTCTTCTTTCTGTATTGTACCTTTTTTTACCATCCATATATTGTTTTTTTTAATTTTGAAAAATTTAATTTAAATATTATATTCATTTATTTTTTTATCATCTAAAAATGTCAAATGATAAAAACCTAATATTAAAAAAAGAAATAGAAATTAAATTTGTATCTGATTTAAGTAGAGAATATCAAATTAATCAAAGTGTTTTCCATCTTCCTTTAACAATGAATGTTAATAAATTAAATGAACTTATTAATAAATTATTAAATCTTTCACCTAATAAAATTTTTTCTTTTTTTATTGGAGATATTAAGTTATTAGGTTCTTTAAACAATTTTGTTAATGAAAATAATATAACTACAGAACAACAAATTGAAATTTATTATATGTTTGAAATTCCAGAACCTGAAAAAAGTAATACAATAAAAGAAGATGAATGGATTAAAAAAATTTCAATTTTAAATGAAATGAATTATAATCCAAGTAAACATAATGAATATATTGTAGGCCTCTTTAATGGAGAAGTATCTTTTTATAATGGGAATAATAATAATAAAATCTATTCTCTTAAAAATTGTAATAATGTAGATGAAGATGCTTTAGCTTTATTAACAGATATTAAATATTTTAAAAGAAAAGAAAGTGAAAATAAAATATTAATAAGAACTTTAAGAAATTCTCTAAACACTTTTGAAATATATGATATTGATTCTTTAAAACAAAATCAAACTTTATTATTTTCAAATGAAAAAATAAATGATGAATATTTTAATTGTATAGATATAAATCCATTAAATTATAATATATTTGCAATGGGAGGAACAATGGATAATAAAGGTATAATTCAAATATTTAATCTTCCAGAAAATTTATCATTAAATCAAACACAAAAAACTCCAAATAAAAAGAAAAGAAAAATAAATTCAACAATATTAAATCCAACATATACTTTTAACGAAGTGCATTATTCTCAATGTAATCATATAACATTTTTAGATGGTGAATATTTAGTTACAGGTGGAGATGATTATAATATAAATATATATAATATAATAACAAATAATTTATTTATGACATTAAATACATTTTACAAAAATATAAGCTCAATTTGTAAAGTTTCAAATAAAACTTTTTTAATAGGATATCAAGATGGAACTATTAAATTTTATGACATTAATGATTCAAATTTAAATAAAAACAAAGCAAGTTTAATTTTTAAAGACAATGAAGCTTATTGTGGTTTTATCAGTGATATTTCTTTAAGTAACGACAAAGAAAATCATCCTAATACTTTTGTTACTTCAAATTATGATTCAAATATTAAAGTTTGGGATATTAGAGGAGGAAAGCTACCTTTATATAAAGTTAATACTGGAGAAACTGAGAAAAATTTTTCAGTATTATTTAATGGAATTGATACTATAATATCAGGTGGAGATGGAAGTTTAATTAATATTTACAATTATTAAATAATATTATATTTTAGAATTAAATTATTATAATAAAAAGATTTTTATTTATTTTTTTTGTTAAATAATAATTAGAAAAAAACAATAAAATATGAGTCATAAACTTCCTCTAAAAAATTTTCAAAAATTAGGTTTGCAAATAATTAATCAAGATGAATATAAAGAAAAGATTCCAAAAATTATAAAAAATGTACCAAAAGAAAATGAAAATCAAAATAATAAAAAACTAATGAAAATAGTTTCCCTTAAAATCAAAAAAGAAAATGAAATACCAAATCAAGTTTTTGATTTTGTCAAACCTAAAATAATAAATGATAAAAAGAAGGAAAATGGAAGTCCATTTATAAAAAATTTTAACAATAATGATATAGAAAAAAAAAATAATTCAGAAAACAAACCTAAAATTCCTTATAATGAAAATCATTTGAATGAAAATAAAAATACAATAAAAAATAATGATAATGAAAAGAAAGATAATAAATCAATAGAAAGTAATAATGGGGGTTGGAATAAAAATCTTTTCAAACAAAAGAGTGTTACAAATAAAAATAATAATTTAAGAGTTAATGATAATCAAAATAGAAATATAAGGTATAATAAAAACAAAAGTATTAATATTTTAGGATTAAACAACAACAATAATAATTTTAGAAATAATAATAATAATAATCAAAATATAAACTTTAATATAAGAGATATTAATGAAAATAGAAATAACAATAATATAAGAGATGATGATAATCAAATAATTAATAATAATGAAAATAGAAACAAAAAGAATATAAGAGATAATAATAATCAAATAATTAATAATAATGAAAATAGAAATAAAAATAATATAAAAGATAATAATAATCAAATAATTAATAATAATGAAAATAGAAATAAAAATAATATAAAAGAACATAATAATCAAATAATTAATAATAATAATGAAAATAAAAATAAAAATAATATAAAAGATAATAATAATCAAATAATTAATAATAATGAAAATAGAAATAAAAATAATATAAAAGATAATAATAATCAAATAATTAATAATCATAATGAAAATAGAAATAATAATAATATAAGAGATAATAATAATCAAATAATTAATAATAATGAAAATAGAAATAAAAATAATATAAAAGATAATAATAATCAAATAATTAATCATAATGAAAATAGAAATAATAATAATATAAAAGATAATAATAATCAAATAATTAATCATAATGAAAAAAGA
>JAEEGK010025475.1_pt1 | contig 12139 bp, 12 predicted proteins | sample 8958771 | NCBI WGS metagenome assembly JAEEGK01 (sample SAMN16246547, study PRJNA631951) | gut metagenome | biome: gut microbiome; feature: rumen; material: SC-attached | host: Bos | place: Iran: Karaj | collected 2018-10 | reverse complement strand
TCTTACCGTCTTTTACCGCATCTTACATTAACACATTAGCTCATTCAAATGTATTGTCCCCTTTAACTCCCATTTTAACTTCCCCTTTAGCTCCCATTTTCACTCCTCCTTGCCTTCGTGCAGTTCGATGCTGCAAATCCCAGCACTACCAACAAAACAATTGTTTTGAATTTGTTCATAATATACTATTTTTTAATAAATTGATTTGTTCTATTTGTCATATAATCACTGTTATAATAAAATAGTGCGATAAAGTCCTCCTTGCTTTTCACATCGAATACCGCTATCGCTCGCGGTTCGAAAGATATGGCAACCATATCATATCCCCATTCCTCTGTATCACCCCCTTGCATGCCTCCTTCCACCATCTCTTCGGGATGCCCTTTCGGTGCCATACGTACCCATGCCTTCCGCGCCTCAGGATTCGATTTGACCGTTTCAATCATATCATCAGGTGCGCCAAACCTCTCCATCAGCCGCTCCCACCCCGCCGAATCGGTCGCCTCGAGCAGCGTCACCGCGACGGTCATCGTGTCGTTCACCCGGAAGTCCTTCACATACGACGCCCGGATGCCCTCCACGTCCTTGTACTTCTTATACACCTCGCTGCTCTGCCAGTAGGGCACCGCGCAAAACAGGAACTTCACAGCAAGTGCCACGCCGACAACCACTACTGTGGCGAGAACCTTTATGGGCCATTCTTTTTTCATTCGTGTTAGGAGATTAGAATATTACTTATCGCTTCGATGGTAGCCGGAGACACCTCTCTTACTGCGGCATAGCTGGCGGGCATGGGTACGATTAGTGCTAGCACCAACGCTATCGCTGCCGCCGTGGGAAACGTGTCAAACAGGATACTCCCCAGGGGTCGCCGTTGCGCCGGTGGCAGCTGCGGCAGAGGTGCCGACGGCACTGCGTACGCCCTACGATAGACTGCCTCCAACTCCTCGTCGGTCAGCCATGGCAGCTCATCGGTCCGACAATGTCTGGCCTCGTGAAGCTGTCGCATCGCTTGTTGCATCTGATTCTTCTTTTTCATAGTATGTTAATAATATAGTGACGGTTTAAAAATAAGGTGTGACAATGAGTTTGGTTAAAATGTTGAATATCAAACCCGAACGCTCCATTGTATGATATTACTGATTTTGTCAATGTCTTGCCGGGGCTGTCGTGTCGAAGACACGAGACGCGACGCATGTCGCACGTAACACCACACAAGCCGAAGGCGCAGCGTGGTGTGATAAAGAACAGACTGCCTGCCTGTCGGAGACAGGCGACAGCATGGGATAAGAACACCATGTCGCCTCTCTTCGAGAGGCTGAAAAGTAGGGAGTTCATTGACCCCACACTGCACGGAATCAGGGTTGCTCCCATTCGGTCGCGACTCCATTCCCGTTTGTGTGGGGTTATTAAGATTCAGCATCTCCGATGCTGTTGAAAAAACAGTCATATATAGCATAAGAGCAAATCCGAAATATCTTTAAGCGTTAAACATTAAACATTACATAAGCGGTTGGTTAGTTAGTATGCTGCATCGTCTTCGTCGCCTATGAGTGTGTTGAGCCTGCACAGTTCGGCGACAATTCTCCTTATGCGTCGGTAGACGCCGGCCTGGCTCATGCCAAAGGCGATGGCGATGTCGCGTATAGGTATCTTGCCGATATACATCGTGACAACATCCTGGTCTTCGCTGTCGAGTCGGTCGATGAGCCGATACATCCGAGTCACGTGCGGGTCGGTGTCGGTGTCGGCCACGTTCGAAAGGTCGGCATCGTAAACCAACTGCGACTGGTAGCTCTGCTCGTCGCGCACGAATATGGACGCACGGCGATAGACTATGGTGTTAATCCACGCCCTCTCGTCGTGGATGACGGCATCCTCGGGCAATTGCCTGTAGACCATCCACAGATAGGTGGTCAGGTCGCACTCCAACGCCTTGAAGCGGTAGGTGTCGGGAGGATAGAATATCCGCGCTATACGCTGGACGGTATCCTTGTACCTGCGCACCATAGCGGTGAATTGTTCCCAATTATGTTCTTCAGTCGTCATGACATCATCTACGATTTGGGATGGCCATAATTGCCCCCTCCTACTATAAAGACACCAAAGTGACAAAAAATTATCACTTTTGCTCATTTTTTAACTATAATTTAAGTTTTTTTAACTATTTTCTCGAATTTTGGTGCAAAAATACCCTTTTTTCCCCACTCCGTTACCGCATCCTACCGAAACTTACCGCATCTTACCGCATCTTACCGCTTTTTACCGCATTTTACCGATTCTTACCGATTGGGGGGCCGTTTGCCGTTCGTTGAACGGCAAACGAACGGCAAACGAACGGCAAAGTGACAGCCAACGGCGAGAGGGGGGGGGACGAAGGAGGAAGGAAAGTGGGACGAAAGTGGGGAGAGGATATGTCGGGGGTGGGGGGTAGCGGCCTTCCTGAATATAAAAAAAAGGCCGCCCACAGGGAGCGACCTCTCATTATGAAACAGATAGAATAGGCTTGGCTATCGAACTCGTCTTAAATGCGTTAATGTGTGAATAGGTTAGACTAATGCATTAACGGTGTGACGCGTTCTTATTTGCGTTCGCCTTTGGCGGCATTATAGAATATCTTTAATGCGCCGGAGTTACGCAGCTCCTGCTTGATGTCGCTGATCATGCCCATCTTGGTGTCCTTGTCGGCCTTGATAGAGAAGGTGACGAAGGGACGGTCGGCCTCGACGCGGTCGTTGATTTCGGTTTCGACAAACAGGGGGATGTCGGAGACTTCGGAAATCTGGTCGTTGAGCTGGATACGGGATTCGGTGCCGTATTTTTTCTGCATCTCGCCTTGCATGGGGGTACCCACGTTGATGTAGCTGACGAGGCTCTTTTTCTCAAGTTTGACCGTTTCGGTGGCTTTAGGGACTTTGATGGTGACGTAGAGTGAGCTTTCACGCATTGTGGTGATAGTCATGAAGAAGAACAGGAGCATGAAAATAATGTCGGACATGGAGCCCATGTTGAGACCGGGGGTCTCTTTCTTTTTCTTACCAGTGAATTTTGCCATTATTTTTTATCTCCTACTTTTGTGGGTTCAGCCTCGGATATGGCAATGGGGATTGCCTGATCGATGGCTTCAGCCTGTTTGTCGTTTAGGTCAGCATACTTTCTGCCGAACTTCTCGTGAGAGAGTTCGTTACGCATTTCGTTGATAGCTACAGTCAGTTCGTTTTGTACCGCTATGTACATGTCGTACGAGGTACCGCGGTCGTTTTGCAGGGAGATAATACCTTTCGATACTTTCATGTTGCCCAGCAGGGGGATGTCCATGTCGACCTTTTCAGGCAGGTTGGGGTCGTCGTTGGGGTTCCCGAGGAACTCTTTGGCACGATCCTTGAGGTCGGCGATGTCGCCGACTTCGCCGTTGAAGAGGAGACGGTCCTTGCTGTTGATTTTTACGATGAAGATATTACGCTCCTTGACCTCTGGCGGTTTCTCCTGGTTGGGAGGCAGAGGCGGCGGCAAACGACGTGCAATACCCTGATCTGTGTTGATGTTGGAGACCAATAGGAAGAAGGCCAACAACAGGAACGAGATGTCGGACATTGAACTGGTGTTTAAGCCAGGTGTTTTTCTTCCCATGGTGAATTATTTTTTCTTGAATGATTTAGCAACTTCAACATAGACGATGGCGCAGGCTGCTCCAAGAATCAGGAGGTAGCAGGCGTAGCAGGCAGCACCGATCCACTTGGAAGTGGCCTGGGTGACGCCGTTGCGCTCTAGAAAGGCGTCGGAGACGTCGGTACCTTTGGAGAGGAGGAACAGCACTACGATGACTGCCGCAATAGCCGCGCAGCCTATCAGGAATTTGACTAGCTTGCCATTCCGGATGAGGCGTTTGAAGAGGAAGTAGACGATGGCTATGACGGAGACGAAGATGAGGGCGACAAGGATCCAGTAGACGATGTCGTACATGCCGGTGAACTTGGTTGTGTCGAGGGCGAAAAGGAATGCGAACACCGCACACAGAACGCCCAGCAGCAACATCACCAGGGTCAGTAATTTATCGGTTTTCTCTTTCATAATAGTTTAAGGATTTAAGTTTTTAATAAATAGGTTTGAGATTCCTTATAACTATTATTTCTTGTACTTGACGAGGATGTCCATGAAGGAGATGGAACCATCTTCCATCTGGGCAACGAGGCTCTCGATTTTGGTGAGGATATAGTTATAGAAAATCTGAAGGATGATGGCAACGATAAGACCGAAGATGGTGGTCAACAGAGCGACTTTCATACCGCCAGCCACAACGGTGGGGCTGATATCACCAGCGACTTCGATGTCATCGAAAGCCTGGACCATACCGACAACGGTTCCGAGGAATCCGAAGGAAGGAGCCAGAGCGATGAACAGGGCAATCCAGGTCATGTTGTTTTCGAGACGGGCCATCTGAACACCACCGTAGGAGGTGACGGCTTTCTCTACGTTGTCAAGACCTTCGTTGACGCGGTCGAGACCCTGATAGAAGATGGAGGCCACGGGGCCACGGGTGTCGCGGCAGAGTTCTTTAGCGCCGTTGTAGTCGCCTTTCTGCACATAGCCTTCAATGCCTTCGAGCAGTTTCTGCACGTTGGTGGTGGCCATGTTCAGATAGAGGATACGCTCGATAACCAGAGCCATACCGAAGATGAGGCAGAGGAGCACGGGGGTCATCCAGCCTGCACCACCTTGGATGTACTTTTCTTTCAGAACCTGGTGGAAAGATTTGCTCTCTTCTACGGGGGCAACGGTTTCGGGTTCTTCAGCGACGGGTGCTTCGGCGACGGTGCTGTCAGCGGTCTGCTCGTCGACTTGTTCGGTTGCGGGCTGTGCGGCCTGGGCAGCATTGTCCTGAGCCATGACACCATTGAGATTGGTGAATGTCAATAAGCCAATGATTGACATCAAAGCAATTACTTTTTTCATGATTTAATTTAATGAGTTAATTATTAATTAGTTATTTTAAAATCACATTTGTTCAATATTTCTGCAAATATACACCATTTTTCCGATATAACAGATTTAATTTTACTTTTTTTTATTTTTTCCGGTCGGAGAGGCTCGCAAGAAGGTTGGCCAAGGGTGCCTTTTTGTCCTGTTCGACCCTGACGGAATCGAGGTGCGACTGCGCTTGGAGGAATTCCTGACGGATGGCCTCGTTGACTTGGGCGGGGATGTCGATTTGGTCGTAGATTTGGCGTACCCGGGCCACTTTGGCGTCGCTGTCGGCGGGGGTGGAGGAGAAGAGGGCGGCAAGCTCGTCGCGGAGGTCGGACGGGGCTGTTTGCAGCGCTTTGATGATGAGGTAGGTTTTCTTGTTGTCGCGGATGTCCTGTCCGGTCTGTTTGCCGAAGACGGTCACATCGCCATAGCTGTCGAGGAGGTCGTCCTGGAGCTGGAAGGCCAGCCCCAGATGGATGCCGAACTGATAGAGATGCTCGGTGTCGGACTGCGGAGCTCCGGCATATAGGGCGCCTATTTTGAGGGCTCCTGCCAGTAGCACGGCGGTCTTGAGACGTATCATCATCATGTAGTCGTCGATGGCGACGTGGTCGGTCCGCTCAAAGTTCATGTCATACTGCTGGCCTTCGCACACTTCGATGGCCGTTTGGTTGAAGCAGGTGAGTATCTCGTGCAGGCGAGGGGAGGGCTGGGCGAGGAAATACTGCCATGCTAGGGCGAACATGGTGTCGCCGGAGAGGATGGCTGTGTTCTCGTCCCACTTGCAGTAAACGGTGGGCTTGCCGCGACGGATGGGCGATTTGTCCATCAGGTCGTCGTGGAGGAGGGTGAAGTTGTGGAACATCTCTATGCCGATGGCGGCACTGCGCACCTGCTCGTCGGTGCCGCCGAACATCCTGTTGGCAGACATCAGCAGGTAGGGGCGTATACGTTTGCCTCCGAGACGGAGGGTGTACTCGATGGGGTCGTAGAGCTGACGAGGTTCACGCGTAAACTGCTCTGTATCGAATATTTCTCTGATTTTGTCGAACATGGCTATATTGTTTTAGAACGGATAGTTGATTCCAAAGTTTAAGGCTATTTTGCTCCACTTCCAGTGGTTGCCTATCCATTGCTCGCCCAGTGGGTAGGAGGGGTCGAAAAGCGGAAGTGCAACATCGAGACGGATGGTGGCGATGGAGACATTGGCCCTGAGGCCGAAGCCGGCATCGAGTGCGATGGTCTTCAATATGTTTTTGGGCTTGAACGAGACAACGCCCATGTCCCAGTCGTAATAGCTCCAGACATTGCCGATGTCGGTGAAGACTGCGCCTTCGAAGATGCTGATAATAGGGAATCGCTGCTCGACATTGGTCACGAGCATGATTTCGCCCACACCCAAGGGGTAGTCGGAAACGAAGTTCATTCCGTAGCCTCCGAGATAGCGCAGGGGCCATCCCCTCATTGTGGTGGGGCCGCCACCGACGAACATCTTCTCATAAGGGAGGGTATTGGAGTTGCCGTAGGGGATGCCGGCACCCAACAGAGCGCGGAGCACGAGTGTGTTCTGGTCGCTCCAATAGATGTACCGCTTGTACTCTCCCTCGAAACGGAAATACTGGTAATAATGGCTGTCGGTCTCGTGGTTGGCACTAAAGAGACGGTTTATGCCGTTGAGCAGGTTGCCCGCCGTCTCGACGGAGAAGTTGAGATAATCGAAATTGCGGCGCGAGCCGATACGCTGGTTGGTGTAGGTGTACTCATACCGGGTGTTGAGGAGAACATAGTTGTGGGACTGGAAAAGGATCCTCACCCAGTCGGAAGTGATGAGGTAGAGGTAGTCGTAATACTCCTCGCCCGAGACCATGTGTGTATAGGTAAGGTTGAAGGGGGTCAGTTTGTGGTGGTGATACCGGCGATGGTTCCACGAATAGCCGAACGAGGTGTTGAAGAGGATGCGTTCAAGGGCCACATCCACCCGGTTGCCATCATAGTCCGGCACGGCGGCATTGCGGAATATATAGCCTGCGCTCAGTCCTATAAGGGTATGGGGACGATTGTATTGGCCGGTCAGGCGGTTCACGAAGGGCAACAGGAAGGAGGGGAGATCGAGGGTGGCGCTTATATTATTCTCGAAGGAGGAGAAGGTGGAATAGAAATCGTTGGTCTTGCTGCCGAACACATTCTTCGGGAAGTCGAAAAGCAGACTGCCCTCGATATTGAACGCCTCGGCTCCGCCAAACAGGTTGTTGTTCTTATAGGTGAGCGACGTGCCCAATCCCAGGTTGCCCGAGGTGAGGAAATCCCCGCCTGTCTTGCTAACTCCGGAGGCGTTGGTCAACTCGAAGGAGAGCGAAAGCCGGTGGCGCGGACTGTTGAGCAACCGGATTCGGGTGTTAAGCAACGCGCGGCTGTCCGTGCTGCGTGGCGACTCCTCGTAGCCGATGTCTACATATTTAAAATTATGCAGGCCGAAGAGGGCATTGGAGGTGATGGAGGTGTACCTTGGCCGGTAGAGCTGCCCGCTGCGGAGCAGTATGGTGCGGCAGATGGTCCTTGGCGACGGGGTTATCACTTTGTCGTATATGAAACGATAGTTGGTCACATTGGTATCGTACCATTGGTAGGGGTAGATGAGCGTGTCGAACTGGCGACGCGAGCTGTTTAACGAGGTGGAGACATTGGGATAGATGAATATCTCATCGAGATAGTACCGCCTCAGCGGGATGGACTTCACCGAGTCGCCCTCCTGGCGCTGTGGCATCCGCACCCTGACGGCGATGCTCATAAACTGATTGTCCAAGGTGGTGTCGACATAGAACCGCACCAGATCGGGGCTGGCGAAATAGTAGCCCGAATCCTGCAACAGCGTAGCTATGCGGGTTTGCTCCTGGGTCATCTTCTGCTGGTCGTAGTAGCCGCCCTCCTTCAGCAGCGATTCGCCTTTCCACTTCTGCAGTAACGAATCGATGTCGGGTTGACGGCTGCCAAAGGTGACCTCGTCCATCCGGCGGCGGTGGGTGGCCGTAATGTTATACCGTGCCACCACCGAGTTGGTGCCGTGGCTCACGGTGTCGACAGTGACGGTGGAGTTGAAGCACCCTTTGGTCTTGAGCAAGGTGGCGATCTGCGCCGCCGTGCGTTGTGCGGCCAAGGGGTCGTACACCACGGGGGCTTCACCTTGACTGCGCCAGAAGTTGCTCCACCCGCTCGAGTCGTCGGGGTTGGTGGAGCAGTAAAGCCGCATGCGCAGAGGCATGAAAAGGAAACGCTTGTTAGGGGTCTGGTAATAGAACTGACGGACATTCGACAACGCTTCCGACACTTCGGACGTCACCTTGCTGCTGTCGGCCATCACCACGTTCACCTCGTTGCGGTACAGGACTTTCTGACCAGGTTGGAGATGCTTGTCCACACTGCACGACCCCATGGCCAGTGCCAGGGGCAGTAGACTTAATATGGACAGTATCTTTCTCACGGCATGAAGGGATTAGGTTGATACATATTTCTTCAGGTCTTCGTTCACCTGGGCAAGGATGAGTTGTGTGGAGCCCAGATTGTCGTCAAGATATTGCCTGCACACCTTCGAGGCGGTATCGTACGCCACCGGGTCGTTGAAAAGGGTGTCCAGATGGTGCTGCAGCTGCACATAGCTCACGTAGCTGAACCCTCCGCCGCTGGCAATCACATCTCGGGCCTCTTTGAATTTATGGTAGTTGGGACCGAAAACCACAGGCTTGCCGAAGGTGACAGCCTCGAGGATATTGTGAATGCCTTTGCCGAAACCGCCTCCAATGTAGGCCACATCGGCATATTGATAGAGCGACGACAGCATCCCGATGTTGTCTATCACCAGTATACGCGAGTCGCTGTCGGCTTCCCCTATCTTGGAATAGCGCGTGCAGCCATACTCGGCAAACAGCGATTCGATATGTTCCAGATGGCTGTCGGATATGACATGGGGGGCAATGACAAGGGTGAGCTTGTCGCCGGCATGGTCGAAATAGTGCTTGAGATTGTCCTCGTCGGGCTCCCATGAGCTGCCGGCCAACAAAACCTTGTTCCCGCTATGTCGCGACAGGAATGCCTCTATCTCGGGGAAGTGTTTCGCGCCTTGGGCGATGGCGTTCACCCTGTCGAAGCGGGTGTCGCCAGCCTTGGTCACCTGCGGCACACCGTGCGCCTGCAGCAATGCCACCGACTCGTCGTTCTGGACAAAGAGGTGGGTGAAACTGCGCTGCAGATGTTTCAAAAACCACACGCCATACCACTTGAAGAAATACTGGTTGGGACGGAAGATGGCGGAGAAGATATAGGTGGGAATCTCGCGGCGGTGTAGCTGTTCGAGATAGTTGAACCAGAAATCGTACTTGGCAAAGAACACCACCGTGGGGTGCAGCAGGTTCACAAAGCGGGCGGCGTTGGCGGGAGTGTCCATGGGCAGATAGCTGACGAAATCGGCCTTGTCGTAGTCCTTTCGCACCTCATAGCCCGAAGGCGAGAAGAAGGTGACGCATATCTTATAGTCGGGATGCATCTCGCGGAAGCCCTCCAGCACAGGACGAGCCTGCTCAAACTCTCCCAGCGACGAGGCATGGAACCAGGCCGTCTTCTCCTTGCCCACCGGTGCCACCGACAGGCGGCCGAACGTCCGCTTCCAGCCTTCCACCATCTTGGCGGCCTTGCCGCCGCCAAGGGCCGCTATGCGCACCCCTGCGGCATAGCAGCGTATACCTAATGTATATAGCAATCGCATCATATCTGTTCTCCTCTTTCTTGGTTTCTGCCTGCTTTAATAAAAATAGTAGTCGTGTACCGTCTTGCCGCGGAGCGGGAACATCCAGCACAACTTGATGGAATACAATAAGTCGAAATAACGGTTGTTGTCCTTGCCCTGGAGCCCCAGATAGTGGTCTATCTGATACTGCCTGGTGGACCAGTTCCAGCATTGCGACACCTCGAAGGCCACATAGACATTGGCCAAATCGGAACGCGCACTCATAAACCAGTAGCCTATCCCTTCGGTCAGCAGCACGCCGTGGCGCTGGTGGTCATAAAGCAGGGCATAGTCGTCAGTCAGCTGCGGAGCCCGCTCGCTGTTCATCATGAATATGGTCTGCTGCCACATGTAGCCGGCGCTCACGCGGGCCAGTATGCCGGAATTGGGATTCCGCTCAGGGTCCAGTGGGAATATCTTTCCTGCTCCCGCCTGGAAGCTCAATCCCCTGTTGTAGCAAGTCACGTTGGCATCGGTGCCGCCCTCGCCGACCACAATGCTGTCGCGTGTGAACACATTGCCCATACGCTCCAGGCGGTGCTGGAGGTTGTTCGAGCTCAGCCCGAACCACAGATCACCCTCCAGCGTTGCCAGCCAGTTGCTCTTGAACTTATAGAACGCGTCTAAGCCGAACGAGAGGTATGGCGGTGTATAGAGGCTGGACATGGTGGCGTTCTTTCCATGGCTCCCGTCGGGCAGCGTCTCGAACGACAACTGCGACGAGGGCATAATCAAACCGGTGTTAAAACCGATAATCGGACACGCCAAAGTGTCCACATGCAAGTCCACCTGCGCCCTTGCCGTGCCCGTCAGGGCAACAGCAAACAGGGCCGTCGCCAGCATCCTGCTAAATATTTTTTCTCCGAAATGCATTAATATCATATTAATTTCGTAATTTTGCAAACTCGAAAAGGCACTCCTTTTCGAGATGCAAAAATACGCAAAATATTTGAAAACAACGGAAAAAATATATAAAATTCGTTATTTCGTCAATGTGTTAATTCGTTAGTCAAGGACTGACACAATAACACATTAACACAATTACACATTCAAAAAATGGCAAAAGATTTCGTAAAACGCACAGAAAACTATTCAGAGTGGTACAATGAACTTGTGGTACGCGCCGACCTGGCCGAGAATTCCGCCGTCCGCGGCTGCATGGTCATCAAACCCTACGGCTACGCCATCTGGGAGAAGATGCAGCGCGCCCTCGACGACATGTTCAAGGCCACCGGCCACCAAAACGCCTATTTTCCCCTCTTCATCCCCAAGTCGTTCCTCAGCCGTGAAGCCGAGCATGTCGAAGGCTTCGCCAAAGAGTGCGCCGTGGTCACCCACCACCGCCTCATGAACAACCCCGACGGTTCGGGTGTCGTCGTCGACCCCGCCGCCAAGCTCGAAGAGGAGCTCATCGTCCGACCCACCTCCGAGACCATCATCTGGAGCACTTATAAGAACTGGATCAAGTCCTACCGCGACCTCCCCATCCTCTGCAACCAGTGGGCCAACGTCGTCCGTTGGGAGATGCGCACCCGCATGTTCCTCCGCACCGCCGAATTCCTCTGGCAGGAAGGCCACACCGCCCACGCCACCCGCGAGGAGGCCGAGGAGGAAGCACGCCGCATGCTCGACGTCTATGCCGACTTCGCCGAGAACTGGATGGCTGTGCCCGTCATCAAAGGCGTCAAGTCGCCCAATGAGCGCTTCGCCGGTGCTCTCGACACCTATTGCATTGAGGCCATGATGCAGGACGGCAAAGCCCTGCAGGCCGGCACCTCCCACTTCCTTGGGCAGAACTTCGCCCATGCCTTCGATGTGCAGTTCCTCAACAAGCAGAACCAGCTCGAATACGTCTGGGCAACCTCATGGGGTGTTTCCACCCGTCTCATGGGCGCCCTCATCATGACCCACAGCGACGACAACGGTCTCGTCCTGCCCCCCAAGCTCGCACCCATACAGGTGGCCATCGTGCCCATCTGCAAGACCGACGACCAGATGGCCGAACTCGACGCCCACATCGCACCCCTCATTGACTCGCTCAAGGCCAAAGGCCTCACCGTCAAGTACGACAACCGCACCGAGTACAAGCCCGGCTGGAAGTTTAACGAATACGAATTCAAGGGTGTGCCCGTGCGCCTTGCCATCGGCCCCCGCGACCTGCAGAACGGCACCTGCGAAGTCTGCCGCCGCGACACCCTGGAGAAAATCACCATGCCCATCGATGGCATCGCCGACCACGTTCTCCAGCTCATGGACGACATCCAGAAAAACCTGCTGAAACGTGCCGCCGACTTCCGCGAAGCCAACACCCGCCCCGTCGATACCTGGGACGAATTCTGCACCGAAATCGAAAAAGGTGGCTTCCTTCTCTGCCACTGGGACGGCACCACCGAA
>JAEEGK010025473.1_pt1 | contig 12141 bp, 13 predicted proteins | sample 8958771 | NCBI WGS metagenome assembly JAEEGK01 (sample SAMN16246547, study PRJNA631951) | gut metagenome | biome: gut microbiome; feature: rumen; material: SC-attached | host: Bos | place: Iran: Karaj | collected 2018-10 | reverse complement strand
GCCACCGACAAGACGCTGCTGAGGCATTCCATAACCGCCGTCTACAGGAGAGAGGAGAAGGAGATCACCCGTATCCTCAGGGTGCTCCAGTCCAAGTATCCGCTGTGAGTATTACCTTTTGAGGTAACGGTGATTCATCACTAACGTTCTCTATTATATACTATGGAACCGTGACTAGGCGCAGGTAAGCATCATGGTAACACCTAACGCCGACTTTGTAAGCGAGCTCGCCGCAGCAGGCGGAGAGAACGCAAAGATGTGCTTCCAGTGCGGAACCTGCACAGCAGGATGCCCCTCAGGAAAGAACACAGCCTACAGGACCAGAAAGCTCATGAGGATGGCTCAGCTCGGACTCAAGGACATGATCATCAACAGTGAGGATCTCTGGCAGTGCACAACATGCTACACATGCGAGGAGAGATGCCCCCGCGGAGTCCCGATCGTCGATGTCGTCATCGCACTGAGGAACATCGCAGTCGCCAACGGCAAGATGTACGACGCCCACAAGAAGACCGCGGACAACCTCGTCAAGTTCGGACACACAGTCTCCATCAACGACAAGGTCAAAGCGCAGAGGGCAGAGCTCGGACTTCCCGAGGTTCCCCCGACAGTCCTTGCAAACGACAAAGCGAAAGCAGATCTCGACGCAATCTTCGAGGCAACCGGCTTCGCGAAATTGATTGGGTGATCACAATGGCAAAATACGCATTCTTCCTCGGGTGCATCGCACCCCTCAGATACCCCGGTATCGAGAAATCCACAAGAGTCGTCGCAGAGGCACTCGGAGTTGAACTCGTCGACCTCACAGACGCAAGCTGCTGCCCCGCACCCGGAGTCATCAGGGCATTCGACAAGAAGACCTGGATCGCAGCTGCCGCAAGGAACCTCGCTCTCGCAGAGAAAGAGGGACTCGACATCCTGACCATCTGCAACGGATGCTACGGATCACTCTTCGACGCAGCACACGAGCTCGCAGAGGACAAGGAACTCCTCGCAGAGGTCAACCAGATCCTCGCAAAGATCGGACTCGAGTACAAGGGAACGACAAAGGTCAGGCACTTCGCAGAGGTCCTCTACAACGACGTCGGTGTCGAGGCGATCAAGGCGAAGATCACCAAGCCCCTCGAGTACGAGGTCGCAGCATTCTACGGATGCCACTTCCTCAAGCCCAGCAAGATCAAGCAGCTGGACGACCCCGAGAACCCCCACATCCTCGACGATCTGATCGAGGCAACCGGAGCAAAATCCATGCCCAGGAAGCAGAAGGTCCTTTGCTGCGGTGCAGGAGGAGGACTCAGGGCAGGATTCCCCGCGAACGCAATGAAGCTCACAGAGGCAAACCTCGAGAACATCAAGGAGTCAGGAGCGAAATTCATCATCGATGTATGTCCGTTCTGCCACCTTCAGTTCGACATCGGACAGAAAGAGCTCGGCTACGAGTTCCCCGTCCTCCACCTCTCACAGCTCTACGGTATCGCAATGGGAATGGACGCAAAGGACCTCGGTCTTGCGGCCCACCAGACACCCGTCAAGCTCTGAAAAGGCTAAACCATGGGGGCTTTGCCCCCATCTTAACTTCTTACTAACAATTCTGAAATCATCATTAAATAACCGTCAGACGGATTTCTTCTCCATGATTTCGATTTCAAGGCCGGGAAGGATTTCCCGTAAGATACTGACGATCGCTGCCGCGGTCTTCGCCGTGGCACTCATGATCGCAGTGCCTGTGCTTTCAGCCGTCGATACCGATGCGGACTTCACCAAGGATGAGGCAGGCTACAGCATAAAGCTGGACAACCCCAGCGACGAACAGATGGCCAAGGTGGGACTGAACAAGTTCTACACCATAACCTCCGCTCTGTGGGGGAATACAGACATCTTCAATGATGCCGTCGTAGAGGTCACCAAGCAGAGGGCTGACACATACAGCTACACGACCGCTGAGGGTCAGAAGGTCCTGTCCGATGAGAAACTGGACCAGATGGCGTACAAACTCGATGCCGGAGGATTCGAGATGGTACTGACCGCGAAGGCCGACGGACTGGTATTCAATGAGGATGCCCTTTTCATGTCGGAAAAGCTGAAGGCGGCCGTGAAGGTGCTGAATGAATACTTCGGTGAGGTCAAGACCGGGGACACGATCTCGATCGTCGGTGATGTGAAGGACGAATATGCCATGGTGTCATCTTCCGAATACCTCCTTCTCGATGACGGGAAGTGTGTCTACAGCAAGGTTGTGACGTCCGGCTACTATGTACAGAACATAGGGCTTGAGATCGAGCACGCCAGGGACTACACTGTGCAGAAGAAGGTCAGATACGATTCCGATTTCAAAGGCGTCTCCGCCGGTGAGGCGAACGTCAAATATGCCGAATCTCCTGTGAAGGTCGGAACGAAATATACCGTCACGTACAGCACATCGATGACCTACAGCGGTGACACGTACTTCACCATCGACGGTAACAAATACTCCCTGGTACCCGAACCGCACCAGGAACCTGAAGAGAAGGGAACGGTGACAGAGCTGAAGGAACAGTCATCGGTTGTAATATCTTCCTATCTGAAGCCTAAGATCGACAGTCTTCCCGCAACAGAGGACGGAATGACGATAGAGAAGACCTATTCCTCAGCGGAATCCGTTGTCGACGGTGTGATGATGGATGCGGTCGGAAAGGATATCCTGAAGATCATCCTGATCGTCGTCGCTGCCGCCGTGATAACTCTCCTTGTGATCATCGTATTGGTGGTCATCCTCGTGAAGAGGAAGAAGAAAAAGTGAATCAAACAGGTCCTCCGGGACCTTCTTTCTTCATTTCTGTTATATTTCAGTCCTCAAAAACCTTCATATAACGCGTTTTAAGCATAATCTATCATTATATATCGTTAATAACGCTTCGTAAATCATGTCTGGCGACATTAGAACGGGCAGGAAAGCCCGTAAGATCATGACCGTCTTTGCAGCGGTCTTCGCAGTTGCCGTGATGTTGGCAGTACCGCTCCTGTCGGCGGTTGATTCGGAAGCATCGTTCACGTCCGGTGAAGCAGGATACTGCGTCACAGCCACGAACGCGACCGATACCGAGCTGTCCAATTACGGACTCCTTTCCAAAGAATACTATCTGGCCAACAACCCCGGAACGGTTGTTTTCATGAAGATATTCAACCTTTCGCCGTTGCTCTTCACCTCAAAGTCACTGACGGCCGAGACGTACAATCTTAAGAGTTACGACGGTATGAAGATCGAGTCTGACAGAACACAGACATACAGCGGCCATGAATATTCATTTGAAAAGGTCTCAATGGAATATACGTCCTCGACCTCAGGCACTCTCCTGATTGATGAGTCCAGCTATGATGATTACAATGCAGCGATAGCAGCCATCAAGGCGGAATTCGGTAACATCGTCTCCGTAGATGACAAGCTTACCATCACAGGTACCATCAAGAACAGGATTGCGGGCAAGAACACGGTCGATTTCGCAAAGGTGGATGACACCAACAGTGTCGTCAAGGGCAGTACAAATACCGTATTCGCCATCTTCGACATCGATGTGACCATCACCTTCAAGCACCTGGACAGCACCAAGTCAGTGACCTTCACATCCAGCCAGAAGTTCCAGGTCGACACAGAGGCCACCTATGACTACAAAGGAAAGGCCTATTCCGATCTGAAGGAAGGCGACAAGTACGACGTCAGCTACATGGACAAGTACTACTTCGAGTCAGGAAGCAGCTGTTACAAGGTGGACGGTACGGAATACAAGATCGATATCAAGAAGGATCCATCCTACCCTGAGACCGACCAGCCCGTGGTGTTCGCAACGGATGCCAGTGTGCAGTATAGGATGAACCTGCTGAAAGCCGAAATCGAACTCCTTCCGGCATCTGCAGGAAATGTGACCATCGGCAAGTCATTCTCCGATGTGGATTCAGCATACACCGACGTGATGGCCGCAGTCGCTATCGATGATATCATGAAGATCGTCCTGATCGTCATCGGTGTCATCGTCGCTATCGCTGTCATCATCGCGCTGATAATCGTGGTTCTCATCGTGAAGAAGAGTAAGAAGAAACAGTGAAACCAAACAGGTCCTACGGGACCTTTTTTCTATTTTTACATAAGAATATAATACGAAAGGCTTTTACTTTCCACGAATGAGGCTCAGAGACCCCACCCACGTATTCGAAGGCGAGATCTCGCCGAGGACCGCAAGGATAGCCGAGACCATATCGATGATCGGACAGCCCATCTTCCTGCCGATACCCGTGTTCGCGATAATCTGTACGCTCACGGACAGCGTCGGAGAATATCTGAAGGTTTTCGGGATATCGCTGTTCTTCGTCGTTGTGATGCCGACGGTGCTCACATTCTACTTCTCGGCCAAGGTCGGGAGGAAGGACGGGGACATACCTGACAAGGATCAGAGGTGGCCTCCGATGATACTCGGCATCGTTTCATACTCGCTGGGCGCCACCGTGCTGTATGCGGTGGAAGCACCGATGGTTGTGACCGTCCTGATGCTCTGCTATGCTGTCGTCACACTGGCGATGATGATCATCACATTCTACTGGAAGATCAGCATCCACTCCGTGGGTGTGATAGGTCCGACCATGGCATTGGCGTATGCGTTCTGGCCCTGGGGACTGCTGTTCGCACTCATCTTCCCGCCCATCGTATGGAGCAGATATGTCCTGAAGAAACATACCCCGGCGCAGCTGGCGGGCGGAGCGATAGCAGGTATTTTAATCACCGGTTCCTTGTTCCTGTTGCTGCTGTGAGCCAGATTCGACAGATTATCCTTATTGGATAAGAAATGGACGATTTGGACTGACCGCTTATATTTAAACATAACTACCATGATTTAAATATAATAATTATATCAACATCTTGCTCGAATCATAGGAGGATTCTGATGGCAGCAAAGAAAGTCAAAGTAGCGTCCCGTAAGATCAAGGACAAGTGGAAAGCAAAGGAATGGTACAAAGTGCACGCACCCCGTATGTTCAACGAGGTCGAGATCGGTGAGACGCCCGCTATCGAAGTCGAGACACTTTACGGAAGGACAGTCGAGGTTACCGTTCAGGAGCTCACACAGGACTTCTCCAAGTCGCACATCAAGATGAAATTCCAGATTACCGGTGTCGACGGTTACGATGCAAAGACATCATTCGTCGGCCACGAGCTCACAAGCGAATACGTCAGGAGACTGACCAGAAGGAAGAAGACGAAGACCGACCACGTCGTTGACATAACAACAAAGGACGGATTCGTCGTCAGGATCAAACCCATGTCCATTGCGGAGAGAAGGATCCAGACATCACAGGAAGAGGCAATGAGGGCATGCATGGCGCAGGCACTCATCGACATGGGAAAGGAGAACAACCTTTCAGACATCGTCAAGCTTATTATCTCCGGTGACATGGCTAAGAACGTTGCGAAGGCCTGCCGCGTGGTCATCCCGATCAAGCGCGTGGACATCCGCAAGTCCGAGGTCCTTGCAGCAGGAGAGGGCGAGCCTGAGTCCATCATGGCAGCCTTCGAGCAGCCCAAGGAAGAGGCAGTCGAGGAAGCACCCGCAGCAGAGGAGCCCGCAGAGGCACCCGCTGAGGAAGCCGCCGAGCCTGCTGAGGATTCACCCGCAGAAGAGTGAAGACCCAGATCCTCCTAAAACACCTTCCAAACGCATTAAAATGCCGAGGTGGCTCAGCCTGGTGGAGCGTCGGACTCATAGGGAAAAGCTTTATATATGAGTTCTGCCAGGGAAATCCGAAGGTCCTGGGTTCGAACCCCAGCCTCGGCACCAACCCATTCTTCTGAGTTTCCGATTATTGTATATCGCCGATAGTCCATTCCGAACACATGAGGCTCATAATCAACACGGGCAAGGGCGGTGTCGGAAAGACATCGATATCCGCCGTCACGGCAAGGCGTGCCGCATCACTGGGCTACAGGACCATGGTGATGAGCACCGATTCCGCACATTCATTGGCGGATTCGCTTGATGTGAAATTAGGCCCGGACATCCAGAACATCGCACCCAATCTCGATGCGCTGGAGATCGACATCATCCACGAGATGAGGACCAAGTGGAACGACATCCAGAATTACATCACCACATTTTTCGCGTCTCAGGGAATAGGCAATATCACAGCGGACGAGATGGCCATCCTTCCGGGAATGGAGATGATCGCCGCACTGTTCTATGTGCTGGATTTCGAGAAGAACGACAAGTACGACGTGGTGATCATGGATACTGCTCCGACGGGAGAGACGCTCAGACTGCTGAGCTTCCCCGACATTTCGGAGTGGTACATGGACAGGATCTACCACCTTGCAAAGAAACTGCTGGGTCTTATGAGGATGACCATCGGTAAGATCATCGACATGCCCCTTCCGACCAAGGAAGTGCTGAACAGTGTCGAGGACATCAAGAACAAGATGGTGGAGGTCCGTACGATCCTTGAGGATCCGACGAAGACCACCGTCCGTTTAGTCGTCAACCCGGAGAAGATGGTCATCAACGAGACCAAACGCGCTTACTCCTACCTTTGTCTCTACAACAAGACCGTGGAGTGCCTCATCGTGAACCGCGTGCTTCCCGACGACATCGGAGAGAAGTACTTCGAAAATAAACTCAAAGAGCAGAAGGAGCACCTGGAGTACATCCACCACGCCTTTGATCCGATGAAGATGATGTTCGCATACCAGATGCCCACTGAAATCTATGGATCGGAGAAGCTGGACATGCTGGCGGACATGATCTACGGCAAGGACGGTGATCCCACTGAAATCTATGCGAAGGAGAGTCCTATGAAGTTCGAGACAGCCGATGGTGTGGATTATCTGCGTCTGAAGATGCCCTTCGTCGAGAAGAGCGACGTGGAACTGTTCAAGCCCACCGAGGACACCATAATAGTGCACGTGGGAAGTCAGAAGAGATCCATCAATCTTCCTCTGACGCTAGCGAAAGAGGAGCTTTTGGGTGCAGAGCTTAAAAACCAGGAACTTACTATCAAATTCAAGAGGTGGTCTGAAGATGAGTGAATCAATCAGCATGACAGACGAGGAATTCATGGCATTCATCAATGCCAACAAGGAGAGGATGAATACCCTCATGGGCGATGATAAGGACGTGAAGGCATTCATCAAGGACAATGCCAAGAAGGCGAAGGATAAGATCGAGAAGACGGAAGATGCGTTCGAGCACACCGTGAAGGGAGTGTTCGAAGCGATATTCTCCCCCGAGGTGCAGAAGCACGTCATCGGAGCCGGAGTCGAGATTATCCTGGGCATCAGCGCTGCGCTGAAGGCCATGCCCGTACCTGAGAAGGCACAGCCCATAGTGGACAAGATGGTCGAGGTCAGGCAGAACGCTTCCTCAGTGTACTGCGCCAAGAACCCCGAATGTCCCAGGAAGAAATCTTCCGAACCCGCAGAGGGTAAGAAGATCGAGATCGATTGAGATGGACACCGAGGACGGAATACTTGCGGTGAAGGCCGCGAGGGCATCTATCGAGGCCGAGACACAAGGCATCGAACCGGATATAGAACTGCCTGCTTCATTCGATAAGAAGAGCGGCGTGTTCGTTACCATCAACACATACCCCCAGGGCAACCTGAGAGGGTGTATAGGATATCCGGAACCTGTCTTCGCACTGAAGGATGCTTTGATCCATTCTGCCGAATCGGCATGCCACGACCCCAGGTTCATGCCTCTATCATTCAAGGAATCTCAGAATTGTACGGTTGAAGTCACAATTCTGTCGGAACCTGTACTCTCGGAATGTTCCAAGGAAGATCTTCCGAAGAATATCAAGATCGGCCGCGACGGTCTGATAATACAGTTCGGAAGGAGAAGAGGATTGCTCCTCCCGCAGGTCCCCGTGGAATGGGGCTGGGACGTCGATGAATATCTTCAGCAGATCTGTGCGAAGGCATGCCTTCCGCCGGATGCCTGGAAACTGAAGGACTCTATGATCTGGACGTTCTCCGGAGAGATATTCCGTGAGACATCGCCCAAGGGCGAGATAGTGAGGGGATAAGATGGATCTGGTGATCGAGGGCAGATTCTTCATCAACGGCGAACTGAAGGATACCGCCGTAGGAATAGAGGACGGCAAGATTGTCACCGTCGGCAACATAGTGAGAGGCGGCGATGAACGCATAGTGATGAAGAACAAAATCATCACGCCGGGATTCATGGATCCCCATGTGCACTTTAGGGAACCGGGAATGACCCAGAAGGAGGATTTTAGGTCAGGGACAACATCAGCATTGTTCGGCGGAGTCACGTGCATATTGGACATGCCGAACACCAAACCGCCGTCGACGGATCCTCGTTCTCTGAAGGACAAGAAGATGACCATCCGTTCGAAGGCATACGTCGATTACGGACTGTTCGCCGCACTCACACCCGATTGCAATACAAATCTCTTGGCACCGATGGTGCCCGGATTCAAACTCTTCATGGGTTCCACCACAGGGAACATCCTGATGAACGACGACGAGGACATCTATAGGGTCATGTGCGATGTCGCACGCACCGGAAAAGTGACAAGCGTGCACGCTGAAGATGATTCGATGATCATCCGCGGCAGGGAAGAGAACAACTGGGACCACCTGAAGGACCGTCCGCTTGAAGCTGAGCACAATGCGATACGCCGTCTCGGAAGATTCAAGGGGATGAAGATCAACATCTGCCACGTCACCGATGCACAGTCATTGGAATTGGCGGCATCATACGGTTTCACGACCGAGGTCACTACCCATCATCTGTTCTTCTGCGCTGAGGATTATACGGATGCGTTCACCAAGGTCAATCCGCCGCTGAGGAACCGTGCCGTAAGGGACGGACTGTACAAAGCGTTCATGGAAGGCAAGGCCACCATGTTCGGTACCGATCACGCTCCGCACACAATAATTGAAAAGAGCCAGGATTACGATTCTGCACCCGGAGGCATACCCGGTGTCGAAACCAACATTCCGATTTTCATGGCCATGGTCAAGCAGAACATGTTCCCGTTGGGACAGCTGGTGAAGATGGGAGCGGAGATGCCCGCTGCCACGTTCAGCGTGCCCAAGGGGAAGATCGCAGTGGGTTACGATGCGGATCTTGTCGCATTCGATATGCGCGATATGACCAAGATCAATCCCGACAGGTTACACAGCAAGGCCTCGTACTCACCGTACGAGGGCAGGGATGCAGTGTTCCCCGATACAGTTATCATAAGGGGAGAGGTACAGGTCACCGACGGAGAGTTCTGCGGAAGCAACATCGGGAGAGATATCTGTGGCAATTGAGATAGATTATTCAGAGGTCGCCGGCAGGAAGGTCGAATGTCCCCCGCAGTGCGGTATGTGCTGCCTCTGCCAGCCTGAAGTCCTTCCTGAGGAGAGAGCTTTCTTCAGGACGAAGTATCCGAAATGTCTTGTAAAGACGAAGTCTGAGGATCAGCACTTCGCTCTGGCCATGAAGAAAGGGAAAGGCTCATGCGTGTTCCTGAACGGAAGGAGATGCGACATCTACCAGAACAGGACGACATTCTGCAGGCAGTTCCCGTTCCATTTCCATGTCAGTGACAGAGTGAGGGTTGAATTGGACCTCTCATGCCGCGGTGTATGGTCCGGCAATGGCACGGATGCCGTCGCCGAAGCCAAAGCTCTGGCGGAAGCATCCGAGAGGAGACTGTCGATGGCCCTGAAAGAAGCATCGGCGGTCTACAAGGATTTCTATTCCATCTGCAGGGAGACGGGGGTTATGTGCGATCCTTCGGAACTGAGGATGTCCGTCTCCGAGAATGTGCAGAAATTCACTGAGCTGGCATATTTGGCTAAGGTACTGAATATGTCACTCGAGGAGCCCAAGATGACGCTCTCCGGACTGACCGGTGACTCTAAATTCGACATAAAGGAGCTGGAAGAGGCCGCAAGGGACGCATCCATGGCATCACTGGGTTCGGACGATCCGCTGAGCGTTCCCGTTTATTGTGACAAGGACTGGAACTGGAACATGTTCATGGCCAACGAGAACACCATCGAGTGGGCCGTGATGGACGATGACGGTGAGATGCACCACAAGGGATTCGTTGACATCAGGGACATAGAACTCAAAGAGCCAGACGATGAAGGGAAGAAGGTCCTGGCGGATTACATCGCGACCCTGAACGGAAGGGACAGCTTCCTTGGAAGCGTGTTCTACAACATGGACCAGCTCGGTTACGAGGACGACATGGCCAACACCTATTTCGGATCCATGGCCGTCACCGTCATCGACCTGCTGTGGAGAGCTTCGCTGTTGGACCACTTCTTCGGCTTCGGAATGGGTGCCGAGGGAATAAGGGAAGCGATCATCTTCTACGACATGGACAGATTGGACGCACCCACGATAGGCGCTTTCGTCTGATTCCTATAATAAGGGAAAGAATAAGCCTTTTATAGTAAACGGATAATGGGCTTGACGGTGCATTAGAAATGATGAAACCCTTATCTGTCCTCCAGGCGTCGGCCAACAAGAACGTCATCGTCGAGCTGAAGGGCAAGAGAGAGTACAGGGGAGTCCTCGACGGATACGACCCCCACATGAACATCGTCCTCAAGAACGCCGAGGAGAGACTCAACGGCGAGACCGTGAGGAAGCTCAGCACCGTCATTGTCCGCGGAGACAATGTCATCTACATTTCACCATAAGGAGAGATACACATGAGAGGAACACCTTCACAGGGAAGACACAACAAATTCAAGACACACATCCCCTGCCGCAGATGCGGTAAGCGCGCCTACCACGTAAGGACCGGGATCTGTGCATCCTGCGGCTACGGCAAGACCGCCAAGCTCAGGTCATACAACTGGGCGAAGATCCACTAAGCAGGTGATTACGATGGCCGGTCCGAAGCATAGCTGCGGGGTCGTCGCTATGTCGGCGACCTATGATGTCGTACCTTCGCTTTTCAAGGCACTATCGGTCATCCAGCACCGCGGACAGGAGTCCGCCGGTATCTCCGCTTATAATGGTGAAACAGTCGAGACCGCTAAGGGCAACGGACTTGTCTCCGTTGCTCTGAGCGACGACGTCCTTAAGGATATCTCAGGAAACTGCGGTATCGGACACGTAAGATATTCTACAACAGGTTCAAAAGCGGCTGTGAACGCACAGCCTCTGACCGTCGATTCGAAATTCGGTACCATCGCCATCGCGCACAACGGTGATGTGACCAACTTCTCTGAATTGAAAGAAGAGTACATGAAGAAGGGATGGTCCTTCCTCACGGATTCCGATTCAGAGATGATCGCAAGGATCCTTTCCAAATACATCATCCAGACTGAAGACATGATAGATGCCATAAGGCTCACGATGAAGGAGCTGGACGGTGCGTATTCTCTCACAATAATGATCAAGGACCGTATCTTCGGTGTCAGGGACCCCTACGGATTCAGGCCTCTCTGCATCGGAAAGTTCGACGGTGCATACATGATGGTCTCGGAGAGCGCAGCGCTCGACACCCTGAGAGGACAGTTCGTCAGGGATGTGGAGCCCGGTGAGATCGTCGAGATCACCCCCAATTCAATCATTTCCTACCCGATGATGGACAAGTGCCCCAAGGCACACTGCATGTTCGAGTGGATCTACTTCGCAAGGCCCGAGTCCATAATGGACGGAAGGGAAGTGTACAACGTCAGGAAGAGAGTGGGAATGATCCTTGCTAAAGAGGCCCCTGCTGATGTCGACCTGATCATGCCCGTTCCCGATTCGGGACGCGCACACGCACTCGGATTCTCCATTGGTTCAGGCATAAGATACGAAGAGGGATTCATGAAGAACCGTTTCGTCGAGCGTACCTTCATCCTGCCTGACCAGAAGGCAAGGGAGAATGCCGTGTCGATGAAGATGAATCCCATCAAGTCCACCGTGAACGGCAAGCGCATCCTGATCGTGGATGACAGTATCGTCCGCGGTACGACCCTCAAGCAGCTCATCAGCATGCTCAGGAATGCAGGTGCGAAAGAGGTGCACGTGAGGATCGGATGCCCCCCTGTCATAGCGCCCTGTTACTATGGTGTCGACATGAAATCGAGGGATCAGTTCATCGCCAAATTCTATTCAGTGGATGAGATCAAGGACATCATCGGAGACGACAGACTGG
>JAEEGK010025471.1_pt1 | contig 12141 bp, 13 predicted proteins | sample 8958771 | NCBI WGS metagenome assembly JAEEGK01 (sample SAMN16246547, study PRJNA631951) | gut metagenome | biome: gut microbiome; feature: rumen; material: SC-attached | host: Bos | place: Iran: Karaj | collected 2018-10 | reverse complement strand
TGAGTACCATCAGTTATTACCCATTGTGTTCCAGTTACTGGGATTATTGATGAACCAACTGTTGTCACTACCGTATTATTCCTATATATTGTACCTGTAAATCCTAAATCTACTTCTTCTTTGCTTATTATTATTTCGGCTTCTATTGTTTTTCCAGTATTATCATTTTGATTAAAATCATGATTTATTAATGTAATTACTACTCGCCAAGCATCTACCATTCCAATATTATCCATCGCACTTATTTCTTGATTATCAAGTAACGTTTTTAAACCAGTAACTCCTGTTATATCATACCCAGTTACACCTTTAACTGTTATTTGGTTGCCCAATCCAGTCAAAGCTACTAATTGATTTGACATATCAAATACTTGAAGCATTAATTCAGGTAATTCATTGGTATTTGCTTCACTATATACTGTTGGATTACTTTGTAAGTTTAAATACAAATAATAATTCATTGTTGCAGCACCAGTTTTATTATTTGGGGTTAATCTTGCTGTTGCTGTTGCATCGCCACTTTGGTTTTCACCATTTTCTAGAAAATCATTTTGAGTTACTGTAAAACTAATATCTCTATTAATACTAAATGTTAGTAAATCAGTTGTATTAGATGTAACAGTTGCATTCGTACTTGTTGTACCACCTTGTTGGGGTGCAAAGAACGCATATGAAAGTCCTATTACTGTAATTAGTATTGCTACTATTCCTAATAGAGTCATTATTTTATTTTTATTATTCTCCATATAATTTACCTCTATTGTAATTATAAAATATTAATTATTTTATTGCAATTAATAATTATGTTATTTTAAAGATGGTAAATCATCCATTACATCGTCTTCTTCTACTGTTGAGAACGGATTATAGTTTTCAATTGAACTATTTATATTAATTGGAATAGTTTCTTCTACTTTTGCTTCAGTATATTTTAATAATTTTGGTTTATGTCCCCCTAATATAGGACGATTAAGTAATTTTAAGAACTTACTACTTTCTTCATTTGGATCTTTAATAATTTTTAATAATTTTAAAATATCTTTAATAATGATAAATAATGCTGGTATCAATATAACGGTTAACCAACCAAAACTGGAAGCTAAAAAGAATTGCAATCTTCCTAATTGAGGTATTTTGAAGGCAACTTTACCTACTATTTTGTTGTATTCAACTAGACCATCATCTTCAACTAAGTTACTATCACCTTTTGTTTGGTATAAATAGTTATCATTTTCATCTTTAGTTATAGAAATAACACGGTGAGTAATTGTACCGCCATGTAACTCTGGCTTATCTGAATTAAAAGTAATAACATCATTTATTTTTATATCACTGGGATCATTAACTTTAACATCCACTACAACATCATATACTTTAATATTAGGGACCATACTAGGACTTATGATAGTATACAATGAAAATCTTGGTTCATATCCACTACCTTTTTTAGCATAAATCTTGGTAGCTACAAAATAATATACAAGTAAAATGGCACATATAACAAGCAAAGCAAAAATAGTCCAACTAATAATTGTGGATAATAAATAGATAACTTCACTGAAAGTACTACGCTTTGCTTTCATACCACACTTCCCTATTCTTTTTTATTATATCCAATTATTCTTTAAATAGCAACAAAACCAAGGGTTAATTGTGTAAACATTTTGACAAATTTTATAGTGTTTATTGATTATAATTTGTCGTTGGTTACATCACCATTTCCAGAAACAGGTATTGTTTCCCCTAAATACTTGGATTTAAACTTAAACAAGCATTTAAAGAAGTCCTTATCTCGAGCAAGAATTTCCCTAAGATCACGCATTTTTTGACCAACATAGACTCTAGGATTAGAGGCTATCCCATATGCTTCAATATTATGAGTTTTAGCAATATATAAAGCCCGATATAAGTGATATTTTTGGGTAACTATAATTATCTTATTAACTTTAAATATTTCTTTTGCTCTATACACACTATCATAAGTAGAAAATCCCGCATGATCCATAAAAATATCTTCAGATGGGATACCTTTAGATATTGCATACTCTTTCATAATGTTGACTTCATCATAATCTTTAGTTCCATGATCCCCACTCATAATTATTTTTGGAGCTACACCTTTTTCATATAATTCAATGGCAGCATTAAGCCTATCTTCAAGCATTGGACTAGGCTCATTACCCCGAATACCAGCACCAAGAACTAAAATACAATCAAAGCCACTCATATTATCTGTATTATCTATTATTCTATCCCTTGTTTTCTTTATTACATAACCATTTATTCCTAATATGAAAGTGACAATAAACATCATTATTATAAATATTATTAAACATATCTTCTTTTTCATTTTTAACACCCATTATATTATAACTCTAGTTTAGTTAAAATAATAATTGAAATTACGAATATAATTTGATATACTAATATCACATGGAATGGAACCGTAGCCAAGCGGTAAGGCGTAGGTCTGCAACACCTTGATCACCAGTTCAAATCTGGTCGGTTCCTCCAATATAGTAAAAAACTCGAACTAATAATCTTCGAGAGTGATAGATACTAACTAGAAATAGTTAGTTTTTTTTAGAAATGACCGAAATAATTTATAAATTTACTTATACTAAAACAACTTTCACAAGCGATAATATCAAAAGTATTAAAAAATAAATATTTATTATTTATTTACTGGCAAATTATCTACCCAACTATTAAGTATTTTTATATATTTTTCTTTTTCTTTTTCCAAATCTTCTATTAATCGTTTTTTTCCATTTTCACTATATTCAATATTTTTTCTTATGATGCAACCAAAGTCATTCTCTAACTTAAAACCTTCCGGTAAATTTACAAAGTCATATTTTTCTTCAAATGAAATGTATATTGATGTTAGCATATTTGGGGTCAAATAATCAAACCCATTCTCTTTAACTCTTAGTATTATAAATCTCTTATCTTTTTTAGCATCTTCTAAGAAATCTAAATCGCAATCCTCAATTTCATGCCAAGCAAATTCAATATGTCCTTCACAACTAGATTTAGTAATATATCCCTTTTTATTGAGTGTTGCAACAGCATAAGCAATTTGTTTATCACAAAGAAACACCTCTGGATAATCATCATAAATTTCAAAAGTATTTTTATTTATAAATGCATTATTATCCATATCTTCACCATCCTTATGTAATTAAATTCTAATATCTAAATATTATTTGTATTATTATACTGTTTTCATTATATCAGACTTTAAGAATTTTTGCATTTTTTATGAAAATCTATTAAAAAAAGATTCCTTAGTTGAATCTTTTTTATTGTTTTTAATCCTCTTCTTCATATTCAATATCATTTAATTCCTGATAATTTTTAATTAATAAATCTAACTTTATTTGTTTATTAATAATATCTATTTTTAATTCTTCGATAGAATCCTTTAATGTGGTAATTAAATCACTATTCATCTACTACCACCTTTTCTATCATCAAGGTGACAACATATAGCTAATTTCTTTTCAACAATTGCAATCCTTTTTTTTATGTCCTCTTGCATTTTTAGTAACATCATTCTTTCACTTACTAAAATATCTACTTTTTCAAAATCAATATCCTGTAATTTTTTATTATATATTTCAATATAACTGCGAATATAAGGAAATACTTGTTTATATTTTTTATCAGTTAAAATCCACTTGAATAAATCTATTAGTTTTGGATATTCTGGTAAACCATCTTCTACCAATTTATTATTCTTTACCATGGTAGAGAATCGCATCATAATGAATTTTGCTATGTACTCTGGACACCCTAATAATTCAGTTAATGATATTTGCACATCAGGTACTCGTTTTTCTGAATCATTATTCATATCTATTAAATCCAAATGAGTACCTCGATAATCTACATCATTTCTAATATAATTTAATTCTATTTCTTTATCAAGTAAGGCATCATAATATGGTTGTTCTCCTAAATAATAGTATTTTACCATGGCTATAAAGCCTCTTAGTTGGCATCTAGTTCTAGTATAGCATTTATAATCCCAAATACTATCACTCAATAGCTGACCTACTGTCACAATATTATTTCTTTTAAGTATTCCAACATAGGAACTACCAGGATTATAATATGGTGTATCAACAATTAATATCTTTTTTAAATCAACTTTGTCCATTTAAACTCCTCTATTTATATTTGTTCTTAAAACTTTCTAAATACCTTTCTCTAATTAGTGGCATCATATTACTTGCAACTGAAGTTGATGTATTTTGAATATTAGAATAAGCTGTATCCATAAATGATACATGTTTTACTGTGTCAAACAATAACTCTTCTGACCTTGCTAAAGCATCATTAAAATCCTGTAAATTTCCCTCATTTAAGAAACTTCTTTGTTCTAAAGATAAATGAGCATTATAATCTCGTTTTAAGGCGGTTAGAGCATCAGCATAAAGAATTACTAAATAATCAATTAATTGAGCATCAACAACATATTGATCTCTAGCACGATTATATTGCCAGTTAGACATTTCTTGTTTTATTAATCTAATCATATTCCATATTTGGCGATCACTTATTGATCTATCTATTATTACAATATCACTATCACTAGCTGCAGCACTCTTTAATTGTTCTCCAACTTTTTCTAATATCGCCAAATTAAATTCTGCTTTGTCTAATCCTTGATATTTCTTTCTAAATTCTTCTTTATAATATTGTGAAGATGTAAATTCTTCAACAACTTGAACATTAAATCCACCTTTTTTAAAAAAATCATATAAACTACTTATAGTTGATGTTTTACCGGTACGAGGAGTTCCAGTAAATTCAATAATAAATGGTCTATCCAAATTACAATAAGATTTTAATTGTTCTAATTCTAATTTGGAAGCATGCAAACACTTCAATTTTTGATAATACTTTGGATTATCATCAAATACAACATTTTGTAAAAACAAATCTTCTTTACCGTAAAATACAATATCTATGGCATTTTTTAAACGTTTAAACATTGGTAAATCAGGATTCTCACCATTAATTAAACTTTTATATATCTCAGTGTAATACCACCGTTGTTCTTCTACTCCTCTTTTAAATTTAGAAAAATCCATTTCCCCATTCTTACCAAATAAAATCATTAATGATTCTAAATTATGAATTTTATCAGCACATACAACTGCTTTATTCCTAATATCTAAATCTTTAGTAGTATTTATGGTATGAGTTTTTCTTTCCTCCCAAGATAAACTTTTATCTGGTTCAGTTGCAGTATATACTAAATTGGCTACATCTTCACCGAAAAGAGTTCTAATATCTGTTAAAGTATATTTAGTATCCTCAACTATATCATGTAATAAACCAGCTGCAATTACATGATCATCATAACCGAACTCTTCCAATATTTTAGCAACTCCAATAGGATGAATTATATATGGTTTATCCACTTCACTTTTTCGTACTTGCCCAGCATGAGCCATAATAGCAAATTTTTTTGCTTCTTCAATTATTTCCATATGAACACCACCTGATTGAATTATTATAGCATGAAATAATTAAGTGTGGTATAATTTTAATAGAAAGGATGATTTGATGAAAAAAGGAACGATAGTATTAATTGTGATCCTAGCAATTATTATTTTTGGAGGATTATATGCTGTTTCAACTAATAACAAATTCGTGGGATTAAGAGAAACGGTAGATAAAGAGGCAGCTAACATTGATGTAGCTTTAGAAAGAAGAGCTGATTTAATACCTAATTTAGTTAGTACTGTTAAGGGTTACATGAAACATGAAGAAAGTATTATAGACAGTATTACGGAAGCACGTCAAAATCTTGTTAATGCAGGTAGTTTAGAAGAAAAAGCTGAAGCAAATAATAAATTAAATAGTGCTTTAAATGCTTTAATGGTAATCGTTGAAAATTACCCTGATTTAAAAGCTAGTGAGAATTTTATTCAATTGCAAGATGAACTTGCTGGTACTGAAAACAGGATAGCAGTTGCAAGAAAAAATTATAATGATGCTGCTACAAATTATAATAAAGCCATTCAAATGTTTCCAGGTTCAATAATAGCTAACTTAAAGAAATATGAAAAAGTAAATTATTTTGAAGCTGATGAAAGTAAAAAAGAGGTTCCAACAGTTGACTTTGATTAAGAAACTATTGGTTGGGGGAATATTCTTTATATTCCCTCTTATTTGTTTAGCTAATATTAAACCTACTGAAGAATTCTATATTAATGATTATGCTAATATATTAGATAAAGAATTTGAAGATAATGTAATATCATTAAACAAGGAATTATATGCCAAGACTGGAGCTCAAATAGTAATTGTTACTATCAATGATTTAGATGGTAAACCAATTGAAGATGTTGCTAATGAAACATTTAATGATTTTCAAATTGGTAGTAAAGAAAAAAATAATGGTATTCTAATAATAATGGCTCTAAATGATCGAAGAATCAGAATAGAAGTTGGTTATGGTTTAGAGGAAACATTAAATGATGGTAAAGTTGGTAGAATAATTGATGAGTACATGGTACCTTACTTAAAAGAAAATAATTTTAGTGAAGGTATTAAAAATGGTTTTAATTATTTATTTAACTATTTATTAGACTATTATGAAATTAATGATATTGAATCCCAAAATGTAGTTGAAGATAATGATAATATAGATGAAATTATAAATAAGATATTTACCATTATATTTATTGTTATGATCATTTATATTATATTTAAATCTGAGTCCGGTGGGGGATTCTATGGTGGCTTTGGTGGTTTTGGTAGTAGTCATGGTGGTTATTCTGGAGGATCATTCGGTGGTGGAGGATCTTCTGGTGGTGGCGGTGCTAGTAGAGGATTTTAAAACCAATCACGTTATTTGTGATTGGTTTTTTTAATTATCTTTTAAACTAATTGAATATATCTTATTTCTTATCGATAGGATTAAATTTACTTTTCTAGCTTGGAGTACATCACCAACTGTTTGTAACACCAATTTGTCTTTTAAGTTTGATGGTGTTGCAAAATTAACTGTTGTAGATATCATACGATCATAACTATCACCATACTCCAGTTTAACAAAGGATTTTACGAATGTTCCTATTGTATTTATCTTTTTAAATGAAGGAGATTCTTCATCTAATACTAGTTTATAATCCATAACAACTAATGCCTGACGATTTAAATATGTTGCATCAGATATTACTACATCAGTCTTTTTATCACATACACCACTAAAACATTTTTCATATTGATATAAATATCTCGTCGTAAATATGGGATTTGATACGCTAAATGTTGAATTTCCTAATGTTGAACTTGATAAGTCAACATCATTACCCACTCTAACCATTGCTGCTTTAGTATTTCCCATTGTCATTTGAGGTTTGAGTTTTATATAAGCTTGTTTAGCAACAAATCTTTTCTTTTTAGTTGCATCTCCAAGATATACATTTATTTTAAAATTACTATTAATATCTTCTTTATCTATTTCATAAGGAATAACATAAGTATAATGTTTCCTTGAATTAACTCTAGAACTATTTATCTGATCACCATAATCTGAAAAATAACTACTTAGTGATAAATCAGGATATGTTGCTTTATTCCCTATCAACAATCGTAAATAGTCATAACTTAATTCTAAATCCCTATTTGTATAATTATCAACTTGAATTAATAGGACTAAGAAGGCACTTCCATTCCTTATTATTTCCCCTTTAGTATTTACATCCGTTACCATGGATTTAAGAATCGTAACATTTAATCCCCTTAAATCAAAATATTCACCTTCATTATACCTAAATATATTCTTTTCATAGTTTTTATATACTGTATATCCTATAGCAAGTATTCCAATTATAGCTATTACAGTTAACATAAATTTATTTTCTTGATAGTAGTATCCTGTTTCTCTTACAAATCTATGAACATTTCTTTTAGTTTTAGTAGAATCAAAATTTAGATTTAATTCAATTTCCTCACTATCAGCTTCTGTTATTTCTAGTTCCCTTAAATCATCTTTAAAATTAAATTTCTTAACATCAAATCCAATTGCTCTAATACCTAAAAGGACAATAGCAATAAATTGAGGATAGTATACTATCATTGCTATATCTCGATAAGCTTTAGCTGACGCAGCTGACCATACCTCTTTTACTAATCCAGATATTAAAGATCCAGCTATAGCAACAAAAATAATAAATAGAAAATAGAAAATTATTGAATAAACATATGTTTTTATTGGTTTATTTTTTTGTTTTAATAAGAATGTTATTATAAGTAATAATATTATAATAGCAATTAAGACATAATAAATAACATTTCCAATATACTCAGCAGCCATATTTTCCATAATAGTTACTGAATAATTGTTATTTATATAATCAACAAAGAATGATAATATCCGATATGATTCTACCGCTGCAACAATAGTTAAAATGGTTAATATGATATGTATTAACCTAAAGTGTTTTATTAAAAATGCATACGGTTTTTTAAATACCATACCAGTCACCCATCCTACTTTAATTCTAACAAATTATTAAATAATTGTCTATAATCTACTTATATCTTCTATATTAGCTTTACGTTCTGGTTCCCATATATCAACTGGAATATAAGCTACTTTTAATATAGCTTTATCACCAAGTATTTCCACATCTAATACTTTTGTTAGAGTACTAGGACACAGTAATAATTCATTTTGACTATCAGAATAACTTAAATCACTACTAAGTAAGGGAATTGCTTCGGAACATTCCTCAGGAATGTAATATTCTATTAAAATATTACAATATTTTTGATTATCTAACTTACGGTCATAAAAACTTGTTTCTTTCAATAATGATGTGCTAGTTAATCCTGATTCATACATGTATTGACCCTTCATATTAATTAATTCTTCAACACTATTGATACCATATGACATGAATGGTAATAAATCAACACCACGATAAGCTACAATATTACCTGGAATTTTAGGAGTTTTACAGAATACTTTTTCAATATCTTCACTTATTCTCTCAAAATCTTTCTTACGACTTATATGACCATTTACATCATAGGACCAATTATTACGATAAATAGCATTTATATCCTTAAAACTAAATCCAGTATAATATCTAATATCATTAAATTCTGTATCAGTTAATTTTTTACATAATTCCATATAAAAAGTATTAAAAAAATTATCTATTTCATCTTTAGAACTAAATATTCTATATTCTCTTTTTAAAATATCACTTATATATTCTTCAATTCTATCTAAATCCTTTCTTAAAAAATATAATAAGGAATTTGTATTTGTATCTTTAGATATCATTCTATCACCATATTAATTATACCATAAAAAAAATAGTGTATTGTTACACTATTTTTCCGATATTTTGATTTTTAACTTACTACTTACCATGAAGTTTAATAATGGGTTATTGTTATCAATTTTAATTTCTACTTCATGTTCTCCAACACCTAGACCAGCTAAATCAACATAAGCATTTACTTTATTTTCTTTTTGTTCCAAACTATCAATTACTGATTGAACACCTTTAGCTTGAACTGTTACTTCTTGACCGGAACCAATTGTTACTTTTAAGTTATCAGCAAGATTTCTTGGTTCTATATTTTTGGTAATATCAATTGATTTTTGAACTTCATCTCCAAAAGTTGCAGTAATAGTAATACTATCATTACTCATATTTCTAACTCCATTTGGTTTAGTAATCTTAACTGGATATGTCTTAGCACTATCAGCTCCTAAACCATCTACATTAATGGTTACTGGTACACTTTCAATATCCTCAAGTTCTGTTTTATCACCATATATTGTTAATGAATAACTAGTGTTACCATTAATTAATATTGAGGCTATTGCTTTACCTGGTGCTAATTCTCCAATAGTATTTACTACTACTGGTACAGTTTTAGAGTAGCTTTCTAGTACTACTGTAGCACTAATTGTTGATGGCACTATTTCCACATTTTCTATTCTATCTCCTTTAGAATCATAGGCTACTAATTCAACATTATCAACATCAACTGTTCCAGATTCATTAAAGTTTTGCTTTCCTAAATCAATCAAAGCTTTAACTGCTGCTATATCACTAAGGGTATCATTACCACCCTTAACTACTACTTCAGATTTGTTAAGAGTTACGTTTTTAACACTTAATTTACTATCCAATGAATTAATATTTAATAAGTCATAATTTAATGATTTTACTTGACTTTCTTTATTCTTAATTGTTACTTGAACATATGAAGGATCAAGTTTATAAGTTAAAGAATTAATAGATTTAGAATAAGTAAAATATACTTTATGTGGTGTATTACTTGCACCATAATCTGCAAGATCCAATATTACTTCATATTCCCCTAATTGTTTAGCTAAATAAATATCACTTTTTCTTCCTGATATAGTAATATCAACAGTTTCAGGTACTCCTTCAACTACATATGCCTCTTCATTATATTTAACTATTACTGGTATATTAGTTATTACTTCAGCTTCATTTTCTACTAAACTTATTACTTTAGAATCAATTAGTAAAAATAATATTACAGCAATCGCTAGTGATAAATATACTAAAAAATGTGGCCTATTTAATAATTTATCCAGTTTACCTTGCCCTTTTTTTAACTTTTTGTTGAAATAATAAACTGTTCTACTTATTGGTACTACTATTAATTTATCAATTATATTATATATACCTCTAAAAAACTTCTTTATCATTTTTCTTCCTCCTCAGCTTCATTATCAGCTTCAAAGAAGACTTCCATCTTTGGTTTTAATTCTTCAATTAACATCATTCTAAATTCATCTGTTTCTAAGTTATAATGTAAGTTTCCATCAACTGCTATACTAAGACGTCCATTTTCTTCAGAAACTACTAATGCTATAGCATCACTTTCTTCAGCAATACCTAAGGCAGCTCTATGTCTAGTTCCTAATCGTTTAGAAAGATTAGGATTCATACTAGTTCTAAATACTGCTCCAGCGCATGTTATTCTATCTCCTTGGATAATAACTCCTCCATCATGTAATGGAGAATTAGGGAAGAATATTGTTTCAAGTAATGAATCTGATATATCCGCATATACTTTAGTTGCATTTCTGATATACTCTTCAAGTGATATCTCTCTTTCAATTACTATTAATGCTCCGATACGATTCTTTTTTAAATAATCAACAGAACGCATTATTTCATAGACAATCTTTTCTCTTTCATCAACAGTAAGTATCTTATGACGACCTAATAATTGAGTTCTACCAAGAGATTCCAAAACACTTCTAATTTCTGGTTGAAAAATAACTATAATTGCTAATGGTCCCCATTGAATTGCATATTCAAGAATTACTCCAACAGTATATAAATTTAATAAATCACTTAGTAATTTTACTACTAATATGATTATTACTCCTTTAACAATTAAGACCATTTTTATATTATTTTTAACATTCTTTAATATATAATAAAATGCCATCCAAACAAAGCATATATCTAATACTTTAGTAAATATATCCCACAATGTAGTTAAATTCATTTAAACACCATCCTTTTAATGTTCGCTATTAATTATACCAAAAAAATGACAAAATAAAAAGTCCTAAGTTAACCTTAGAACTAAAATATTACACTTATGATGTAGCCATACCTATTATATATGGATCTGTTATTGTACCAGTACCACTAACTTTATAGACAGAAGATGAAAGATACAAGACTGGACGGACGCCACAGCCATAGCGCGCGTCGTAGTTCCCCACAAAGCCGCTAGTAACCAAAAACCACAAAAGGTCCGAAGAGTACGAATACGGCGATATTGTCCATTCATAAACACCTCGATATAACCAATCTTTTCCAGCACAATTAGCACTGTTATACGACCCATGAGCTGTTGTTCTAGCACAATCACTTGCTAATACTCCATATAAATAATCGCTTTCATACATTAATCCTATATAGCCTGGTGTACTAGCGCTTCTTCCTTCATATATTGCATTTGCATCTCTTTCATAACTATATATGCTATCTGGGGTATATGTTGTATAACCTTCTTTTCCTCCTCCACCTAAATACCATTTAACTTTTACTATCATATTTCTATATCCATCTTGAATTCCCTTAACACTATAATCACATT
>JAEEGK010025468.1_pt1 | contig 12143 bp, 9 predicted proteins | sample 8958771 | NCBI WGS metagenome assembly JAEEGK01 (sample SAMN16246547, study PRJNA631951) | gut metagenome | biome: gut microbiome; feature: rumen; material: SC-attached | host: Bos | place: Iran: Karaj | collected 2018-10 | reverse complement strand
CCAGCTCGCCGGTGTAGATGACCACGTTGTCCCGCAGGACCCGGACCTTGCAGTCCCGGGTGATCTTGCCGTCCTTGACGTAGCAGCCGGCCACGGTGCCGATGGCGCTGACCTTGTAGAGAACCCGAACCTCGGCGTGGCCGATGACAGCCTCCCGATACTTGGGCGCCAGCATGCCCTTCATGGCGGCCTCGATCTCTTCCAGGCACTCGTAGATGACGGAGTAGAGCCGGATGTCCACGTTGGAACGCTGGGCGGAGGCCGCGGCGGCGGCGTCGGGCCGCACGTTGAAGCCCACGATGATGGCGTTGGCGGTGGAGGCCAGCAGGATGTCGGACTCGTTGATGGCGCCCACGCCGGAGTGGATGACCCGAACGGCCACTTCCTCGTTGTTGAGCTTCATCAGGTTGGCCTTGACGGCTTCGGCGGAGCCCTGCACGTCGGCCTTGACCAGAATGTTCAGCTCCTTCATCTCGCCCTTCTTCATCTGGTCGAAGAGGTTTTCCAGGGTGACCTTGGACTGCTGCTTTGCCAGCTCGTCCTTGGCCTTCTGCTTCCGCTGCTCCACCAGCTGGCGGGCCATGCGCTCGTCGGAGACAGCCTCGAAGGCGTCGCCGGGGGCGGGAGCCTCGGCCAGACCCGTGATCTCCACGGGGATGGAGGGACCGGCGTGCTTGATGGACTTGCCCTTGTCGTCGGTCATGACGCGGACGTGGCCCACGGCGGTACCGGCGATGATGGTGTCGCCCTGGTTCAAAGTGCCGTTCTGGACCAGCAGGGTGGCGATGGGGCCCCGGGTCTTGTCCAGACGGGCCTCGATGACCGTGCCCTTGGCGGCGCGGTTGGGGTTGGCCTTCAGATCCTGGAGCTCGGCGGTGAGGATGACGGTTTCCAGCAGCTCGTCAATGCCCATGCCGGTCTTGGCGGAGATGCGGCAGACTTCGGTTTCGCCGCCCCACTCGGAGGGAACCAGATCATGCTCGGTGAGCTGGGTCAGGATGCGGTCCGGATTGGCGCCGGGCTTATCCATTTTGTTTACCGCCACAATGATGGGAATGTTGGCGGCCTTGGCGTGGTTGATGGCCTCAATGGTCTGGGGCATGATGCCGTCGTCGGCGGCCACCACCAGGATGGCTACGTCGGTACACATGGCGCCGCGGGCACGCATGGAGGTGAAGGCCGCGTGACCCGGGGTGTCCAGGAAGGTAATCAGGTTGTCGTTGATCCTGACGGTGTAGGCGCCGATGTGCTGGGTGATGCCGCCGGCCTCGCCTGCCACCACGTTGGTCTTCCGGACAGCGTCCAGCAGACTGGTTTTGCCGTGGTCTACGTGGCCCATGACCACCACCACGGGGGGACGGGTGACCAGCTCGTCTGCGGTGTCCTCGTGATCGTCGAAGAGCTTATCCTCGATGGTCAGAACGACCTCCCGCTCCACCTTGCAGCCCAGCTCGGTGGCTACGAACTCGGCGGTGTCAAAGTCGATGGTCTGGTTGACGGTGGCAAGAACGCCGTTCTTGATGAGGCACTTGATGAGCTCGCCCGCGGTCTTCTTCATCCGGACAGCCAGCTCGCCCACGGTGATCTCGTCGGGGATCTTCACTACCAGAGGGGTCTTCTTGATGACCTCCAGGCGGAGCCTGGTCATACGCTTGCGCTCGTCCTCCTTGGACTTGGCCCCCTTCTGGACCTGCTGCTGCTTCTTGTTCTTGCCGCCGATCTTCTGCTTGCCGCCGGAGCGGTTCTGATCCCGCTCGGAGATCAGGGTGTCCACCCGGTCGTCAAAGCGATCCGCGTTGACCTGCACGGCGGAGGTGTCCACCACCCGGCGTTCCCGCTTGCGCTGGGGCTCCGCGGGCTTGGCGGGCTGCTTGGCAGGCTGCGCGGGCTTTTTCTCCTCGGGCTTGCCGGCCGCGGCGGGGGCGGCGGGCTTGCCCGCGGCCTTGGCCTCTTCAGCCTTTTTCTTGTCCTCGGCAGCCTTCTTTGCGGCTTCCTCGGCCTTGCGCTTCTCCTCGGCCTCCCGGGCGGCGAAGGCCGCGGCAAAGACGACCTCCACAGACTCAATCTGGTTGCGCTGGGTCAGCAGGTCGAAGATCAGATTAAGCTGTTCCTCCTCCAGCACCTGAGCCGTGCTCTTGGGCTTCTCGTAATATTGCTCCACAATGGCGGCAATCTCCTTGGCCTGCATGCCAAGGTCGGCTGCCACTTCCTTGATTCTGTACTTCACGAAACTCATATAGCCACCTCCAAAACAATTGACAGTTGACAGTTGACAATTGACGGTTTCCGCAACTGTCAATTTTTCTTCCGCTTCGCCTTGACTCTGGCGACGCGGCGATCCAAATCCTCTAAAAGCGCGGGCTCCGCAAGCCCCTGGGGCAGGGCCTTCACAAAGGCCAGAGCCATGGAAACGTCGGCGAAGGCCGCTACGGAGACGCTTTGCCTGCCCAGGGCGGCGCCCAGGGTCAGCTTATCGTAGGGGATTTCCAGCACCCGCTGGCGGGTTCCCTCGGCAAGGCCGCGCATTTTCCGGGCCACGGCGCTGCCGGCGTCGCTGGCCAGCAGGGTCAGCCGGGCCCGCTTCGCAAGGAGCAGAGAGCCCACGGTTTCCTCTCCGGTCAGGAGCTTTCCGGCCTTCCGGGCCAGCCCCAACAGGCCAAGGGCCTTATCCTGTGTCTGTTCCATCTGCTTCCTCCATCTGTGCGGCAAGGCCGTCGAAAACCTCGGGAGGGATCTCCACGCCGAGAGACCGACTCAGAGCTCTGGAGCGCTGGGCCTTTTTCAGACAGTCCGGATTGGGGCAGACGTACGCGCCCCGGCCCGGGGCCTTGCCCCGCAGATCCAGGCTCACCGTTCCCTCCGGGGACCGGACCACCCGCACCAGCTCGGGCTTGGGCTTCATCTCCCGGCAGCCCAGACACTGGCGCAAAGGCGTATGCTTTGGCATATAGATCCCTCCTTTCCTGAACTATGAAACTATGAGACTATGAAACTATGTATGTGTTTTTCAAATTGCAATTTGAAAAACTCCGAAATGTTTTCATTTTTTCATAGTTTCATATTTTCATTCTTCGTTGGCCTGGGACTGCGGCTTAATATCGATCTTATATCCCGTCAGTCTTGCGGCCAGACGCGCGTTCTGGCCTTCCTTGCCGATGGCCAGGGAAAGCTGATCGTCGGGGACGATGACCCGGCAGGCCTTCTCGCCCTCGGCCAAGGTCACGCTGACCACGTCGGCGGGAGCCAGAGCGGCGGCAACGAACTGGGCAGGGTCCTCGTTCCAGACCACGATGTCCATCTTCTCGCCGTGGAGCTCATCCACCACAGCGGCCACACGGGAGCCCCGGGGCCCCACGCAGGTGCCCACGGGATCCAGATTTTCGTCCACCGCGTGGACGGCCAGCTTGGTGCGGGAACCGGCTTCCCGGGCGATGGATTTGATCTCCACCTCGCCGGAGGCGATTTCGGGGACGTTCAGCTCAAACAGCCGCTTCACCAGACCGGGATGGGTCCGGGAGACGATGACCTGGGGCCCCCGGGTGCTGCGGCGGACCTCCACTACGTAGATGCGGATCAGGTCGCCCTCCCGGTAGCGTTCGCCCCGGACCTGCTCGCTGACGGACAGCCAGGCCTCGGTGCGGTCGCTGCCCTGGCCGATGCGGACGGCAATATCGCCGGAGTTGTTGTCCACCCGGGAGACGGTGGCCGTGAGAATCTCGTGCTCCTTGGAGGAGAACTTGTCGTAGATCATGCCGTGCTCCGCCTCGCGGATACCCTGGATAATGACCTGCTTGGCGGTCTGGGCGGCGATGCGGCCGAAGGCCTGGGTCTCGATCTCCTCGTTTACCAGGTCGCCCAGCTCGCAGTTGGGCTCGATTTTCCGGGCGGCTTCCAGCTGGATCTCGGTGGCGGGGGTCAGGACCTCGTCCACGACCTCCTTCTGGGCATACATCTTGAGGGATTTTTCAGTGAGCTCCACAAAGACGTTGTCCACGTAGCCCACCCGGTCCTTTTTGTAGGCGGCCAGCAGCGCCTGGGTGATGCGCTCAGTCATGTATTCCACGGGAATGCCTCTGTCCCGCTCCAACTGCCGCAGCGCGGCGAAAATTTCAGCACTGGTATTCTGATTCATTGTACTATCCTCCTGTATTACGAAAAATCCACCCGCAGCCGCACCAGGGCAACCTGGGATTTCAGAAATGTCATTGTTTCGCCGCCGTATTCCACGGTGACGTCGCCGTTGTCATAGCCCCGCAGCACGCAGGGAAATTCCCGGACGCCGTTCACGGGCCGGTAGAGCTTTACCAGCACGTCCGCGCCCAGAAAAGCGTCAAAGTCGGAGGGCCGCTTCAGGGGACGCTCCAACCCGGCGGAGCAGACCTCAAAGCGGTAGCTGCCCTCGATGGGGTCTTCCCGATCCAGAATCGGGTCCATCTCCCGGGAAATGGCCTCGCAGTCATTGATATTTACGCCGCCCACCTTGTCGATATACAGGCGCAGGAACCACTCGCCGCCCTCGCGGACGTATTCCACGTCCCAGAGGGAGCAGCCGTGGGCCTCCACCACCGGCTGGGCAAAGGCCCAAACCCGATCCGTTACTTTCATTGTTCCTCCAATTCTGCAGGGGCGGCCAGCAGCCGCCCGCCCGGGGCAACGTCCGTCTCTCCAGGCTCGCAAACGCGCCGAAAACAGATATTACAGTAAGAAAGAGAGGCTTGACGGCCTCTCTAACTACTTCCTACCCTAATGACGGGGACATTATAGCACTTTTTCTATCAGAATGCAATAGTTTTTTGTAAATTTGCAGGAAAAAACTCGGGAAAAAGTGACCGTTTTCCTGCGGAAGAATATTTTTTCCCAGCCCGGGCATGCTTCTTCCAAAGGAGGCGTTCCCATGGAGTTTCTTTCCGAGCTTTCCGACCGCTTTGCGGGGGCAGCGGATTTCAGCGTCCGGCCGATTTTCGTGGCAGGCACGGACTGCACGCTCTGCTTTTTGGACGGCCTGGTGTCCGGCTCCGAGATCGGGGAGCTGGTGCTCCGGCCCCTGGCGCAGCTTCCCGGCTGGCCCATGCCGGAGGCCCTGCTGGAGCGGGCCGTGACGGAGGGGGGCCAGACCGCCTCGGCGTCGATCTGCCGGGATGTGGCCGACGCCGAGGCAAAGCTGCTGGCGGGCTTCTGTCTGCTGATCGTGCCGGGGGCCGGGGCGGCGGCCTTTGAGACGAAATCCGGAGAAAAGCGCGGCCCCTCGGAGCCGGAGGTGGAGAGCACCACCCGGGGCCCCAAGGACGCCTTTACGGAGACAGCCCGGACCAACACCGGCCTGCTGCGCCGCCACCTGCGGACGGCCCGGCTTCGGCTCTGGGAGACCACCGTGGGCCGGGAGAGCCGGACCGGGGTGAGCCTCCTCTGGCTGGAGGGGCTGACGGACCCGGAGACTGTGGTGCGAATGCAGAAGCGCCTGTCGTCCATCGACACCGAGGACCTGCTGACGCCCGCGGCGGTGGAGCACGTCCTGCCTGGCAAGCGGCGGACGGCCTTTCCCCTGCTGCAATACACCGAGCGCACGGATAAATTCGCCGCCGGTCTGCTGGCGGGCCGAGTGGGTCTGTTCGTGGACGGCCTGCCCGTGGGCTATTTGGCCCCGGTGAACCTGGGCTATCTGCTGGAGGCCGCCGAGGACAAGGACACGGACTTCCTCTCCGCCCGGTTTTTGAAGCTGCTGCGGCTGGTGGCCCTGGCCTGTGCCCTGCTGCTGCCGGCCCTCTACGTGGCCATGGCGGAATACCACCAGGAGATGCTGCCCACGCCGCTGTTGGAGGCCATTATCGAGAGCAAGCGAAAGGTCCCGTTTCCCACCGTGCTGGAAATATTGGGCCTGCTGGCGGCCTTTGAGCTGCTCCAGGAGGCGGGACTCTCCGCCCCCAAGGCTGTGTCTCAGCCGGTGTCCATCATCGGCGGCCTGGTGGTGGGCACGGCGGCGGTGGAGGCCAACCTGATTTCCCCGGCGGCCCTGATCTTAGTGGCGGCGGCGGGCATCTGCGGCTTTGCCCTGCCGGGGAAGAGCTTTGCCGACGCCATCCGGCTCTGCCGCTTCGCACTCACCGTCTGCGCGGCTCTGGCCGGGCTCTGGGGTCTGAGCTTCGGCCTGCTGGCCCTGCTGGTCCATCTGTCCGGTCTGGACAGCTTCGACCGGGCCTATCTGGCCCCGTTTTCGGAGCTGAAAAAATTTCAGGAAACAGGAGACGGCGGTTCGGCGCAGGATCTATTCACAAAAAATTAACATGGAATTTTGTCAACCATTTCTTGTCAATCATCGTCTAATATGGTAGAATCCCCAAATACAAGCGAAAAAGATGACCGAAAGGTGGAATCCCCATGAAACGAATGATCGCGTTATTGTTGACCCTGACCCTGCTGGCAACCCTGTTCTGCGGATGCCAGGGAACCCGAGACATCCCCGGCGAGACCGCGGCAACCGAAGCGACCCAGCCTGCCCCGCCGACCCCGGAGGAAGTACTGAAGGGCATGATCGAGCGGATGAAAACCGTCTCTTCCTTCGCCATGGACACCGAGCTGCTTTTTGAGGCCAAGGTCCGGGAAGACGGAACGCAGGAGCAAATCTCACTGCGAATGGAACTGCCCGGCGAACTGACGCTGGCCCCTCTGGCCTTCCATGGAAAAGGCCAGATGACGGCCCTGGACAACCAACTGGAGGAGACTATCCCGCTGGAGCTTTCCTTCTTCCATGAGACTGGGGAGGAGGAAGCCGTCAGCTTCTACTTCCGCAGCGAGGGGGACGGGGACTTTTATCGAATCCGCATTCCCCTGGACAACGTCGTATCCGGGGAGGAAGCGAAATTCGACAGGATTTCCGGCCTGCCTTGGACGATGGAAGAAACCGAGACCGGTTATCTGCTTTCCCATACGATCACGGAGGAGGAGGCCCTGGCCCTTTACAAGCTTGACAGCGCCGCGAAAAGCGCGGAGCAGGACGAGATGATCAAGGAAGCTCTGGGGCTTCTGAATTTGAAAGAAGAAGATTTTTCCAAGCTTCTGACCGGCCTTGAGCTGCGTCTGGCTGTGGACGGCGTCACTTGGGAGCTGGCGCGGGTTGAGCTGGATCTTTCCCGGCCTCTCCGCGCTGTGTTTGAGCTGGTGCTCAATTCCATGAACGAGTATTTCAACGAGGACGAGAATGAAGAGGCTCTGTCCATAGAGTTTGACGGATTCCGCTATACCCTTTGTTTCCGGCTTCACGATTATGACGGCGTCGCGCCCATCCAGTCCCCCGCGAATTACGAGGACTTCCTTGACATGGAAACGCTGATTGGCGCAAGAGGGGACAGCATTGTCCCGAACGGAGGCAAGAGTCTGATAGAGCTTCCCACCGAAGGCTGGCGCATCGAGGATTATACCTTTGACCTGGACGGCCTCACTGTCCGGGACTTCACCGAGCACGGCTGGGTAGTTGACAGCATGATGGAGCAATCATTTGCCACTTCCTCCAGCAAGCCTGACGGGGTGGAACCGAAGCTCTCTGAAGACGGAATGATTGCTCCCGGCGGGTTCGTTACGATCACGCTGAAGCCTGCGGGAGCCTCAGAGTCTGCCTGCGCGCCGCTGGAGCTGTCGCTGTATTCCAACGGAGAAGAGTCGGTCTCCTATCTGGATTGTGAAATCTACTCTCTCGGCATCAACGCCTCGGCCCTCAACGAGGGCGAGGTGGAGGAGCTGGCCGACTTCTGCCTGCCCCTGGGCATTCAGCCCGGATTGACCCAGGCAGAGCTTGTAGAGCTCCTGGGCGATCCTTCCTATGAAGACGCTACGGTTATGTTTTACAATTTCAGCAACGGGATGACCCTCTTAACCCATTTTGACACAGACGGCGCGCTCCGGGGAATCATCTACCTCCACCCGCTTTCCTATACTTACTTCAACATGGATTAAGAAAAACGGAAACCGCGCAAAACACCCTTCCCCTGCGCTTTCAGCGCAGGGGAAGGGTGTTTGTTGGTTGGTACGGGTGCGCGGACGGCAGAGTGCCGTCCCTACGGGCGTGCTCACTCCGCCCAGTGCAAACTTCTGCCCACGGCCTTGTTCCAGCCCTGGAACTGCTGCTGCCGCCAGCCCTCGTCCTTCCGGGGGGTAAAGGTGGAGTCGCAGTGCCAGAGCTTGACGATCTCCGCCCGGTCCTTCCACACGCCGGTGGCCAGACCCGCCAGATAGGCGGCGCCCAGGGCGGTGGTCTCCCGGATCATGGGGCGGCGGACCTGCTTGCCCAGGATGTCCGCCTGGAACTGCATCAGGAACCTGTCCCGGCTGGCGCCGCCGTCCACCTTCAGCTCGGTCAGCTTGGCCCCGGTGTCCATTTCCATGGCCAGCACCAGGTCGGCGCTCTGGAAGGCGATGGACTCCTGGGCGGCCCGGATGATGTGCTCGGGCTTGGTGCCCCGGGTGATGCCCACAATAGCCCCCCGGGCATACATATCCCAGTAGGGCGCCCCCAGGCCGGTAAAGGCGGGGACGAAGTAGACCCCCTCGGTGGAGTCCACCTTCTGGGCGAAGTATTCCGCGTCCCGGGCCTCCCGGATGAAGCGCATCTGATCCCGGAGCCACTGGATCACCGCCCCGCCCACAAAGACGGAGCCCTCCAGGGCGTACTGCACCTTCCCGTTCAGTCCCACGGCAATGGTGGTCACCAGGCCGTGCTTGCTCTCGCAGGCCTCCGCGCCGGTGTTCATCAGCAGGAAGCAGCCGGTGCCGTAGGTGTTCTTGGCGTCGCCCTTCTCAAAGCAGCCCTGGCCGAAGAGGGCGGCCTGCTGGTCGCCGGCGATGCCCGCGATGGGCACGTCCACCCCCTGAATGTTGCAGCTTCCGTAGACATAGCTGGAATCCTTCACCTCCGGCAGCATGGACCGGGGGATGTCCAGCTCCGTCAGGAGCTTCTCGTCCCAGCAGAGCCTGTGAATGTCAAAGAGCATGGTCCGGGAGGCGTTGGTGTAGTCGGTGGCGTGGACCCTGCCGTTGGTAAGCTTCCAGAGCAGCCAGGTGTCCACGGTGCCGAAGAGCAGCTCGCCCCGCTCGGCCTTTTCCCGGGCCCCCTCTACGTTGTCCAGGATCCATTTGATCTTGGTGGCGGAGAAATAGGCGTCCAGCACCAGGCCGGTGGTCTGCTTGATGTAATCCTTGAGCCCCCGGCGCTCCAGCTCGTCGCAGATGGGGGCGGTGCGGCGGCACTGCCACACGATGGCGTTGCAGACGGGCCTGCCGGTGTTCTTGTCCCAGACCACGGTGGTCTCCCGCTGGTTGGTGATGCCGATGGCGGCGATGTCCGCCACGTCGATGCCGGACTCCGTCACGGCCTCCATCATCACGGCGTACTGGCTGGAATAGATCTCCATGGGGTTGTGCTCCACCCAGCCGGAGTGGGGGTAGTACTGGTTGAATTCCTTCTGCGCCATGGCGACGATGTTCTGCTCGTTGTCGAACAGGATCGCCCGGCTGCTGGTGGTACCCTGGTCCAGGGAGAGGATGTATTTACCCATGGGGGACCTCCTGTCGGTCAAATTGAAAGTTGATAGTTGATAGTTGAAAGTTGCCGTCCACAAAACCTCCCCTGCAAGCAGGGGAGGTGCCCCAGTGCGCACACTGGGGCGGAGGGGTGGTGCGATGCTCGGAGCGGTTTCGAACGGGGAGCACCCCTCCACCGCCTTGCGGCGGTCCCCCTCCCCTTGTCAGGGGAGGTTTTTCGTGGCTACCACGTTGCCGTCGGTGCCGGCCACGTTGGGGATCAGCACGTCGCCCACCTTCACAGGGGGCTTGACCCGGAGCCGGTTGATCTCGGCCATGACCTCGAACATCTTGCCCTTGGGAATGGGGCGGTCGGTCTTGACGGGCAGCCGTCTTGCCGGGCCCTCCACGATCACGGTCGACGTGACCACCCGGACCGGGCTGCGGAGCTCGTTGGCCCCGTAGACGGCTCCCCGGGGGCAGGAATTGCCGGTGACGGCAAAAGTTTCCTCATCCACCTTCAGGTGGCAGCCCTTGGGGCAGGTGATGCAGATGATTTCTTTCATCGTAACTCTCCCTCCGTCATTCTGAGCGCAGCGAAGAATCCGTATCCCCGGCGGCGGGGCTCGGGGCGTCGTGGGCGCCGCCCCCTACGGGCTCAGTTTCCACCGTCAGCCTGTCACCCTTGACGCGGTCAAGGAGAACCTTGGGCAGCTTGATGCTCTCCATTTCGCCGGGGGCCATGTGCTCCCGCTGGAAGCGGGCGATCTGGGTATCCCCGTCCATGACCCGGATGGCGGTATTTTTGCGGACGTTTCGCACCCGGAAGAAGAGCTCCAGGGCCTCCCCCCCCCGGTGGAAGTGCTGGGGCACCGTGTAGCTCACGTCAAACCCGTTCTCCAGGCGGATCTCCTCCCCCGCGGGGCGGAGGCCCTGGAGGTAGGCGGCCGCAGCCTTGCCCGCCTGCTCGCTCTCGGCGCTGACGTAGTCCACCAGATCGTGGACGTGGAGCACGTTGCCGCAGGCGAACACGCCCGGCACGGATGTCTCGAGGCTGTCGTCAACATCCGGACCGCCGGTGACGCGGTTGAGGCTGACGCCCGCCTGCTTGGAAAGCTCGTTTTCGGGCAGCAGACCGCAGGAAAGCAGGAGCGTATCGCAGGAATAGAATTCATCCGTGCCGGGGATGGGCTTTCTGTCCGGCCCGACTTCGGAGATCGTGACGCCTTCGACGCGGTTCTTGCCGTGGATCTTCGTAACGGTGTGGCTGAGGCGGAGCGGGATGCCGTAATCGTCGAGGCACTGCACGATGTTGCGCTTGAGTCCGCCTGAATAGGGCATGAGCTCCGCAACAACCTTCACTTTCGCGCCTTCGAGGGTCATCCTTCGCGCCATGATGAGGCCGATATCGCCGGAGCCGAGGATCACGGCACGTTTTCCGATCCGGAATCCCTCGATGTTCATGAGCCGCTGGGCCGTGCCTGCCGTATAGATCCCCGCAGGCCGGTAGCCCGGGATATTGAGCGCCCCGCGGGGCCTCTCCCGGCAGCCCATCGCCAGCACGACGGCGTCCGCAGTGAGCGTGAGGATCCCGGTCTCATCTCCCATGACGGTCACATGGCGGTCCCTGTCGATCGAGAGCACCATGGTCCCGAGGAGATACGGGATCTCCAGTTCCACTGCCTTTTTGATGAACCGGGCGGCATACTCCGGTCCGGTGAGTTCCTCATGAAAGGTGTGCAGACCGAAGCCGTTGTGGATACACTGGTTCAGGATCCCGCCCAGCATCCGGTCGCGTTCGATGATCAGGACTTTTTCGATGCCCGCTTCTCTGGCCGCGATCGCAGCCGCCAGTCCGGCGGGACCGCCGCCGATGACGAGCACCTGTGCATGGGTGCCGAAATCGCGGATGTTCACGCTGCTCATACGGCACCTCCCTTCACCAGGAGTTCGGAACCGGGCAGATTCTTGCATACCTCTTCCATCGGGATCCCCAGTTCCTCCGAGAGGATCTCCATCACCCGCGGGGTGCAGAAGCCGGCCTGGCAGCGGCCCATCCCTGCACGGACGCGGCGTTTGATCCCGTCCATGGATCGGGCACCGGGTGTCCTGCGGATGGCCTCGCGGATCTCTCCCTCCGTCACGGTCTCACAGCGGCAGACGATCCGGGCATAGGCCGGATCCTCTTTGATCAGGGCTGCCCGCTCTTCGTCGGACAGATGCGCCACATGCGGGATTCCCTTTCTCTTTCCGTCAAATGCGGGATTTTTCGCAGCACCGAGTTTCCCGGCGATCTGCTCCGCCAGAAAGACACCGATCGCCGGCGCAGCGGAGAGACCCGGGGATTCGATCCCCGCGGCATCATAGAAGCCGGGAGCATCCGCGCATTCCCCGATGATGAAATCACCGCCCGCCTCATGCGCACGTAATCCGGAGAATGAGGTGATGACCTGCTTTAACGGCAGGTTCTTCACATTGTGCGCGGCACGCTTTCCCACCTCATCAAGTGAGATCGCATCCGTCGCGGTCTCTTCCTTATCCTGCGTATCAACAGCCGTCGGTCCGGCAAGCAGATTGCCGTGGACCGTCGGTGTGACGAGCACTCCCTTGCCATAGGCGCCCGGCAGTTCAAA
>JAEEGK010025467.1_pt1 | contig 12143 bp, 7 predicted proteins | sample 8958771 | NCBI WGS metagenome assembly JAEEGK01 (sample SAMN16246547, study PRJNA631951) | gut metagenome | biome: gut microbiome; feature: rumen; material: SC-attached | host: Bos | place: Iran: Karaj | collected 2018-10 | reverse complement strand
TGAACGATATGCGCCGCTATGAGACGGCATGGACAGGACTGCGCTTTTTCGACGTGAAACGCTATGGCTATGAGTACGAGCACCACTTTGGTCCCGACGATCAGGTGTTCAAGCTGGAGTGGAACTCGCCAAAGCGAGCCATCGAGGTGCCCCAGGAGGTGCTCGTGGCCGGCATGGAGCCTTCACAGCCTTACGTCAACGCTACGGGAGGCTCTAACATCAAGAGCTACAATGGTGGAAACATGAAACAATATTAAGGAGGACAAAATATGACCAAGAAGAATTTCATCATACTTTCACTCGCCGTGGCCACCATGCTGACCGCAGGCGTGGCATCGTGCTCCGACGAGAAACTCGACGACACCATCTTCGACCCCACGGAGTATCCGCTCGACCAGACGGCTTATACCTTCCCGCTCGACACCTTCGTGAAGAAGAACTTCCTTGAGCCCTACAACCTGCGCTACCTTTATCGCATGCAGGACATTGGCTCCGACATGAACTACAACCTGGTGCCGTGCAGCTACGACCAAAGCGTCACGTTGGCTGTGCTGTGCAAGTACCTGTGGTACGATGTGCTGAAGAAGCATGTGGGCGAGCAGTTCCTGAAAACTTTCAGCCCGCGCATCATTCATGTCATCGGCTCACCCGCCTACAACCCCACACAGGGAACGATGGTGCTGGGTACTGCCGAGGGCGGACTGAAAATCACGCTCTACAATGCAGAGCAGCTGAGCCCCTCGGACATTGACTACATGAATGAGTATTTCTTCAAGACGATGCACCATGAGTTCGGCCATATCCTCAACCAGCGCTACAACCGTCCCACCGACTTCGACCTTATCTCCAACGGTAAGTATAATGTCATCGACTGGAACAATACACCCGATAGCGTTGCCCTCAGTCAGGGATTCGTTTCCAACTATGCCTCGTCGCAGGCTCGTGAGGACTGGGTGGAGGTCATCGCTAACTACATTGTGAAGGACTCCATCACTTGGGCTAACATGCTCAGCGCAGCCCAATACGACTGGGAGCGTGTGTCGGTGGAGATGAGTACCTTTAACCCACTCGATCAGCGATGCAAGGCAGGCCTTGCCAATCGCGACTCTGTGGGTTACATTGATAGAAAGAATCCAACCGCCTCTAACACCCAGTACAACATCCAGCGCAAGATCATCCAGCGCGACACCCTCGACTTGCCGCTGCGCAATGCTGAAGGCGTTGGCCAAATCATCTTCTCCGACAACACAGATGGCATCGATGGAAAGCAGGTCATCTTGCAGAAGTTGGAGATGGCCCGTCAGTGGCTGAAGGAGAAATTCGACCTCGACCTCGACGAGTTGCGTCGCGAAGTGCAGACACGTCAGTGGCTCACCGATGCAAAGGGCAACTTCGTCTTTGACAAGAACGGCAACTACATCAACCGTCTGACTCACCCGCTTGACGATGGCTCAGGCCGTACACTCATCGAGGCTCTTCGTGAGGAGGTCAACAAGTACATAGTATTGCAGAACTAATCATTTTTTAACGATATGACAAGTATGAAAAAGATATTTTCAACACTGGTGATACTGGTTGGAGCCATCGTGCTTGCAGGTTGTGCAGGTGAGGAAAAGGACCTGTTTGAGAAATCAGCTGCCGAGCGACTCAACGAGACGGGCAAGATCTACACGGCCCGCCTACAGTCATCGGAAGCTGGCTGGGTCATGGAATACTATCCCACCAACACCGATGAAGAATATAAGGGACGCGGCTACGTCATCCTTGCTGATTTCGACAAGGACGAGTCGGTGACATTGGCCATGAATAACGTCATGAGCGATGACGTCTACATGGAAGGACGTTCGCTCTGGGAAGTCATCGCCGACAATGGTCCTGTGCTCACGTTCAACACTTATAATGAGGTGCTCCACTGCTTCTCTAACCCAGAGTATTACGAGTCAGGTAAGGGCTTCGAGGGAGACTATGAGTTCGTGATGATCGATGTTCCCGAGGATGGTGAGTTCATCATGCTCAAGGGTAAGAAGCGCGGCACCTATGTGCGCCTCACCCGTCTGCCTGCCGGTACGAATTTTGAGGAGTATCTGGCCGACATCAAGGCTTTCCATAATGGGATCTTCCCTGCCAACGCTGTTAACGAGAACGTGCTGCAGGTGGGAGACAAAAAGTATTCAATCAACAATGCCAACAGCGGCATGTTAGGTATGTATCCTCATGGTGGCGATGCTATTACTGAGACTACTACCCACCCATTCCTCATCACCAAGCGTGATGGCAAGTACTATTTGCGTTTCCGCAGCGCCATCGAGGTTGACGAAGAGACTTCCGAGCAGGAGTTCGTCTACGATGAGGCTAACGACCGTTTCGTTGGAACAACGAATGACGCCAACTACATAGAGGGCGAGGATCCTGTGCATTTCTTCTACACGGTCTTTGGCAGCGATGCCCATCGTTGGCAGTGGACTCGCACGTCTGAGATGTCAGAATCGCAGAAAGCAGCTCTTGACGAGGTGGCTGCCGGATTCCGTGCGCTCACCAATCTGTCGCTGCGCCTCGTCGGAGAGAATGTGGTGATGCGTGTGCAGTATCGTAATTCACGCAACCAGAATGCTTCTGTCGACTTCATCTTCGACGTGAAAGAAGAAGCTGACGGCATCACGCTGAAGTATGACAAGCCCGTTCTCGAAGCAGGTGCCAATGTGCTGGCAGCCAATCCCGCTTTGGCTACCTATCTTGAAACGATGTCACAGAAGTTCACAGTGACAGCTGGCTCCTCCCGCTTCAACATGAACACACTCCGTCTGACGGCAGCTTCTGACTCAAACAACTGGATTATAGTATCTTATTATTAATTTAAAAATGATTTGCTTATGAAGAAAGTATTTTTACTTTTCGCTTTCGTACTTGCAGCTTCAGCAAGCTTCGCACAGTACACGAAGGGCAACCAAATGGTTGACATGAAGAAAGCTATTGCAGACCGCCAAATGATGAAGGCTGAACTCATCAATGAGAATGCACCCGTTATCATGAAGTCGGCTGCCGATGGCATCTGGTTCGCACGCCCCGAGGGCGCTCTTGTAACATCTTGGGATGAAAGAGGGTATGGCTACTATGTCAACTCCATCATTGTGCCGCCTTACTACGATGTAATCTACAAGAACATGTCGGATGACAAGGCCAACACCTATTGGTATCTGAATGACAACGACATTACCGAGTATGCCGACGAGGAGAACAACCTTCCCATTGGAAACTACGGTTTCTATCATCTCAACTATTCTGCCGAGGAAGATGTATGGTATGTTCCCAGCTACTACACACCCGAGCTCACCGGTGGCCGTATGCAGAGTTTCCGCTTCGGCGAAGTGAACAATGACAATGCTGCCGACTATGACGCCTATCTGCGCGTTGATTCCATCGGCTGGTATGCTTATGTTGATGAGCAGAATATTCCGGCACAAAAATATTATGGCTGGGGCGCATTGGTTGCTCCTGGAAGTGACCATTATCTTTTTGGTAGTGGTAAGCTCACTTTCAAAGATGGTGCCGAGGCTACCAGTATGGGTGTTGTCGACTTCTTTAAGAAGCCTGCCTCTTCTCTTTATGTTGAGAAGGTGAAATTCGAATTCTATACTGCTACAGAGGCTTTGAAGAACGGTGCCGAGCTCACCATGAAATTCTTCAACGTGGAAACCAATGAAGAAGGTAAAATGGTATTGGGCGACAAGGTTCTTGCTACATTGAAGTGCTCTGCCGATGATATCATTTTGTTGGGTGAACGCAAAACGAGTCCTAATACCACGACAGGTGAAGTACAGATGGGCTATGCTGTGTTCCAGAACAAGGTGACCGACGAGTTCGGCACTGAGTACAACGAGCCGTTTGCCATCAACGAGGATTTCGGTATTGTCGTTTCTGGCTTTGAGAATCCTGATGTTGATATGAACATTCCCGCACCCACTGAGCCTGCTGAGGATGTTACCGCTCAGGGCATGCAGATGTTGCTCACCGATGGCGAGAATGTCTGGTATCAGTCTGTTTATGGTGGCGATCCTATGGGATTCCCGTTCCATATCTATGGCTGCTTCGACTACTGCGAGGCTCAGGACGAGCTCTATAGCTTCGATGAGGAAGGCAATGTTGTGGACACATATCCTGGTCTGAACAAGATCGTTGTTTCTAATGACGGTAAGGAGAACCACACTGCCAATGCTGACGCTGACCACGACATGGGTGCTGCTGTCCTTCAGACGAACTTCAATTGGTTCGATGAGGAAGGTCTTGAGAACTATCTCCCTGAGGATCTTCCCGACTGGGTGACTAGTGTTTCTGCTGAAGACCTGCTCGATAGCGATGGCGACCGCAACGGTCTTGCTGCTGTTGTCTTCGAGTGCGAGCCTCTCCCCGAGGGTGTGAAGGGCCGTAAGGCTGAACTCTACTTCCAGGGTAAGGGCTACAAGTCTGAACTCCCCATCATCCTGATTCAGGGTGAGGTTGAGGAAGAGTGCATTACCGAGATCAATGTTGAGCGTGAGGTTGGTCAGGGCTACGGCGTAACTCGCTTTGAGCCTGATTTCACAGAAGCACTGGCTTATCTGGGTATCGAGAATCCTACTGACGCAACACTCGTTGGTATCAACGCCGACGGCTCGGAGGAGGCTGCTCCTAATGGCCCGATCGACGGCTGGTGCGATGCTGATGGTAACTTCATCGGCTGGGGTAAGGAAGAGACCCGCATCTGCGTGAAATTCTTCCCCGCTGTTCCTCAGTATGAGATTTGCGACATGAATGGTGCCGACGAGGTTGGCAAGACCTATACCGTGAAGTATGGTCTGAAGGCTAACGGCAAGATGGCTATCTTCGTGATCAATGTGACATTCATCGAGAAGCAGGAGCATATCTACAAGCCCGAGATTGTGAAGACGATCGAGATTTCTCACCTTGAGAAGGCTGCCACTGCTTACTGCGAGGAGGAGCCCGCTCCCACATTCGACGTAGCTGAGGTTTGCGCTGCTCTTGGCATTGCTGACATGAGTGAGGCTAAGGCTTACATCGTTAACCTGACTGATGGCAACTTCGTTGAAAACACCGGCACTATTGACGGCTGGCGCAATGCCGACGGTGACGCTGCTCCTTGGGCTCAGAGCGCAAACGGCTTCTGCCTGAAGCTGAACAATCCCGCAAGCGGTGAGTTCGATTACACGGGCGCTCACGATGCTAACTTCCAGGTTGGTGACACCTATGTTGCTCAGTGGGGTATCGTGGCCAACGAGAAGGCCGTGCTGCTGAAGGTTACTATTACCTTCGTTGACGATCCTGCTGGCATCAACGAGCTGAATACCGACGAGAACGCTGGCGCTATCTTCAACATCAATGGCGTTCGCATGCAGAAGGCTCAGCAGAAGGGCATCTACATCCAGAACGGTAAGAAGATCGTGATTAAGTAAGAGCATTACAGAATAACCAATCAACGGGAAGTCGCCAACAAGCGGCTTCCCGTTTTTCTTTTGCCATAAACCCCAATCAATCGTCAATATCATTGCTTTCATCCGCCAATAGCATTGCTTTCATCCGCCGATAGCATTGCTCCCGTTCGTCTATAGCTATCCTCCTGTTCAGTAAATTAACTTAATTTGTGCGGTAAATTAACTTAATTTGTATAGTAAATTAACTTAATTTACTGAGTAAAATAACTTAATTTACTGCGCAATTTAACTTAATTTGCTGAACAAAATAACTTAATTTGCTAAATGATGTGTATGCTCTATGTGCACGAAAGCATTCTTCTTGTTTGACTAAAGCATATCTCCAGCTTAATAAGAACATGTTTTTTGTGTAATAAGAGCACACTTCCGGCCCAAGAAGATCACTTTTCCGGCCTGCATTTCCTATGCATTTTTCAATAGGAGAGGGGTTTTGTAGTTTTTTAACGGAAAAAGAAAGGCTCGCGCTTTATTAACTACTAAAAAAGTTGTACCTTTGCAGGCCGTATTACATTGTATGCTATCAAATTTGCAAAAATAACATGAAAAAATTCTTTCTGACCCTCGTGGTCATGATACTGGGAGTGATCTCAGCAAGCGCCGTGCCCGCCATGGGCAACCTGGTGAAGGTGCAACAGCCTGATGGAACCACCGTTACCATTCGCCTCGTAGGCGATGAATATCTGCATTTCAATACCACTGCCGACGGATATTCGGTGGTGAAGAACGACCGTGGTTTCTATGTATATGCTCAGCGGTCGGCAGAAGGAGAGCTGGTTCCTACAGTTCAGGTGGCTCACGACGCGGCTTCTCGTCCTGCTGACGAGGTGGCTTTCCTCGCAACAGTGAAGAAATACATCCAGCCTGACATGCCCGAGCGTGTTGTCCAGGAGAAGTCTTCTGAGCAGCAGCGTCGCCTGCAGGCTCGCCAGCAGCTTAGGGCGCCGAACTACGACTATTCCAAGTTCCGTGGCTTGGTCATCCTCGTGGAGTACAACGACCGAGAGTTTGATACTTCAGACTACAAGGAGACCATTACTGCAGCCATCACGGAGGAAGGCTATGATGGTTATTACGACTACAATGGCCATAAGGTGAACTGTACGGGCAGTGTCTACGATTATTTCAATGATAACTCCATGGGTGTATTCAAGCCCGAGTTCGACGTTGTTGGTCCTGTAAAGGTGAACCGCAGCCAGTATTATGCTCGTGGTACCAACAATGCCTCTCAGCTGACGAGTGACGTCATTGACGTCGCTGATTCCGAAGTAGACTTCAGCAAATACGACACCGATGGCGATGGTGTTGTCGATATGGTGTACTTCGTTTTTGCCGGTCATGGAGCCAACGTTGGAGGCAACGATAGCCGTCTGTTGTGGCCTCATGCCAGTCAGATTTACAATCCCAGTGGTGGTTGGTCAGGCTGGGTGGTTGTTAAGGATGGAGTACAGCTCGGCCGCTATGCCTGCTCTACAGAGCTTACAGGTAGCGATAAGTATAGCCGACAGATTGATGGCATTGGCACCATCTGCCATGAGTTCTCGCATGTGCTTGGCTTGCCCGACTTCTATGATACTGACTATGAGAAAAGCGGAGGCCAGAGCAACGATCCCGGCAACTGGACGCTGATGTCGGCAGGCTGCTATCTGAACAATTCACGTACTCCTTGCGGCTATTCACTCTTTGAGCGCTATATGATTGGCTTTGCCACGCCGGAGGTGATCAATGCCGAAGGTAGCTACACGTTGGATCCACTTCGTGAGAGCAATGCCGGCTTCCGTATTAACACCCCGGTGAACAAGGAGTACTTCATCCTGGAGAACCGCCAGCAGAAACGTTGGGACCAGTATCTGCCGAGTCATGGTATGCTTGTATTTCGCGTAGACTCTACTAAAACGAGTGTGTGGCGCGACAATACCGTGAACTGCAATCCCGAACATAACTACTATGAGTTGGTACGTGCACGTGGCGCACTTTCCTCCGGGGCTGGCGATCCTTTCCCAGGCAGTGGTCGTAAGACTGAACTCAACAACATCACGTCGCCTGCCAATTTGCTCACGTGGAGTGGCAAGGAGACGCAGTGGGGCTTGAAGAACATCAAGGAGTCGGCCGGTGTCATCACCTTCGACGTTGAGGATACCTATGTGCTGCGCGACTTAACAGCTCCCGATAGCCTGATGGTTGGCCTCGGGATGAGCCGTCAGCTGAAGGTAACTCCCGAGCCCAGCTATGTTGCAGTGAAACTGACCTATACTTCTGCCGATGAGAGCATTGCCACTGTTGACGAGAATGGTGTTGTCACCGGTCATAAGGTCGGCAAGACGACCATTACGGCTCAGAGCGATCAGGAACTCAGCACAACCACCGTGGTGGAGGTTGTCGACCTGCCTGTCTGCGAGAACATTGCTGCCTTCAAGGCACAGGACGAGAACAGCGAGAGCGTGTTGCAACTCACCAATGCACAGGTCATCTATGTCTATAAGGACGACCTTTATGTACGTGACGCCAGCGGTGCCATCGTCTTCCGCAAGACTGGCCTCGCAGCTAACAAGAACGACATGCTCAATGGTACTCTCTACGGCCGTTTCGCCAAGAGTAACCGCATGCCTCTGTTCCAGACGGTGGAAGGAATCACGGAAGTAGAAGCCATCACCGTCAGCGAAGGTGCTGAAGCTGAGTATCGCCATGTGAAACTTGGCACGCTTACCGAAGCCGACTATGCCGATCTGTTGGCTGTCGACACCGTGCAGCTTGTGCGCGAATCGGGTGTCTTTGCCGTGGAGGGCGATGTGCGTGCACGCCTCTACAATACGTTCAGTGTGAAGAATCTGAAGGTTCCAACCACCGTCGACAAAAAGCGTTTCAACGTTCTCTGCATCTTTGGCACCGATGTACTCAATGGAGAGGTTATCGACGAGCTCTGTCTGCTGGAATCACCCAAGGAAGTGGAGTGGGAAGATCCCGAGGAGCAGGAAGTCATTCGTTCGCTCTCTCAGAATGTCATCAAGGCACGTGTGGAATACGAGACCACCGAAGTTGACTACAAAGAGCAGGTGGTTGAGCTAACCGATGAGCAAGTGAACGAGATTCTCGCCGACCTGCAGCTTGAGTCTTTAGATAAAGCTGAGGTGTATGGCTGGAATCCCACTACCGAGAAGTTCATCAAAGAAGCCGAATACGGTCCTGCTGGCTGTGACGGTTGGCGCAACGCTCAGGGCGACTTTGCCAAATGGACGGGCGATGCCACTGTGCCTGCTTGCGTGAAATACACCGATGGCAAGACCTATCTCTGCTATAACATTAGCGGTTGCGAGGAGCAAGAGGTGAAGTGTTATTGGGCTATTGCCAACACAAAACGTGCCGTATTGGTTGAGATCACCTTTGCCTACGTTCTTCCCTCAGGCATCCGCGAGCTTACAGCCGACGAGCAGGCTGGCACCTTCTATAACATCAATGGTGTCCGCATGCAGAACATAAAGCAGAAGGGAATCTACATCATGAATGGGAAAAAGGTCGTGATTAAGTGAGTGCAGAGCCAAGCTTGCTTGAATTATGCCGAACGTAAACGAGCTCGAACGATAGTTCAAGGTCGTGATTAAGTAAGTGTAAAGAAAAGCTTGCAATAAAAAATCGCATCCATTTGGGTGCGATTTTTTATTGTTGTTGTGGCTCCCCTCCTTTCGGAGGGGTAGGGGGAGGCTTCCCTTATCTACCTTTCTGTTCCTGGTCCCACTTCAGCAAGCTCTTGTATTCCTTCTTCGTTAGTCGCATGAAAGAACCGTGCTGCGGTGCCGAAACTCCCTTGATGTCAACGGGATCGTGGAAGCCGCGCAGGTGTTCGTCGGCTTTGCAGATGCGGTAGTGCTTTGGGTTGTCGCTGTACTGAATGTAGACCACGCGCCACGTCTTGTCACCGATGAGCTGGAAGGCACTCGAGCCCTCGCAGTTCTTGCGGCCCTCAAACGACACATAGTCGTCCTCCACGGGCTCGCCCCAACCGGAGGTGAGCTGCTTCGATGTAGCCGTGTAGATGCCTGGCTTGCCGCCTTCCTTCTTGATGAGCATATGGTACAGACCGTCGCTCAGAAGGTTGATGTCTGCATCGATGGTGGCATAGCCCCAGTCGAAGAGCAGGCGAGGCTGCGTCAGCTTTGTGAATGTCTTGTCGGCATACGAATAGTACATGCGGTCGTACTTCTCCTCCGGGCGGTTCAGCATGGAGTAGTAGATCATGTAGCCACCCTTCTCGCCGTTCTCCCACACGTAGTTCGGGTCCCAGAATATCTGTGGTGCCCACACGCGATTAATCGTCGACCAGTTCTTGTAGACGCTCTCTGCCTCTGGATTCGAGAAGATCTGCTTGCCCTTGCGGTAGTCGAAGGTAACACTCGTCCAGTGTATCAAATCGTCCGACTTCAGCAGGTCGATGCCGTAGTTGTCCCACTTGTGCGACTTGCGCACACACATGTCTGTCGTCACCATCACATAGCCCTTGCCGTCCCAGCTGCGTGTGATGAAGGCGTCGCGCTGGCCGCCTTCGATGCGGGCGTGCTCCTCGGGATCCATGATGGCGTCTCCGTTCAGGATGTCCTGATAGTTCATACCGTCGCGGCTCACGGCATAGGCCGTAAACTCACCGCGGTCGCTCATGTGGCAGTACAGATAGCCATACGTACCCTTTACTTTGTTTTGCGCGCTGGCGGCTGCAATCGATAGGAGGCACCCAGCCAGCATCACCATTGTCCGTTTCTTCATGTTCTTGGTTTTTGTTATTATATGTTTGTTACTTTTTCATGGGCCTTTTTCCCCAATTCGTTCGCAAATATAATCATTTTTATTTGATTTTCAAGCAAAACTCCCAAAATACTTGTGGCATTCTTTTTTTTTCTTATCTTTGCAGCATCATATGTAGTATCATCTGCAGTATCTTATCAATCTATAACCAGCAGAGAATCGATGTCAATGACAAAAAATTAAACTATATCTTAACGGTACTCCTTTCCTGCATGGTTCACCTACAAGTGCTTGCACAACACGAGCCAGCTATCCATGCAACTACCGACACTGTCTGTACATTCGACAGTGACTCTTTGGCACAGTATTCCGGCCCATTGCGAAACAGAAGCGTTCTGAGAGGCGACGTCAATACTGATGGAAAAGTCACCGTTGCCGATGTCACGGCACTCGTGAATATACTCATTGGAACAGCCGGACGTCCTACAGACGAAGAATTGGAGTCGGGACATGTGTCGGATGTGAACTACGACCATGCCCTTTCTCTTGCCGATGTGAAACTGCTTGTTGATATCATCCTCGGGAAGATAGACCAATTGCCTTTCGACCCAGACGACGGAACGGGTGAGGCGCTTGCCAAGCCCGGCAGGTAATCCACGGCTTTACCCTCTCTCAACCCTTTCTCAACCTTCTCCGCTCGACGCGAAGCGGCGCTTTCGTAGCGTAGCGGAGAAAGAACTCTCTTAACCCTCTTTACTCTTTTTCTCTTCCTTCCTGTGCTTCCATATTTCTACTGAGTTGATGCTGTTCTGCCAGAGAATATAACAACCCGGGCCCACCGATGCCAGCGGGTTCAGATAGGTATAGGCAATCCAGATGGCGAAGGCGGTGTTCTTCTGACCCAGAGCCTGGCCACCTTCAGCCGTGTGGCCGGAGAAATGACCTATCCAGCGGCCTACGGAAAACTGCACGATGCACAGCACCAATCCCAATAGCGCTATCGCAGCTACAAACCACCACGACGACTGCGCGTGGAAGATGTTCTTCATCGTCACACCCGTAACGATTGACAGCGATGTTGCCCACAGGTAATAACCCAGGTCTTTCACGCTGACGATGCGGCGATGAAGTCCTTTCGCATAGTGCTTCACGATGTATGCCAATAGCATCGGCACCACAAGCACCAGTGTTACTCCCTTCAGAATCGTTAGGAAAGCCACCCAAAACGTGATGTGGCCAGCCTTCTCAATCATCGGGAAGCAGAGAGGGATGAACAGCGCCGTGATGAAATTCGTCAGGAACGTATAGGTAGTCATCTGTTCCAGGTCACCACCCAGCTTCTGCGTTACCACCGGCGCCGCTGCAGCACAAGGAGAGATGATGCACACCAGCAGCGCTTCCATCAGAATCAGACTCTCTCCCTGCAGGTGGAAGCCTAGGATGATGGCCATCGCCACCCCGATGAATACGATCTGGAACAATGCCTCCCACAGATGCCACGCTACAGGGCGCATACGGTGGAAGTCCACCTTGCAAAACGTCACGAAGAGGATGAAGAACATAAACAGTGGAACAATCTTGTCGAAAAATGGCGCAAAGAAAGTGGCGGCACCATCGAGTGCTGGCGTCAAGGCAAAGAGCAGGTAAACGGTGATACCTGTTCCCATGCCGACAGGCAGCGACCAGTCTTTCAAAAACCTTACTATAGCATCCTTCTTCTTCATTGTCCTGCAAAGATAGTGCAAATCGAGCGAAATGCAAAAGGAAATCTTGATTTTCTTTTCATTTCCGAGATGCAGCCTATCTTGAAGTGCACCCCATTTGTTAGACAAAGAACTAAAAAGGAGTGTATATGAGTTATTTTCATTCATTCACAGAAAGGTTAGAAGCCGTAAAGGAAATCAAGTCGGGCTATCCTGTATCTCT
>JAEEGK010025463.1_pt1 | contig 12144 bp, 10 predicted proteins | sample 8958771 | NCBI WGS metagenome assembly JAEEGK01 (sample SAMN16246547, study PRJNA631951) | gut metagenome | biome: gut microbiome; feature: rumen; material: SC-attached | host: Bos | place: Iran: Karaj | collected 2018-10 | reverse complement strand
AACACCTGATTGTATGAAAGATTTAAGTAAAGTTGCAAAAATATTGGGTCCTAAAGGTTTAATGCCAAACCCAAAATCCGGAACAGTTACATTTGATATCGGTAAAACAGTTCAGGAATTGAAAAAAGGTAAAGTTGCTTATAAAAATGATTCTTTCGGAATAGTTCATTGTTCCGTAGGTAAAGCTTCTTTCGAAAAAGATAAATTGGTAGAAAACATAAAGACTTTGGTAAGTGCTGTTTTGAAAGCAAAACCTTCAGCAGCAAAAGGTCAATATGTTAAAAGTATTTCAGTTTCTTCAACAATGGGACCTGGAATATATATAGATCAAAACTCAAAGATGTAGTTTTTATAAAGCTTAAAATTATAAAAACAAGAAGACATCAAAATTCGTCTTCTTGTTTTTATGTTTTAAAAGAAAAGTTGTAAAAGTAAGAGTGTGTATTATGAAAAATTTAAAACATATATTATCGATATACGATTTAACCTCAAAAGAAATTTGGACAATAATCCAATCGGCTATAAAATTAAAAAAACAAAAAAAATCAAAGTTTCAATTGAAAGGTAAAGTTATAGGTCTTATATTTGAAAAACCTTCTACAAGAACAATGGTTTCTTTTTCCGCGGCAATGTGCCAGGAAGACGGAACACCGTTGAACCTTGATGTAAAAAAATTACAAACTACAAGGGGAGAATCTGTTTACGATACGGCACATGTTTTATCGAGATATTTGGATGCAATAGTAATAAGAGCATTTAAACACAGTTATTTGGAAGAATTTGCAAAATATTCTTCGGTACCTGTTATAAATGCTTTAACAGATGCGGAACATCCGTTACAAATATTAGCAGACTTAATGACGATAATAGAAAAGTATAAAATAAAAAGTTTGAAAGAATTACAAAAACTAAAAATTTCTTTTGTCGGTGATGCAAACAATGTTGCAAATTCATGGCTTGCGGTATCTGCAGTTTTAGGACTTAACTTTTTATTGTTGGGGCCAAAAAAATATGCACCTAAAAAAGATTTATTGGAAAAAGCTTTAAAAACAGGAAAAGCAACAAAAGCAAATATAAAGATAAGCAGTGATGTAGAAGATATAAAAGGTTCGGATGTTATTTATACCGATGTATGGATTTCAATGGGTGAAGAAAAAGAATCCGTTGAAAGACATAAAGCTTTTGTTAAGTATCAAGTAAACGATAAGTTGCTCGCAAAAGCAAATAAAAATTGTATAGTATTACATTGTCTTCCTGCAGTAAGAGGTGAAGAAATAACCGCGGAAGTTATGGCTAAACAGGAAGATAATATTTTTGAAGAAGCGGAAAACAGATTACATATTCATAAAGCCGCTATAATTTATTTAATAAAATAGTTTGAAAAAAGTATAAAAAAAATATATACTTATAAATCAAACTTTGCTCCGTAAGGGGCTAAGCTGTTACTAAAGTAACAGAAATCCAAAAAGGGGGTAGTATTAATGAGTTACGAATGTACTTTCATTTGTTCTCCGGAACTAGATTCTACAAAAGTAGAAGACTTAGTTGCAAAAGTTTCAAAAATAATTGAAACTGCCGAAGGAAAAATCAAAAATCTTCAACAGTTAGGTAAGAAAAAACTTGCTTACAACATCAAGAAATTCCGTGAAGGAAACTATGTGTATGTCGAGTTTGATGCCAACGGATCTGTAGTTCTTTCTTTGGAAAACTTTTTCAAAGTTAATGATGATGTTATCAGATTTTTAACAGTAAAAGTTGAACCTAAGAAAAAAGTTGTAAAGAAAGCTAAAACAGCTGAGAAGAAACAAGAATCTGTAGCAGCAACGGAAGCTCCCGTTGAAGAAAAGAAAGAAGAGGAAACAGTAAATGCAGAATCAGCAAATATATCAGATACCACAACAAAATAGTGTTATTTTGGTTGGTAGATTAACAAGAGATCCTGAATTAAAAAGGACATCTACTTCTAAATCTGTTTGCAGATTTGATATAGCAATGAGTTCCAGAATAAAAGATCAGGTAACCGGTGAATGGAGAGATTCCGATCCGACATATGTTCCTATAATTGTATGGGGTGATCAAGCAGACAGATGTAATGACAGATTAAAAAAGGGTATGCCTGTTTATGTTGAAGGAAGACTTAGAAGTAACAGTTGGCAAGCTGCTGACGGAACAAAAAGATCAAGACTTGAAGTTGTTGCTTCAAGAGTTCAATTCTTGGTAAGAGTTGATGCCGCTGCTCAACAGGCAAAAAATGTTGAAGGTTCTGAAACAGAATATGTTTCAGATAACGATGTTATGGACGATGAAGAAGTTCCGTTTTAAAAAATTGGAGGAATAAAAAATGTCAATAGAGAAAAAAAATATACATTCTGCCGGAACAAAACCTGCCGGTAAGTTCAGAAAAGGCGGAATGATGAAAAGAAAAGTTTGTCGTTTTTGCACCGATAAAATAGAGATAGATTATAAAAATGTAAGTCTTTTAAGAACATTTGTTACTGAAAGCGGAAAGATTCTTTCAGGTAATGTTACAGGTACTTGTGCAAAACACCAGAGAGAATTGTGCAAATCTATAAAAAGAGCAAGAATGTTAGCATTGTTGCCTTTTTCAGCAAATTAGTTTTTATTGGAGGATATAAATGAAAGTTATTTTAAGATCAGATATAACAAATGTAGGAAGACAAGGTGAAATAAAAGAAGTAGCAGCAGGTTTTGCAAGAAACTATTTGTTACCTAAAAAACTTGTTATGGAAGCAACTCCTCAAAACTTAAAAATTTGGGAAAGAGAAAAAACAAGACTTGAAAAAGTTAGAGAAGAAATTATTGCTAATGCTAAAGCTGTTGCGGAAAAAATCGAAAAAGCCGAATTTTCAGTTAAAGTTAAACTTGGTGAAAACGGTAAGATTTTCGGTTCTATAACAACCGCACATTTAGCAAAATTGTTTGCAGAACAAGATTTTGTTATCAATAAACACGATATATTGTTGCCTGCACCTATAAAAGAAGTAGGTAAAGTAACAGTAAATGTAAGATTACATCCTGAAGTTATAGCTAAAGTTAATGTTGATGTAATCGAAGAAAAGAAATAATAAAAATTCAAATTTTATTAATATAAAACGGAAAGATTTTTATATCTTTCCGTTTTTTTATTTTTGCAACAAAAAGATGCTATTTCATTTCTTGATTTTTTGTTAATTATTGACTATAATTTTTGTCTACACAAAATATCAAGAATTTGTAGTTTTCTGTTATAAGAAGGAGACGTTTTTAATGCCAAAAGATTTAGAAAGAAAAACTCCGCCGCAGTCAATTGATGCGGAAATGGCACTGCTTGGTGCAATGCTTATAGAAAAAGATGCAATAATCAAGGCAATGGAGTTAGTTAAGGAAGAAGATTTCTATAAAGAAGTACATAAACTTATTTTTGGTGCGATAAGAGAATTAAGTGACAGAGAAGTTGCCGAACCTGTTACGGTATCAAATCGTTTAAAAACCAATAAACTTTTTAATGATGCGGGCGGAATAAAATATTTGTTCAGCTTAATTGATGCTGCACAGACCGCAGCTAATGTTGAGTATTATGCAAATATCGTAAAAGATAAATCTATTTTAAGACAAATAATTACTGTCGGTTCAAATATGGTTACCGATGCTTTTTCGGAAGATTCTCCGTCGGAAACAATTTTGGATGATGCTCAAACAGTATTGTTTAATATATCAAAACAGAATAATGCAAACGATTTTTTTACACCGGAAGAATTGGTTCCTTCGGTTGTTTCTAAACTTGAAAATTTGTTTAAAGACAGAAACGATGTTCCGGGCCTTAGAACAGGATTTTCGGATCTTGATAAAATGACAGCCGGACTTCAACCTTCCGAACTTATAATTGTTGCAGGAAGACCTTCTATGGGTAAAACCGCATTTGCATTAAATATTGCCGAAAATGTTGCCGTAAATTCCAAAGAACCTCATTCTGTAGCAGTGTTTTCTTTGGAAATGTCTAAAGAATCTCTAATGATGAGATTCTTGGCTTCCGTTGCGCAAGTAAGCGGACAGGATTTAAGAAAAGGAAAATTTAAAAGTTCCGATTGGCCTAAACTTACTACGGCAATAGCTAAAATAGGTAAAGCACCGCTTTATATTTGTGATGCGGATATGAGTTCAATAGAAATAAGAGCAACGGCAAAAAAACTTGCCACAAAACTTGAGAAACAAGGTAAACCGTTATCGTTAATAATAATAGATTATTTACAACTTATCAGAGGAACCGGTAACGGAAAAAAATATGAATCAAAACAAATAGAAACGGCTGAAATTTCAAGATCGTTAAAAGCGTTAGCTAAAGATTTGAAAGTTCCTGTTATAGCTCTTTCTCAGTTGTCCAGACAAACCGAGCAAAGAGGAAAGGATAAAAGACCTATGCTTTCGGATTTAAGAGATTCCGGAGCAATCGAACAAGATGCCGATGTTGTAGCATTTGTTCACAGAGAAGGTTATTATAAGAGTAAAGAAAAATCTCAAGATATGGACCCTGCAACACAAGATGATAAGACAGCAGAAATTATTATTTCAAAACAAAGAAACGGTCCGGTAGGAACGGTAGAATTGCTTTTTGAAGGGGAATATACAAAATTTTTTAATAAAGCACTAGCTTCTATGGAGGAAAGTCAATGAAGGAACAACCACCATCATCTTTTTTCAGACCAACATGGGTAGAAATAGATAAGAGTGATTTCTTGTTTAATTTAAAGAAGATAAAAGAGTATTTAAAAAAAGATACAAAGGTTCTTGCGGTTATAAAATCCAATGCTTACGGGCATGGCGGAATAGAACTTGCAAAAGAAGCCGTAAAGGCCGGGATATATGGTATAGGCGTTTCTTCAATTGAAGAAGGTATTTCTTTTAGAAAAGCAGGTATTAAAGCAAAAATTTTAGTGTTCGGCAGCGGATATCCGTTGGAATATTTGTCAGTAGCGACATTTTGGGATTTAATACCTACAATATCGAGTTTGCAGGGATTACATGAGTTATCAAATCTTGCAAAGAAATTTCAAAAAAAATTAGAGTTTCATTTAAAAGTTGATACCGGTATGGGCAGAGTCGGTGTTATTGCGGGTGAAAATACAAATGTTATATTGCAGAAAATAGCCAATATGCCCGAAATAAAGATGTCGGGAATGTATACACATTTTGCGGTTGCCGATACAAATCCTACTTATACGGAAAGCCAGTTAAATAAATTTAACGAAGTTATAAAATATGCAAAAAGTTTAGGATTAAAATTTATTGCTCATGCCGCAAATACTGCCGCATTACTCAGCAGTAAAAAAACTCATCTCGATATGGTTAGACCGGGAATAGGTTTATATGGCCTTTCTCCGTTTGAACATAGTGTGCAAAAACTTAAATTAAAACCAGTTTTAACATGGAAAACAAAAATCATATACTTGAAAAAAGTTCCTTCCGGATTTTGTGTAAGTTACGGAAGAACGTTTGTTACAAATAAAAATTCCGTTATAGCGACAGTTCCCGTAGGTTATGCCGACGGTTACAGCAGAGTATTATCAAACAAAGCCGATGTTTTGGTTAGAGGTAAAAAATGTCCTGTTGCAGGAAGAATAACAATGGATATGATGATGATAGATGTTACCGATGTTAAAGGTGTAAGAGTAGGGGATGAAGTTGTATTATTGGGAACACAGGGTAAAGAAACAATTAAAGCCGAAGAGTTGGCAAAATTACAAAATACTATAAGTTACGAAATTACCTGTTCAATATCTCCGAGAGTTCCGAGAATTATAGTTTAATAAAAATATGAAAGAACAAATTTTAAAAGTTCCGTTTACCAAAAAGATAAAAGACAATTTAAAAGGTCTTGGCCTTGCATCACAATTGGTGATTGATACTTTTGTCTGTATAATAAAAGGTCAAATCAATATTAAGAATACAATAATTCAGATGGTAGAAGTGGGGTATATGTCTTTCCCTATTGTTCTTCTAACATCGTTTTTCGTCGGTATGGTATTGGCGTTGCAGGTAGGTTCCGCTACGGCTAACCTTTTTAATGAGCCTGTTTATATCGGTATGATTACGGGTTATTCTTTGGTGAAAGAATTGGGACCGGTATTAACATCTGTGGTTATTACAGGTAGAATAGGGGCGGCAATAACGGCAGAAATAGGAACGATGAAAGTTACCGAACAAATTGATGCACTTTATACTTTAGGAACAAATCCGGTAAGATATTTAGCTGTTCCCAGATTTATTGCCTGTATACTAATGTTGCCGTTACTTGTTGCGATATCAAATATCGTAGGTATTTACGGCGGGTTGGTAGTATCATCTTTAACTTGGGATATCCCTTCAACCGTTTATATCGGTGATATTTTGGATGTTATGACAGTCCAAACATTTTTACACGGTTTTATAAAATCTTTCTTTTTTGCCGGCATTCTTGTTACCGTTGCATGCCATAAAGGATTTCAATGTTCCGGCGGTGCGGAAGGTGTAGGTAAAGCAACAACAAGTTCGGTTATGGTTACTATGGTTTTGATGTTGATTTCAGACTATTTCTTAACGGACTTATTAACTTCCCTAAAAATATTTTAGTTTAAAAAATGAACGATAATATTAAAAAACTTTATCAACTTATGGAAAAATGTTCTTTGTGCCCGAGAAATTGCGGTATAAATCGTATTAAGGGTGAAGTTGGTGCATGTAGAACAGGTAAAGATTTTAAAGTTGCAAGTATAAATTTACATTATGGGGAAGAACCTCCTATTTCCGGAGAAAAAGGCTCCGGAACAGTATTTTTTACAAACTGTAATTTGGCATGTGTGTTTTGTCAAAACTATCCTATAAGCCAACTCGGTAACGGAAATTCTATTACAACCGAACAACTTGCAGATAAAATGATAGATTTACAAAATAAAGGGGCTAACAATATAAATTTGGTTACGCCTACACATGTTTATCCTATGGTTGCCGAAACTATATTTATCGCAAAACAAAAAGGATTAAAAATTCCTGTTCTTTCAAATTGCGGCGGATATGAAAGCAAAGAAGTTTTAGAACTTTTGGAACCGTTTATAGATATATATATGCCCGATATGAAATATTCATCAAATGAAAATGCCAAAAAATATTCCAAAATTAACAACTATGTGGAAAATAACAGAACTGCAATAAAAGAAATGTACAGGCAAAAAGGAATTTTGAAGTTTGATGATAACGGTTTAGCAACTAAAGGTATTTTAATAAGACATCTCGTTTTACCGAACAATATTGCAGGTTCAAAAGAAACATTTGATTTTGTAGCAAACGAAATTTCTCAGGATACGTATATGAGTGTTATGGCACAGTATCATACGGCAAATATTTCTCATAAAATCGAAGAACTTAACAGAAAAGTCACTCAAGAAGAATATGACAAAGTTTTAGAAGATTTTGATAATGCCGGTTTGTATAACGGTTGGTTACAGGAATTATAAAAAATTATTTAATTTTTCAATAAATTGTACTATACTTACTATTATGAACACTGTATCTAAGAAAATTTCCTCTTTATTAATGTCAGCACTACTTATTTTAGGTAGTGTTGTTCCTTCTTTTTCGGCCGTTGGAAAAAGAGGAAATGCTTTTGGTAATGTATTAGATAAGAATATTCTAAGCTCCTTTAAAGTCACGGATTCTTATAAAACCGATAGCAAAAATTTTATAGTATGGATACAAGATTTACACAACGATTTTTCAACTCAGGAAAAAATATATAATGTACTTGAATCTTTATCAAACAAATCCCATTTTGAAATTTATGGAGAAGGTGTTGTAGATAACTCGTTAGATGTTTCAATTTTAGATTCCATCCCTAACGAGAAAATAAGAAGAGAAACCATCAATAATTTATTTAAGTCGTCGGTTTTAAGCGCTTGTGAATATTTTGTTTTGTCGAATAAGAAAAATCGTGTTAACGGAATTGAGAATAAAAAGGAATACTTGGAAAATTTGCTAATACTCGACAAAATCGATAACAGCAAAATATTTAATAATTATATTGCAGATAATATAATAAAACAAATAGATAATTTAAAACAACAAAATGTTGTTGAAAGAGTTTTATCTTTGCAGATATCAAAATTAAATGATCTGAATGTTCCCAACCAATTTCCTAATTTACAGAAATATCAAACAGTCTCAAAAAATTTATCCAAAATAGATACAAAGAAATTAAATTCACAATTTAGAGATTTTACAAAGCAAGCCAAAAATAATTTCGATTTGTATAACATGTTAAAATCAAAATCAGATTATGGATATGCACAAATTTATGATTATGTAAATTCTAAAATGCCGGAATTATCGAAAAAGAACAAAGAACTTATGAACTATTTGCAGGCAAACAAAGTGCTTTCCGAAATTAACTCCGTGGATTTATTATACGAGAACGAATCTTTCATAGGTCAGTTGTTGGATAACGAATCTTTAGATCAAAGAGAAAGAGAATTAATGGATTTAGGTAATTATGCAAAAGATCTTAAAGATTTAATAAATACAAATATTTTGCCGTCACATTATTTATCTTTAAAAGAAAATAAAAAATATTTTTCGACTCTATTAAAAAAATATTTATCTAAAGATTTATTGGTTTTTGCATTGCATTTGTTAAATGATGATGACTTTTTTAAGTTCTTTGATACAAATATCAACAGAAACGAAATTTTTGTTGAAAAATTACAAAAGAAAGATTCTAACAAAATAGTTGTTGCCGGAGGATTCCATTGTGATATAACAAAAAAATTAAGAGAATTAAATATATCGTACATGGTTTTAACTCCTAATATAAACATAGTAAATGCTTTTAACAATTTGTTTTCAACTACGTTGAAATACGGAACTGATGAACAGATTGCTAAAAATCTTTTATCAATAATATCTTCCTGGAAAATATTTTTTACAAATTCTGAAGATTTTCAAAATGAAATAAATAAATGGATAGATAGCAATTCGGAATTAAAAACTAAATTATCCGTTACAATAGATTCAAAAAATAATACTATCACTGTATCTTATGACGGTACAATAGTATCAAAAGCAATAAATGAAGACAACGTCATTGAAAGTCAACCTCTTGTTTCAAAAAAACAACAAAATATATTAATTGACGATATAATTAAAGTTGCAAAGCAACACTATCTGTTCGGCCAAAATGTTGAAGTAAATATTTCCGATGACGACAGTTTGTTAGATAATATGATTCCCATGTCTTTACAAACAGTAGATGGGAAACCGATACTTTCCGTAAATAGAAAATTTATGGGCGCATTATATACAAATCCGTATCTAATACAGCCTGCCGTAAAATTATTTTATTATTTGTCTTCGGAAATTACGGATACTGATTCTTTCATGTCTTTTGTAAGTAACAATTATGAAGATTTACAAGAGATATATAATGTGACAGCAAGTTTGAAAGAGATAAAACCATCGTTAGGCTTTACAATTAAAGAAAACTTTAAACATGCTATTAGGACATTAAGAGCAAGTGTGAGTGACTTTAACAAAATAAGAAATATTCAAGAACCGGTAGAAGAAGAATTGAAAACAGAAGATGAAAGGAATATGGCACAAGCTTTAAAACAAGCAACCATTGCAAGGCAAACAAGAGGCTTCTTCACATCTTTTATTCAACCCCCTATAGGAGCATTTTTAGTAAATGCCGACGGAATTACCGGAAGAAATTATAATAACACTAACAGTGTTCTTCATGCCGAAACATTAACGTTTATAGATTTCTTAAAAAATTATATACAGGAATACGAAAAAACTCTTTCGGGAGAACTTACGGAAAAAGGTGAGTTCCTAATGGATCTTTTGGATTTGGCAATAATTAACGGTGAACAAATTTCCAACGGAATTTTCCAAAAAAACCCGATGCTTTTAGAAAATTTAATTACAGACATCAAGTATCCGAAAGAAATAAAAGACAGGGATATTGATCAGGTATTTAAAGAAACAAATGATGTATTATATTTTGTAAACAGACAGTTGGGATATCCTTTATCAAGTGCATCACTATATTGTACTTTAGCACCATGTAATAAATGTGCACGAACCATGGCTAAGTTGGAAATAAGCAAACTTGTTTATGGTTCTTATTCGGTTAACAAAAGTCATAAAAGCATTAATACAGTACTTGATAAGGGAATACATGTTGTCGATGGTATACTTTTAAAACAATGTGACGAAAGAATAGTAAATTATCGTTTTATGAATTTGTCTATGTTTAGAACAAAAATTGCTTCCGGTATACAAACTGTCAGAAGATTTTTCTCGAGTTTTCACAGAAAAACATATAAAATGTTGGATTATTTAATAGCTAATATATCTTTTTCGGAGACTAAGGTTTTAGACTTAAAACATGACATTTTAGATCTTCAACAAAAAATTGATTGGAACGATTTGCAAGCAAATCCTGAAGCCTTGGATAAACTTGTTGATGTGTTAAAACAGCTTGATGCCTATGACGATGTAATAAAAAGAGCAAGTATTATTTATGTTATAAAAAATAAGTGTTATGTGGAGATGGAAAACGGTAATATCGCTTTTTATAACAAGAAAAATAAAAAGATGAATTTTTATATAAATGTTGTAGGTAAACTTGTGCTATTCAAAAATTATTCCTATAAGATGAGTCAACTTGCTTCGGTTAGAAATTTTGCCGATATGGACAACAATTTAGCTTTAAGAGATACGCCTTTCAATAGAGACATGCAAGCCATATTTTCAACATTAACATTATATGGAATCGGTCAACCTATACCTATAACCGGTAATACATTGAAGCAGACAGATAAGAGACTAAATCCTTTAGGGTTACAAATAATGGATTTGTTACCGGAAATATATATAGAAAATGCAGCTATGCAATTTAATGTTAAGAATGGCGTTTATATAAATAATCAATCTTATATGACAGATGTAGCTAAATCCATATTGGAACCGGAAGTTATGGATTATTTAAAAAATCTTTTCGGTGATTTGCAGCAAGAATGGTACGATAATTTTGTGCTTTTTATAGAGCAAACAAAACAATTAAGAAAACAATCGGATGTAACTTATGAAGATTTTATGAATACCTTATTAAAACAGAGACCGGATTTTAAAGAGATTGAATCCGTTGCAAAAATTTGGGGTAGTTTAACAAGGCAACAAGCTCAAGTTGAACTGAATAAAATTTATCAGACTGAAATACAAAAAGGGACAGACATAGAAAGATTTAAGGAAGTAATGAAAACGATGTCTCTACTTGAAATTGCAAGAATGTATTTCTCTAAAGATGAAAACGATCAAAAAGAGTCTGTTGGAATAAGACAAGCTATTGAATCAATCGAAAAAGGAGACGATTTAAATACACATGCTGAAAGCGTGGTAAGATTTGTTGTTACGGCTTTTAGGCCTACGCTTATAAGAGAACAAGTTGCTAAATATTACAGACAAATAATAGAGAAAAAATATCCAGATCTTGAAGTTGTATCTACCGGACAAACAACCATAAGTATTTATAAGAAAAATATTAATAAAGCTGTTCCTTTGTTAAATGCTATAAATAATGGTACTTCAGCATCAAATATAATTTTTACCGGTGACGAATTCAGCTCTATAGGCGTTGATTATCCTATATATCTATTGAAGAAAGCATATGGTTATGATGGTATGCTTGTAGTAAATACAAGCGGTGAAGAGTTTTCCGACACAAAAAGTGTTATTTCTTTGAGCACAACTGATGGGTTTGATAAGACAACAACATTTGATGGTAATATAAGAAGAAATTTTTTGTTTCAAAAAATGCTTTTATCTTTGATTGAAAAAAAGATTGATTTGCTTGCAACCGATTCCGAATATGATGAACCTATAAATATTGTACAAGACTTAGAAGAAATGTTATTGGATAAAAAAGTTACAGATTACGAAGCAGAAATGAAACAATCAGAAATACCAAGCATAATCGATATGCTTAAAGCCGGTTAAGACGACGGAAGATTAGAATATTTGATGATTTGAAGATTGGAAGCAAGTTAATAAAAATTGTTTCCAATTTTTTTTGTTTAATTGGTGTAATAATTCTTAGATGTAACGAACAAGAGAAAA
>JAEEGK010025462.1_pt1 | contig 12145 bp, 9 predicted proteins | sample 8958771 | NCBI WGS metagenome assembly JAEEGK01 (sample SAMN16246547, study PRJNA631951) | gut metagenome | biome: gut microbiome; feature: rumen; material: SC-attached | host: Bos | place: Iran: Karaj | collected 2018-10 | reverse complement strand
GAAGCCCCAGACGTCATCGACCGCCGCGACGAGGGAAAGGCTACGGACGAGGAGTTCGACGACGCCATCCGCAAGCTGCTTCAGGTCAAGTTCGGCATGCCGCGCCACAAGATGCTCGCCCGCATCCTGGAGGACGCCGACATTCTGAAGAAGCTCGAAAAGTACGAATCGTTTGTGCGCAGCGACCAGAACCGCGGCATGCTTCAGGAGGTCCAGGAGGACCTGTACTTCTCCATGGACGAGAAGCAGCACGAGGCCGACCTCACGGAACGCGGCCGCAACGCCATTTCGCCGAACGATCCCGACGCGTTCGTCCTGCCCGACCTGCTGAATTCCCTGCACGACATCGACAACGACCCGAAGACGGACTACCAGACCAAGCTCATGCGCCACCGGGCGTTCCAGGAGGCTTTCGCCGAAAAGAGCGAACGCCTGCAGAACATCTCCCAGCTGCTCCGCGCGTACTGCCTCTTCGAGAAGGACGTGGACTACGTCGTCATGGAGGGCAAGGTGCTGATCGTGGACGAGCACACCGGACGCATCCTGCCGGGCCGCCGTTTCAGCGACGGCCTGCATCAGGCGCTCGAGGCGAAGGAGCACGTGAAGATCGAGAGCGAGACGCAGACGCTCGCCACGATCACCATTCAGAACTATTTCCGCATGTACAAGAAGCTCGCGGGCATGACCGGCACGGCCGAGACCGAGGCCACCGAGTTCCACCAGATCTACAAGCTCGACGTGGTCGTGATCCCCACGAACCGCCCGTGCATCCGCAAGGACGTGAACGACACGGTGTTCAAGACCAAGCGCGAGAAATTCCGCGCCATCGTGGCGGAGACCGAGGCGGCGTACAAGCGCGGCCAGCCCGTCCTGCTCGGCACAATCTCCGTCGAGGACTCCGAGCTCGTCAGCCGCATGCTCCTGGCGAAGAACATCCCGCACAACGTGCTGAACGCGAAGAATCACGCCCGCGAATCCGAGATCATCGCGCTCGCCGGACGCCGCGGCGCCATCACGGTCGCCACGAACATGGCCGGACGCGGCACCGACATCAAGCTCGAGCCCGGCGTGGAACAGCTCGGCGGCCTGCTGGTCCTCGGCAGTTCCCGCCACGACTCCCGCCGCATCGACCGCCAGCTGCGCGGACGCTGCGGACGCCAGGGCGACCCCGGCATGTCGCATTTCTACGTGTCGCTGGAGGACAACCTGATGCGCCTGTTCGGTTCCGACCGCATCGTGACGATCATGGAGAAGTTCGGCATGGAGGAGGGCGAGGAGCTTCAGCATCCGCTCCTGAGCCGTTCCATCGAGACCGCGCAGCGCCGCGTGGAGCAGCACCACTTCTCCATCCGCAAGCGCACGCTCGAATACGACGACGTGATGAACAAGCAGCGCGAGGTCATCTACGGCTTCCGCCACGACACGCTCTTCAAGGACGACAGCCGGAAGGCGATCTACGACATCATCGAGATCGAGGTCGGCCGTCATGTGGACGAGGCGTTCGCGGCCGCCGCGGGCGACATGAAGATCCCGTACAACCGCGACCTGCTCCTTGCCTGGCTGAACTACTCGTTCCCGTTCGGGTTCTTCGAACAGGACCTGGAAGTCGACCTGCAGGCGGAGAACGCCGCCGAACTGATCGTCGAGCGCATTCTGAAGAAGGTGTACGACATGTACGAGCTGAAGGCGTCCCTGGAAGACCCGGTCGGCCTGAAGTGGCTCGAACGCCAGATCGTGCTCGACGCCATCGACTCCCGCTGGCAGGACCACCTCCGCAGCATGGACGAACTCCGCGGCAGCATCGGTCTCCGCGCCTATGCGCAGAAGGACCCGCTGGTCGAGTACAAGCGCGAGGCGTTCCGCCTGTTCGAGCAGCTCATGAACGACATCGACCAGCAGATCATCGGCAAGCTGTTCCGTTCCGCCACCAACATGGCGGCGTTCGAACGCTTCATCCCGGCCGCCCGCCAGTACATCCTCAGCCATCAGACCGTCGACCAGCTCGGCTCCACCGTGGCATCCTCCGAGGCTCCGGCTCCGGCAGACGCCCCGCAGTCGGTCCCGGCCGAGGCTGATGACGCTTCGGAACCCGCGATGCAGCGTGCGGACCCGAATCAGGGCGTCCCGTTCCAGCGCGACGAAGCGAAGGTCGGCCCGAACGACCCGTGTCCCTGCGGCTCCGGCAAGAAATTCAAGAAGTGCTGCGGCAAGTGACCGCATCGGGCGGTGCATCGTGATGAGACACAAGACATTTTTCTGTCTGTTCCTGATCGGATGCGCCGCCGTTTTTTGTGTCCGCATGTCCGCCGCGGAGGATGAACTCCGCGAAAAGGCTTTGCTCGGCGACGCGAAGTCCGAGTTCGCGCTCGGCAACGAGTATTTCTACGGCACGGAGACGCGCAAGGCGAATCCCGTGCTCGCGGCGCACTGGTATCGCAAGGCGTCCGATGAGATCCCCGAGGCGATGTACAACTACGGATTCTGCCTGGAACGCGGCCTCGGCGTCGACCGGAATCCGGTGGCCGCCGCCGAATGCTACCGCAAGGCGGCCGAAAAGAAGTGCGAACAGGCCGAGTTCAAATACGCCAAGGTGCTGCTGAACGGCGTGGAATTCCGCACGATCGAGGAACGGAGCAAATACAAGGATTCCATAGTCCCGGACCCGGACCCCGAAAAAGGCCGCAAGATGATCCAGTCGCTCGCCGACCGCGGTTATCTGCCCGCGCAGGTCGAACTGGCCTCCATCCTGATCTCCATGCGTGCCGACGTGTCCGCGAAGGAGGCGGAAAAGGCGTTCAAGCTGGTTTCCGAGGCGGTGAAGCACCCGGATGCCCCGCCCCTCGCGTGGCGTGTGCTCGCCGACTGCTATTTCTCCGGGTTCGGCACCTTGCCCGACGGCAAAAAAATGATCGAGGCGCTGGAAAAGGCGGCGTCCCAGGGCAACCTGGAGGCGCTTTCCCGCATGGGCTACTGCTATGAGTTCGGGATCAATGTGGAGGCGGATTCCAAAAAGGCGCTCGCGTGCTACGAACGCGCCGCAAAGGCCGGGCTTCCCGCCGCCATGCTCAAATACGGCGACATGATCGCCTCGGGCGAGGTCGACGGCAAGGGCTCGGACGATGCGCTCGTCTGGTACAAACGGTCCGCCGCCGAGGACTGCCCGGAGGCGCTTTACCGCCTCGGGACGCTGAACCTGAACGGCATCGGCATGGACAAGGACCCCGAGCTCGCGGCGGAACTTTTTTCCCGCGGCGCCCAGTTCGACCACCCGAAATCCCAGTACGAGCTCGGGATGCTCTTCCTGAAGAAGGACGGCCCGATCGCGAAAGACGAAAAAGCCGCGTTCTTCTGGTTCAACCGCGCCGCGTCAAAGGGCGATTCCGCCGCGCAGCGCCAGCTCGCCGTCTGCTACGAAAACGGCGTGGGCTGCGACGCCGACCTGCAAAAGGCGCTTGCACTGTACCGCGAGGCCGCCCGGAACGGCGACGTGGAGGCGCGGCGGCGCCTGAACCGGTGAACCCGCGATCATGAACATGAACTGAACTTGAAAAGCGGACGTTTCCGCTTTGGAGATATCGAATAAAATGCCGTCCGATCCGCTGTTCCACATCGTCCTGCACGCGCCCGAGATCCCCCAGAACACGGGGAACATCGGGCGCATCGCCTGCTGCACGGAATGCCGTCTGCACCTCGTGAAGCCCATCTCGTTTTCGTTTGACGACGCCCATCTGAAGCGCGCGGGCATGGACTACTGGCGGCATGTGGACTGCATCATCCACGAGGATTTCGAATCCGTGCTGAAAACCGCCGCCGGAGCGCCGATGTATTTCTTCTCGACCAAGGCGAAACAGTGCTACTGGGACTGCCCGTTCGAACGCGGCTCCTTCCTGGTCTTCGGCAGCGAAAGCAAGGGCCTGCCGCAGTATCTGCACGACACGTACGCGCCGCAGTTTTACACTATCCCCATGCCGGGGAACTTCAACCGGAGTCTGAACCTGGCGACCTCCACCGCCATCGCGGTGTACGAGGGGCTGCGCCGGATCCTGCCTGGCTCGGGGAGTCTGCCATGAGCGAAGAGATCATGCCTCGGGGACAGGAACAGCAGGCGGGACCCGTGCCGGAAGCGACCGAGGCTTCCACCGGAACCGAATTCGTTGCGGAACCGGAAAAAGCGCCGGACCCTGCCTGGAAAAAATCGCTGAAGTTCATTTTGAAGTTCGGCGTTTCCGCGGGCATCCTGACTTACATTGTCTGCACGCGCGACATCAAATGGCAGGATTTCCGGCTCGTGAACCCGTGGTGCATCGCGGCGGCGTTCCTCTGCATCTACCTCCAGCTCACCCTGACCGGCATCCGCTGGTTCACGCTGCTTCGGACCGCCGGGGTAAAATGCTCCTTTGGGGAAGCCGTCAGCCTGCAAATGCAGGGGATGTTCTTCTCGCAGTTCCTGCCGGGCGGCTCGGTCGGCGGCGACGTGGTGAAGGCGGGCATCCTCGCCACGCGGACGCCCCCGGGCGGCAAGTTCAACGTGGTGTTCTCGATCTTCGTGGACCGTCTGTGCGGGCTGGGCGCGCTGCTGATCGCCCTGCTCGGCACCTGTGCGATCTGCCGCGACACCATCGCGCAGTTCCCGGAGGGCCAGCGCAACGGCCTGCTGGTGATGTGCGCGATTTGCGGCGGGCTGCTGTGCGTGGTGATCTTCGTTTTCTTCAGCGACCTGCTGTACAAGGTGAAATTCTTCAAGTTCTTCCTGGACATCGCCGACCGCATCACGAAGGATACGTTCAAACGCGCGGCCGCCGCCGTGGCGCTGTACCGTCGCAGCTGGAAACTGCTCCTCGGCTGGATCGCCGCCACCACGCTCGTCTTCTTCCCCGTGCTCGGACTTCCCGTATGGCTGATGGCGAACGGGTTCGAGGGCGCGCCGCACCGTGACTTCCTGCCGTGCCTCATGATCTCGAACGTGAGCCAGACGATCGCGGCGATCCCGGGTTCGTTCGGCGGCACGGGCACGCGCGACATCGCCGGGGCGGAGATGATGACCGCGATGGGGTTCACCGACACGGAGAGCGGCGTGATCCCGATCCTGGTGACCGTGGTGACGCTGCTCGTGGCGCTGTCCTGTTCCGTTTTCTTCATCTTCGACCGGGGAAAACGCGCCCGCAAGCCGTGATTTGCCAGGTCAAAAACGGATGTCCCCCTTGCTTTTCCGCGGAAACGTGATACATTAAATGCCATATTATTTTCTTGTTCACCCATAACCGCAGGCCCCGCATGCCAACCCGCAAACAGGACGAAACAGTTCCGGATTCGCCGTCAAAGACACAGGTCATCGAACTTTTCCCGGCTCCGGCCTCCAGCGTCGCCGGCGAGACCCATCCCGGATTCCAGCGCGACCACAACGAGGACAGTTTCGGCACGTTCGTGGATTCCGGGAGCGGCTGTGCGCTGCTCTTTGTGGCCGACGGCATCGGCGGGAACAGCGGCGGCGACCTGGCAAGCCAGTTCACGGCGAAAGGGCTGCTGGCGCAGTGGAAACGCTTCAGCGAGGGGAAGACGCCCCGCGCTGACGAGACCGTCGCGTTTTTCCACAACACCCTGGAAGACATCAACCGGACGCTGCACGGCATCAACGCCGACCAGGGTACGCTCGCCTCGCCCATGGGCACCACGGTCGCCGCGCTCGCGCTGCTTCAGGAGCAGATCGTGGTCGCGCATGCGGGCGACAGCCGCGTGTACCGCATCCGCGGAAACGGGATCGAATGCCTCACTCAGGACCATTCGCTGGTGCAGAAATGGGTCCGCGAGGGCGTGATGTCCGAAGAGGACGCGAAGATCCATCCGATGTCGCACGTCATCTACAAGTCGGTCGGCCAGCAGCGAAGCCTGGACCCGGACGTCCGGATCTTCGACCGGAAACACGGCGATAAGTTCATCGTATGTTCCGACGGGCTGATGTGCCACGTGCCCGACCCGGAGATCCTCGACATCGTGAACCGCGTCCGTACCGCGCAGGAAGCCGTGCAGACACTGATCGCCACGGCATTGAAACGCGGCGGGTTCGACAACATCACCGTCGTCTGCTATTACCAGCCGTGACAGGCCCTGGTCCGCTGAAGGCTGAAGCGGGCGCGGCGAGGTGCAACCGGTTTTCCTGATTCCCGGGCTTCCGCCGTTTATTCCCGGCGGCGGTCACTTGCGCCAGAAGGACGGCAGGAACAGCACGAGGATGGTGAAGAGCTCGAGTCGGCCGATGATCATTTCGAAGGAAAGCAGGAGCTTGGCGACCGGATTGAGCCAGTCGAAGTCGGCCGCCGGGCCAATCTGGCCGACGCCGGGCCCGACGTTGCTGAGGCATGTGATCGAGGCGGAAAGCCCCGTTTCCCATTCGCACGCGGAACAGACGAGCGGGATCAGCAGGGCGAACAGCAGGATGACGACGAGGTAGGCGGTGAAGAACGCGATGGTCTTCTGGATCGCCGGGGCCTTTACGCGGACATTGTTCAGGTACACGCCGGTCACGAGCTGCGGGAAGATGTTGTGCTTGACCTCGGTCAGGCTCTGGCGCCAGACCAGCAGCGCGCGGACGCATTTGAGTCCGCCGGCCGTGGAGCCGCCGCAGCCGCCGATCACGGAAATCCCCACGATCAGCGCGACCGCGATGGACGGCCAGGTGCAGTAATCCCCGATCGCAAAACCGGTCGAGGTCATGATGGACGTGACCTGGAACGCGGCGTCGCGGAAGGCGCGCCCGACTACGGCCATGGACGCGACGAAGCCGTCCTCGGAGGCGACATGATAGGCGTCCCCCCGGATCAGCAGGGAAACGGCGACGATGCAGCTGACGCCGGCCAGGATCGAGGTGTAGACGCGGAATTCCTCGTCCTTGAAGTAGGACAGCGTCCTGCCGGAGAGAAACCGGACATGCAGGAAGAAGTTGATGCCGGAAATGAACATGAAAAACATCACGATGAGCGTGATCGGCGTGCTGTGGAACGCCGCGATGCTGTCCTGCCGCGTGCAGAAGCCGCCGGTCGAAATGGTCGTGAAGGAGTTGCAGACGGCTTCGAAGAAGCTCATCCCGGCGAATTTGAGCAGGACCGCCTCGGACGCGGTGATCCCGGCGTAGATGAACCAGAGGATCTTCGCGGAGGAGGTGATGCGCGGGGCGATCTGGGTGTCGGAGGATTTCAGCCCGGGCGTTTCCGCATTGTAAAGCATCTGGCTGCCGCGGTTGAACATCGGCAGCACGGCCAGCGCGAGCACCACGATCCCCATGCCGCCCAGCCAGCTTTCCAGCGCGCGCCAGAACACGATGCCTTTCGACAGCCCTTCCACACCTTTTTCAAGGACCTCGCCGTCCGTCATGACGTACCCGCGGTGGATCAGCGCCACGCCGGTCGTGGTGAACCCGGACGCGGATTCGAACAGGGCGTCGTACCAGTGCATTTTCGCCGCGAAGAAGAAGGGAATCGCGCCCAGGACCGAGGCCGCGATCCACCCGAATGCGGCTACGGCGTAGCCTTCGCGCAATCCAGCTTTCTTCTGCTGTTCGGTCCGGGGGCGGAGGGCGATGCATCCGGCTGTTCCGGCGACAAGCGTCGCGACGGCGCAGAGCAGGAGCGTACGGACGTCGCCCGGCGTATCGCGGCAGATGAATCCGACGATGCCGGAAAGTGTCTCCATGAGGCCGACCGCGGCGGAGATCACGCAGACGAAGAAAAGGATGAGCCTGAGGTTCATAAGCGGGAGGCGTTATTTCGCGGGGAAGATCTTGTCGATCACGCGCTGCGTATCGCGCGTGACGACCGCGACCACGATGTCGCCTTCGATCAGGACGGTGTCCCCGGCGGGCGCGAAGATCTCGCTGCCGCGGATGACGAGCGCGAGGACGAGGCTGGCGGGGAGCTTGGCGGCGGAAAGGGTTTTCCCGCACAGCGGGGAGCTGCCGAGGATGCGGAACTCGGAGATGGCGGCTTTGAGGCTCTGGAGCTGGACGTCGACGCACTTGCTGCCGCCTTCGAGGAGACGGAGGACGGAGTTCGCGGCGACCAGCGTGGCGCTGAACGCGCAGTCGATGGGGCCCAATTCCCGCGCGATGCTGATGTATTCCGGGCGGTGCGTGAGGCTGATGACCTTTTTCGCGCCGAGGCGCTTGGCGATGATGCACGACAGGATGTTCTCCTCGTCGTCCTGCCCGACGCTCACGAAAACGTCGGAGGCCGCGATCCCGGCGTCTTCCAGCAGGGATTCGTCGGTCGGGTCGCCATGCAGCACCATGATCCCGGGCGGGATCTCGTCCTGAATGCGCTCGCCGGTCTTTTCGTCCCGCACGATCATGCGGACGCCGAACCCGAATTCGAGCGCCCTGCGTGCCACGATCACGCCGGTGTCGTCGTCGCCGGAAACGATGATGCGGGACGGTTTCCCCGCGTTTTCCGGCGTCGCCCAGTCCACGAACGCGCCGATGTCCTCCTTGCGTCCGGCCACGTACAGGCGGTCGCCGGGGATCAGCAGGGTATCGCCGTGCGGGATGAGCAGCTGGCGGTCGCGGACGAGCGCGGCGAAGCGGATCTTGCGGAGCAGCTCCGGACCGGGGATGTCGCGGATGCGGACGCCCTGAAGCACGCTGGAACGCGTGATCTCGATCACGACCATGGCGGCGTCGGGATGCGTGAACGTGATAGTCTCGAGCGTGATCGGGTTCGCGAGCACGGCCAGGATCTTTTCTGCGGATTCCTCGGGCGAGGAGAACGTGCGCCAGAGCCCGAACGTCGCCGGGCTGATGCCGTCCTCCTCGGAGAAACAGTCGTTGCTGTAAAGGCGGCAGACGGTATGCTTCACGCCGAGCTTGTTCGCGATCTGGCAGGCGAGGATGTTGGCCGCCTCGTCGCCGCTGACGGCGACCAGCGCATCCGCATTTTCCGCTCCGGCCTGCTTCAGGATCTCGACGCTGGAACAGCTTCCCTCGATGGTCATGGCGTCGAATTTGTCGGTCACGCGGGCGATTTCGTCCGCGTCGCTGTCCACGATGATGACGTCGTGGTCTTCTTCGCTGAGGGCTGACGCCAGACAGCGGCCCAGCTCGCCCGCGCCGATTACGATGATTTTCATGTGAAGTCGAATTCGGTTTCGAAAAGTTCCGCGAGCTTTTTGCAGAGCTCTTCCTCTTTTTCTCCGGTCACGGAGATGGTCACTTCCTCGCCTTTCTGAAGTCCCATGGTGAGCAGGTCGAGGATGCTGGTGAGCTTCGAAGCGCCGCGGGGCCCGGTGATCAGGATTTCATGCGTGGCCGAATACGGCTCGGCGGTGAACATGATGACGCTCGACGGACGGCAGTGGATGCCGGCTTTGTTGCGGATGACGACGGTTTGCTGATACATGCGTTTTGCTTCCGGTAGATTAATAGAACCAAACTGCGCTGTTGATGGCTTCCTGCGTCCAGACGGACATGATGCCCTGTTCGCGGAAATATTTGTTGCCCCAGCCGAGAAGCACGCCTTCCTCGCTGAAGTGGAACGGGGTGCATTCGTCCTGCGTGACCAGTCCGTCGTACCATTTCGGGCTGGTGTAGTAGAACCAGTAGTTGTCCGTGTTGTAAAGCTCTTTGCTGAGCGGCTCCCCGGCGATCTCGACCACCTGGTCCTTCGTCATGCCGACGCGGATGTCCGCCAGTTTGTCGCGCTGGCTTTTCGCCTGAAAATAGCCGCAGGACGCGGTCAGCGCGGCCAGGGCGGCGCACAGGGCGGCCAGGATCATGTGTCGGATCATGTTGCTTGTCCTTTCGGGGCTTGTGAAAAACGGCGGGGCGGTTCTAAAAAAAGTATTCCCATACAATATACTGCAAAAAGAGATTTTGTCAAGAAAACTTCTGTTATTTCGGGCAGATGAGAATTCCGGACGGATGCGGCTCGCTCAGGCATGTCCTTCCAAAATGCCGGCCGCATCCGGGCCGAAGAGGTTCATTATCATTTCCGGCGGCGCGCTTTCGCAGCGGATCTCCTCCCCCGTGCCGGGCATGGCGAACCGGAGCCGCCACGCATGGAGCGCCTGCGTCGGCAGGACCAGCGCGGCACGGTCGGCGTCCGTCATGGCGTCCTCCGTGAAGCGCAGGAAGATCGTGTCGTCCGGGCCGTAGAGCTTGTCGCCGGGCAGGGGGAATCCGCAGGAACACAGCGTGGCGCGTATCTGGTGCAGCCGCCCCGTGTGCGGACGGCACTCGACGAGGCTGAAACCGCCGCGGGTCAACAGACAGTTGAACTCCGTGGCGCACGGTTCGGCGTCGTCCGTGCCGGGGTCGGTCTCCGTGAAACGCCGTTTCTTCCGCACCGGGGAATCCGGGTCGGAGGAGAGCCAGCCGTTTTTGATGATGGTCCCGGCTGGAAACTCGCCGAAGACCGCCGCAAGGTACGTTTTTTCCACCTGCCGCGAGGCGAAAAGCCCGCTCAGGACGCCCGCCGTCTCGGGGTTCCGCGCAAGCACGACCAGCCCCGATGTCTCCCGGTCGAGCCGGTTCACCACGAAGAGTTCGCCGTACCGCTCCCGCATCAGCATCAGCAGCGTGTTTCGGAAATAGCAGCCGGAGGGATGGACCGGCAGACAGCCGGATTTCGAGACGACCAGGAAGTCCGGCCGTTCCAGCACGACCGAATACGCCGGGTCCACGTCCGGCTCCGCGATCCCCTGCACGTCGAACGTGATCACGTCGCCCGCGTGGAGGCGTCGGGACGCCCGCACGCGGATGCCGTTGACCGCGATGCGTCCCTCGCGGACGATAGCCTGCCAGCCGGTCCGGGACTGGTAGGTGAACCGGGCGGAAAGGAAATGGTCGAGGCGGACGCCTTCGAGTTCGGGGCCGGCGATGGTCCGGATGGTGCGTTCCTGCATGGGGATGGACAAAAAAAGGGGTTTTTTCGGGTTCGGGATAGATTTTTTCGGTTCTTATGCTATAATAAATATAGCACCGCCTGTATTTTTTTCATAGCGCAAGAGACCGTAAAATGTTTGAAAATCTTTCCGACAAGTTCCAGGAAGTCTTCCGCAAGCTCCGCGGCCAGACGACCATTTCCGAATCCAATATCGCGGAATCCATGCAGGACGTCCGCGACGCCCTGATCGACGCCGACGTCAATATCGAGATCGCCGACGAATTCGTGTCCGAAGTGCGTCAGGCATGCCTCGGCGAAGCCGTCGTGAAGAGCGTCACGCCCGGTCAGCAGGCGGTCAAGATCGTCCACGACAAGCTTGTCGAGCTCATGGGCTCCGCCGAAGCCGAGCTCAACACCGGCGCGCATCCGAACATCATCCTCATGGTCGGCCTGCACGGCTCCGGCAAGACGACCACCAGCGCCAAGCTCGCGCTCCACCTGAAGAACAAAGGCAAAAAAGTCCTGCTCGCGGCGTGCGACGTGTACCGTCCCGCGGCAATCGACCAGCTGAAAGTGCTCGGCGGCGAGATCGGCGTCCCGGTTTACGCGGAGGACGGCGTCGGGGACGTCCCCGGCATCGCGCTCCGTGCCCTTGACCGCGCCCGTTCCGACAACGCCGACTTCCTGATCATCGACACTGCCGGCCGTCTCCAGATCGACACCGCCATGGTGCAGGAACTGGTGATGGTCTCCAGCGTGACGCAGGCGGGCGAAATCCTGCTCGTGGCGGACGCCGCCCTGGGCCAGCAGGCCGTTTCCGTGGCGCGGCACTTCAACGACGCGCTCCACATCACCGGCATCGTGCTCACCAAGCTCGACGGCGACGCCCGCGGCGGCGCGGCGCTCTCCATCCGCAAGGTCACCGGATGCCCCGTCAAGTTCACGGGTTCCGGCGAAAAGATGGAGGACCTGGACATCTTCCACCCCGACCGCATGGCGTCCCGCATCCTCGGCATGGGCGACGTGGTCTCGCTCGTGGAACGCGCCGTGGAGAAGATCGACCAGGAGGAAGCGGCGAAGTTCGAGGAGAAGATCCGCAAGAACACGTTCGACTTCGACGATTTCCTGGGCCAGCTGCGCCAGATGACCCGCCTCGGCGGGCTCGAAGCCATCCTGAAATTCCTGCCCGGCGGCGACAAGCTCTCCGGTATCGCCGAACTTGCGCCGTCCAAGTTCGCCGGCATGGAGGCAATCATCCTCTCCATGACCAAGTTCGA
>JAEEGK010025461.1_pt1 | contig 12145 bp, 10 predicted proteins | sample 8958771 | NCBI WGS metagenome assembly JAEEGK01 (sample SAMN16246547, study PRJNA631951) | gut metagenome | biome: gut microbiome; feature: rumen; material: SC-attached | host: Bos | place: Iran: Karaj | collected 2018-10 | reverse complement strand
CTTAGTTGCTTCTTGTGTCTATCCAGTTAACGAAGGTATGGAAATCATTACCAATTCCCAAAAAGCCGTCGAAGCCAGACGTGCCTCCGTGGAATTAATCCTTTCCAACCACCAAAAGAACTGTTTACAATGCCCAAAACAAGGCAAGTGTGAATTATTAGAAGTCGCGAACATCGTCGGTGCTCGTGATATGAAATACATGGGTCAACAAACACCAGCGACAGTTGATGAAGTTGCTCCTGGTATTATCAGAAATACTGCGAAATGTATCTTATGTGGCCGCTGTATCGAAAGATGTAAAGAAGCCCATGGCATTTCCATTCTCGGTTTTGAAAACCGTGGTTTCAACGCTATCGTTGCTCCAGCTCAAAACAGAAGCTTCGCTGAAAGCCCATGCTTACAATGTGGCCAATGCGTGAACGTCTGTCCAACAGGTGCGTTATACGAAAACGAAGAAATCGCTAAAGTCGACGCTGCTTTCAAAGCAGGCAAGAAAGTTATCGTTCAAACAGCTCCAGCTGTGAGAGCCGCTATTGCTGAAGAATTCGGTGAACCAATCGGTACAACAGGCACAGGCAAAATGGTCGCTGCCTTACGTAGATTAGGTTTCTATCGTGTCTTCGACACCAACTTTGCCGCTGACTTAACAATTATGGAAGAAGCTCACGAACTCTTAGAAAGAATTACTAAGAAGACTGCGCCACTTCCACAAATCACATCCTGTTCCCCAGGTTGGATTAACTACATGGAATACTTCTATCCAGAAGTCATCCCAAATGTTTCTACATGTAAGTCCCCACACATGATGATGGGTGCAATCATCAAATCCTACTTTGCTAAACAACATGAATTAAACGCTGAAGATATCTTCGTCGTTAGTGTCATGCCATGTACCGCAAAGAAATATGAAAGAGCCAGAAAAGAAATGCCAAACGATGTCGATGCTGTTATCACAACTCGTGAATTAGCAAAGATGATCAAACGTGCTGGTATTGTCTGGAACAAATTACCAGATGAAGAATTCGACAATGACTTATTAGGCGAATATAGTGGTGCTGGTGTCATCTTCGGTGTCACCGGTGGTGTTATGGAAGCCGCTTTAAGAACAGCTTACTTCTGGTTAACAGGTAAGGAATATCAAGAAATCAACTTCACCCAAGTCCGTGGTTTAGAAGGCGTTAAAGAAGCCGCTATAAACATCAACGGTACTGAAGTTAAAGTTGCCGTCACCTCTGGTATGGCTAATGCTAAGAAGTTATTAGACCAAATCAAAGATGGCACATCTCCTTACGCTTTCATCGAAGTCATGTGTTGTCCAGGCGGATGTATCAACGGTGGTGGTCAACCATTCGTTAAACCAATCTTCTTACCAAATGAAGATGATGACATCCTTGAAACATATCGCGCCAAACGTGCCAGCGTGTTGTACAGTGAAGATGAACGCTTAGTCATTCGTCAATCTCACAACAACACAGATATCCAAAAACTCTATAAGGATTTCTTAGGCAAACCAGGCAGCGAACTCGCCGAAGAATTACTCCACACATCCTACGATGCAAATAGAGTGAGATTTCCAGAAAAGAAATAATTAAATTATTTGGGGGCGGGTTTAATTCCGCCCCCTTATTGTCTTTAAAGGAGACAAATTATGAACATCAAATTTTACAATTCCCTTTCTAATTCACTACAAGACTTCAAAACTGTCCAAGATAAAAAGGTCAGTATGTATGTCTGTGGTCCGACAGTTTATAACTATCCACATATTGGTAATATGCGACCAGTCGTGGTGTTTGATACTTTAAGACGCTTTTTAACTTATGTTGGCTATGATGTCACTTATGTCAGTAACTACACCGATGTTGATGACAAAATCATTAAAGCAGCGAAGCAAGAAGGTAAATCAGAAAAGGAATTAACAGATTTCTATATCTCCGAATTTGAAAAGACTGTGAAAGGTATTGGTTCACAAGTACCAAATATCACTCCAAGAGTTACCGAATATATGGACAAGATTATTGCTTACGTTGATAACCTTGTAAAAATCGGTGCCGCTTATGTGGTGGATGGAGACGTCTACTTCAGAGTGGAAAACATTAAAGATTATGGCGCTTTAAGCGGCATAAATGTAGAAGATTTACGCGTAGGTGCGCGTATCGAAGAAAATTCCCAAAAGGAATCTCCATTAGACTTCGCTTTATGGAAGAAAACTGAAGAAGGTATTAGATGGGATTCTCCATGGGGTAAAGGTAGACCTGGCTGGCACACTGAATGCTGCGTCATGATCGATTCCATCTTCCCTAAGCATTTTATTGACATCCATGGCGGTGGTTATGATTTAAAATTCCCACACCATGAAAACGAAATCGCACAAACAGAAGCCACCCATCATCATAAGATCGCTAACTTCTGGATGCACAATGCCTTCATTAACTTTGGTAATGAAAAGATGTCTAAATCTTTAGGTAATATCGTCTTAGCTAAAGATATGATTGCTAAGTACGGTGGTGTGGTCACTCGTTTAGTCATTTTAAACGCTCATTACCGTCAAGCTGTGAATTTCACCGAAGACACAGTGAAAGAAGCCCAACAAGTCGTTTCTCGTATGCAAATGGCATATAAACAAGCCGCTTTGAAATTACAAAGTAATGGTGTTGATTTAGATGCTGGTAAACCAGCTTATATCGCGAAGTTCATCGAAGCTTTAGCCGATGACTTAAATACCGCTAACGCATTAGCGGAACTCTATAACGTTTTAAAAGATATCAATCAAGCAATTAGAAATAAGGACGCTGATTTGAATGTTTTAAATGACCAATTTAAGACCTTAACAGACATGTTCTACGTTTTAGGACTAGACATTAAGTTCACAAAGTTTGATAATGATATCTCCCAATTGTATAAACAATATCTTGAGAGCAAAGAGAATAAAGATTTTGCCAAGTCTGACGAAATCCGAAAAATCTTAATAGAAAAAGGAGTCATGTAAATTGCCAATTTTAAGCGACGCTAACCCATCCTTAATTGAAAAATTACTTGATGCGCTAAATATTACTGGTGATGGTGTTAGAACTGCGAGCAGTATTATTATCGCGTTAGGCGTGATTTTAATCTGTGGCTTTTTAATGACAAGACTCACAAAATTATTAAGACTTCCAAACGCAACCGCTTATATTGTGACTGGTATTCTTATCGGTCCAAGTGTTATAAATCTAATTCCTCAGGAATTTATTAGTAGAACAGACTTCATTAGTGATATTGCTTTAGTCTTTATCGCTTTTACCGCTGGTGAATTCTTTAAATTTAAAGAGATTAAAAAGAGTATTGGTAAGGTACTGATTATTACCATTATTGAAGCTATTGCCTCGTTTGCTTTAGTGTTCGTTCTTTGTGCCTTCCTCTTCCGTTTACCAGTACCCCTCTCGCTTCTTTTGTCCGCTTTAAGTAGTGCAACAGCACCAACAAGTACGATTATGACCATTAAACAAACTAAGTCTAAAGGTCATTACGTTAACACGCTTTTACAAGTCATCGTTGTAGACAGTATTGTTTCATTACTTTTATTTACGATTTCTTTATCCGTCTGTGTTGGCTTAAGCGATGGTGCGACTTTATCATTCGCGGAAGTGGCGTGGCCAATTGCCAAGATGTTAATCTGCTTAGTCATCGGTGTGGCCTTTGGCTTTGCTTTAAGATTCTTGATTTCATCAAAAAGAACCACGGACAACCGTTTAATTATCGTTATCGCGGTATTATTACTCTTCTGTGGCGTTTGTTCCTTATTTGGTCAATCTCCTTTATTAGGAGGCGTCGCTATTGGTTTGGTTTATACCAATATGTCCAAAGGCGAAGAAAAGATCTTTGCTCAAGTTAATTACTTCATCCCACCAATTATGTTGGTCTTCTTCGTAAGAGGTGGCATGAACTTAGACTTCTCTAACTTTGGTAAATCTAGCGAGTTAACCGCAGTACCATTAATTGTGGTCGTTTTAGGCTTCTTAGTGGCCCGCTTTATCGGTAAATTTGGTGGCTCATTCTTAGGCGCATTAGCTGTGAGAGAACCTAAGGACACAAGAAACTATTTAGGTTTAGGATTAATTCCTCAAGCGAGTGTCGCGATTGCTTTAGCAACATTAGGCGCTAGAGCATTGACTTCTAATGATATGGAGGAAGAAGCCACGTTAGTAATGACAGTCATTCTTGCCTCATCCATCATCTTTGAAATTATCGGCCCAGCATGCGCTAAACTTGGTTTATATTTAACCAAATCATATGGCCATGATGATATTAATGAAATTGCGCCACAAAGTGTGGTGCAACAAAAGGTTGTTAATGAAGCAGGTTCTTCTAAAGAAATTGATTTATTAGCCGCCCAGATTCAACATTTATCAAAAGAGATCCCACCTTTAGGTGTGGAAGAAGCAAACGAACAAGCCTTTACCGAGGCTGCTGAAGAATACGAAAACGAAGTATTTATTCGTAATCATAGAGGTTTTATTAACCGTAAATAGGAGGTTTTCTTATGAAAGACTTTATTGCAATGGATCCAATTAATCAATTAACTAATGGATGGCTCGGTGACTTCAACATCGGTACCATTATCATCCGTTTAGTTTTAGCGTTCCTTATCGGCGCTTTGTTCGGCTTTGAAAGAAGTAGAAAGAGACATACCGCTGGTTTTAGAACATTTACCTTTGTGGCATTGTTCTCTGCGATTGCCGCTTTAGTGGATATCTATTTCGCCGCTAACTATGGTGAAGCTTTCCCTGCTATTACTGCAGCAGTGGTTTTAGGTGGTGCCATTATTTCCGGTAACACCCTCCTATACTCCTCTAAAAACCAAATTAAAGGTTTAACAACCGCTGTAGCCTTATGGCTTACAGGTATCATTGGTGCGGCCTTAGGTGCGGGCTTATATACCGCTGCCATTATCGGTGTGGTTTTAGCTTTTATTACATTAAGCGCGATGCCGAAAATTGAATTCTATATGAAAAATAGAAGTAATCACTTTGAAATTCATTTAGAACTTAAAAATAGAAATGATTTAGTGAATTTCACTGGTGTGATTCGTAAACTCGGTTTAAGAATTGATGATATTGAAGCTAACCCAGCATATAACAATACAGGCTTAGGTGTTTATAGTATTTCCTTAACAATTAACTCTAAAGAGTTGAAAAAATACAAATCACATACAGAAATTATTGAAGCCTTATCAACTTTGGAATACATTAATTGTATTGAAGAAATAAATTAATGAACAAGGATATTAATCTCATATACGGTAAGAATCCTGTAATAGAAGCCATTAACGCTAAAAAGGCGTTAAAGGTTTTTCTTGTTCATAACTTTAACGACCAGAAAGTTATTAATCTCATAAGAGATAATAAATTACCAGTTGTTAACATTTCCCCTAATGAAATGGAAAAGATGTGCGATGGTGGTGTGCATCAAGGCTTAGCCGCTGAACTCAAACCATATCAAACTGTTTCTTTAGAGGAAATCATTATTAAGGCCAATAAGAAAAACAAGAAGATTATTGTCATGCTTGATAATATTAATGATCCTCATAATCTCGGGGCCATTTTAAGAAGCGCTGATGTTTTTGAAGCAGCGGGTATTGTTTTACCAAAACATAACTCCGTTTCTTTAAACGCGACAGTTGCTAAAACAAGTGCGGGAGCCATTAACTATGTTCCAGTGGCAGTTGTTAATAATCTCAATCAAGCAATTAAGACATTAAAAGAAGAAGGCTATTGGGTTGTTTCCACAGATGGAAGCGCCACAATTGATTATTCTTCGATTAAATACGATTTCCCAGTTGTCGTCGTTATAGGTAGTGAAGGCAAAGGCGTATCACCATTGGTTTTAAAGAATTCTGACTATGTTGTCAAAATTCCCCAATTTGGACATGTGAACTCATTAAACGCCTCCGTAGCTGCGGGTATTTTATTAGCGGAGGTGCATAAAACAAATATCTAAACACCTTACCCGGTGTAGAGAGGAGAGGTTTTATGCCGTCTTACAAGACCTATAGACGCATACTAGATGAGCGGACACATACTTTCATAGCTCAAGGTAGTCATGTCGCATACGTACAATTACAAGACCGTTACAAAAGAGCAGCACAAGCATTTATCCACGAACTAATCGATATCAAGTACAAGAATTGTGGAGTTACTCCTAGTGAACTAATAACTATTTGTAATGATTCTTTTCCTAATGTCGTCAGGAAATTCAATCCACAGAAGTGTTCATTTTACACTTTTTGGAGAAAATCAATTGAACTACAAATAGGAAATTATATGAGCACTAACTACTATTCTGAAAAATCTAAAACACAGGTCAGCTTTGTGAGCTTTGATAATGATTATAATGAGAATACTTTTGTCTTAGACTCAGTCATGGAAAACGATGAAAACTATCAACGTATGCGGTCAATTCATGAATTAAAGCTCATGATTAACAAACACAAGCGTGATTTTGAACACCAAGAATTTATGATGCTTTTGTTAACTCTTGAAGGCTACACAATTGCGGATTTTGAGCACACTGGCATCACTAGTCAATCGACATTGTATTTAACCTTCAAAAAGGCAATTGGAAAGCTAGCAAGCATCATCAGAAGCGAGAAAAAGAAGTAACTATATCAGTTTGCTCACTATGTGAAAAAGGCAATATCAATACTCATTTTTATGGATGCGTGATATAATCTTCAAGCATGAGCAAATTAGAAATCAAAAACTTATCTTTCTCATACGACGGCGATAACAGAGTTATTGACGATATATCTTTTAGTGTCCCTAAAGGTTCTTTCGTTTCCGTTTTAGGTCATAATGGTTCTGGTAAATCCACATTAGCCAAACTCATTGTTGGTTTATTAGAAAAAAACGAAGGCAAAGTTTATTTTGACGATGAAGAAGTCACTAAGAGCAATATTCAAAACTTTCAAAGCAAAGTTTCTTTAATATTCCAAAATCCTGATAACCAATTTATTGGTTCCACAGTGGAAGATGATATTGCTTTTGGTTTAGAAAATAGATGCTTCCCACATGATAAGATGCAAGAAGAGATCGAACGCTTTGCTGAAAGTGTTGGAATGCTCGAATATCTTAAAAAAGAACCAATCGCTCTTTCGGGTGGTCAAAAACAACGTGTCGCTTTGGCGGGCGCTTTAATTTTAAGACCAGAAATTCTCATTTTAGATGAAGCAACATCAATGCTTGATCCAAAAGGTAAAGCCACAGTGAGAAAGTGGTTAAAGCGCATTCATAAGGAAAACAAAGAACTAACCATTTTTAGTATTACCCATGATATCGATGAAGCTTTATTAAGCGATAAGGTTTTGATTTTATCAAAAGGTAAATTAATTAAAGAAGGTAAACCTCAAGAAGTTTTAAGAGACGAAGAAACTCTTTTAGCCATCAAACTTGATATGCCTTTTGTTTATAAACTTGAAAAAGAATTAGCGAAGATGGGTATTAATTCCCACGCTGATAAGATTGATCAACTAGTGGAGGATATATGGGCATCCAAGTAAAAAATATCTTCTACACATATCAAAAGAAAGCCACTAATGCGACATTAGCCTTAAACAATGTCTCTTTTGAGATTAAGGACAATGATTTCATCGCAATTGTTGGTGAAACAGGTAGTGGTAAATCCACATTAGCCCAAACATTCAACGCTTTAATCGTTCCTGATCAAGGTGAAGTTATCGTGGGTGATTATGTCGTTAATTATAAAAACAGAAAGAGCCGTAAATTACGTGGTATTAGACAACGCATTGGCTTAGTTTTCCAATTCCCTGAATATCAACTCTTTGAAGAAACAGTGGAAAAAGACGTCGCTTTTGGTGTTAAAAACTTTGGTGTTAAAAACGAAGAAGCATTAAAAAGAGCTCACGAAGCTTTAGCTAAAGTTGGCCTAGATGAATCTTACTATTCTAGAGCACCTTTTGATTTATCAGGCGGTGAAAAACGTAAAGTCGCTATTGCGGGTATCTTAGCCATTGACCCAGACGTGCTCATCTTTGATGAACCAACCGCAGGCTTTGATCCACAAAGTAGCAAAGACTTAATGAAATTAATTTGTGATTTCCATAAGCAAGGTAAAACCATCATTGTGATTACCCATGATATGGACCTAGTAAATACATATGCTCAAAGAGTGGTGCTTCTTGAAAGAGGAGAACTAGCTTTTGATGGCACTCCAACAGAACTATTCTCCTTTATCCAAGGTTACGATAGATTAGATATTCCAACTGTTATTAAGGTCGCGATTGCTTTAAAAGAAAAAGGCATGGATATCGATGTTAATCAAATCCGCAAGGTTGATGATTTATTAGAAGCGATTAAAAAATGGAGTGATAAAGCATGAGCACTATGACTTTTGGCCGTTATTCCTTCCGTGATACTTTTGTCCATCGTTTAGATGCTAGGAATAAAATATTCCTCGTCATTCTCTTTATGGTGGGTATTTTCTTCCAATTCAATAAATGGTCAACATCTCTCATCTTAAGTGGTGTTTATATTCTCGTTTTATTAATCTTGATGCTCATTTCTCGTGTCAGTTTAATTCAATTACTTAAGTCACTAGGGGGACTTTGGCTATTAGTCATCTTCCTGATGGCTATCTATATATTCATTCCATCAAATAACCCTAAATTACCAGTGGCTTTTACTCTTGGTTCTTTAGAAGTGCACTGGGATGCATTTTGTCAATCAGGTTACATATTGATGCGTTTAATGCTCATGATTTCTTTAACCATGATTTTAACAAGTACCACAAAACCAATGGATATGACCTATGCTTTTGAATGGTATATGACTCCATTAAAACCAATTCATTTCCCAGTTCATGAAATCGCGATGACCTTATCTATTGCTTTAAGATTTATTCCAACCTTATTAGATGAAACAGAAAGAATTATGAAAGCTCAGGCTAGCCGTGGTGTGGATTTCAATCATGGTGGTATATTTAAACGCTTTGGCGCGGTTATCGCCTTAATTATTCCATTATTTGTTTCCGCTTTAGAAAGAAGCGAAGAACTCGCTAATGCGATGATTGTTAGAGGTTATGATCCAAAAGCTAAACGCACTAGATATAGATTATTAAGATTCTCTTGGAGAGACTTATTAGCGTTCCTCTTTATCGGTGCAATTTTTGCTGGTATCATTGTTTTATTCGTTTTTGATAGAACTGGTGAACCAGTTGATATCGTCAATTTCTTCTTCAAAGTGAAAGGATTCTAAGATGAAAGTATTAGGTATCTGTTCATATAAAGGTACTAATTATTATGGCTGGCAAAAGCAAGTCGGCTTTATCAGCGTCCAAGAAAAGATTGAAGAATGTTTAAGTAAAGTCTATGACACTCCTATTAATATCCAAGGTAGTGGTAGAACTGACGCTGGTGTCCACGCTTTAAAACAATATTTTCACTTTGTGAGTGATAAAGAAAAAGATTTAAAACAACTAGCGTACGCTTTAAATAAAATGCTTCCAGATGATATTAAAATCATTTCTTTTAATGAAGTAGATGATAATTTCCACGCTAGATATAACGCTACCAAGAAGATTTATGAATATCGCATTCTTTTAACTAATAAAGATCCATTCTCTTACGATTTAGCGTATATCTATCCAATGCCTTTAGATGTCCCATTATTTATTGACGCTCTTAATAAGTTTGTGGGTACACACAATTATCAAGATTTCACTTCTAAAGAAGAAGATGAAGCTAACTTTGTTCGTACACTATATGACGTAGAAGTCATTAGAGAAAAAGATTTATTAAGAATCGTCTTTACGGGTAACGGCTTTATGCGTTATCAAATTAGAAATATGATTGGCGCTGCTATGAGCGTCGCTACTAAAAAGGAACCAATAGTGTTTATTGATAAACACTTAAAAGATAATAAAAATAGAGAAATTATCGCTTATAAAGCACCAGCCTCTGGCCTTTATCTAGTGGATGTTATCTATTAATGATTCGGAGGGATTATGAAAAAACAATTGTTTGCCATCTTAGGACTAACACTTGCCCTGGGTATTACGGCCTGTAATGGTAATGAAAGTGCACCAGCCACAAGCAATAGTTCTGAATCACAAGTTTCTAGCACTTCTTCAAAAAGCGTCGAACCATCAACATCAGTGACTCCATCATCAACAACAAGTAGTTCATCCGCTTCTACTTCTAGTCAAGCGAGCACAAGTTCATCTAGTAGTTCTACTACATCGACTCACACTCATAATTATGGAACCTTAAATCAAGGCTATCTTCCTACTTACTTCCATGATGGTATGAAACCATACTATTACTGCGAAGAATGCCAACAATATTTTGATGAAAACAAGAATCCTACAACTAGAGATGCATTAGTGCTTCCTCACGCTACTGATGATATTGCTTTAGTTCTTGATGGAATCGAGAAAGATCGCTTCGTTCTTGTCGAAAAAGATGAGAGCGGCGCTAGTTGGATTTTAGAAAACCGTGGTATTAGTAAGAACGCTGTAGTGGGCATTGCTAAACCAGGTGAAATTACCTATAAATACGGTTTCTTCCGTGGTAAGAACATTGATGAAAACAATAAGATTACCATTGATGGCAGAGTGAATATCCTTTTGTCTGCCACTGATAATGGCTTCTACCTTAGTGTTGTTCCATATAGTACTTTAGTGGTTAAAGTTAATAACAATGAATATCCATTAATTAAAGTTTCATATCTTAATAGTAATGTTGAAACATACATCTATGGTTATCATTATTTTGAAACCGGCGACAAGATGACTGTTGTCGATAAATCCGCTAATAAAGTTTATGACTATAACGATATTGCTGATGATACAAGTTGGAATAAGTATGACTTCCACAAAGGCACTAACGGAGAATTCGTTTTTGACAAATCCGGTCGATACGGTATCGAATTTAGCCGTGATGGTGATGAATTAATTTCCGTTACAAAAGTCTTTGCGCCTGCTAGTGAAGGCACATTTAAACTCGATTTTGTTGGTGAAAGAGTGGATGAAGAATTAACTGCGATGAAGATCGATGAAAACAGTCCAGATTTAGCAGATATGAAATGGTATATCACCCACGAAGCAGTGATTAATGCTGACGATATTAAAGAATACGTTAATACACACGATTTCTATTTCTACTATTCTTTAACAGGTTTAGAAGCTAACGAAGAATTCACAATTCAAGACATCACTGGTAATAGAACAATTACCACTGATCACTTAACTTCTGTTTATTCTAATCGTGAAGATGTTTTAACAATTGATGGCGATAAAATCAAAATTTTAAAAGACGGTACATACGAAGTTGGTTATGTTTCTAGCTGCGATTCCATCCTTATTTATGAAGTGGCCCAAGGTGTTGGCGATGTTGTTGCCATGATTGGTGGTGAAACAATTTCTTTAAAGAAAGACGCTAGTGGCAACGTTTCATATACATTCCACAGCGAGGCCTATGGATCATTAACATTCTTAGACACAAATTATAATTACTTACCACTGACACTTGATAAGCAATATGACACTTCAGTTATCTATGCTACAACATATTCCGGTGTTTCGATGGTTATGTTCCTTAAAGCTGGTACATTCTCATTTACATATAATGTAACAACTGGTGTTTTGTCTCTTGAATGGACACTTGATAACGCTCCAATTGGTGGTAATTATTTCTACTATCTTTCAGTGCTTGGTACATTAAGTGGTAATTCTAACCAAACATTATCTATGACAGTCGCAAATGGCAAAGCCACAGTGAAAAATGTTACGCTTTCTGTAAACGATTTAGTAGTGGTTCAAGCAATGGAATCAACCACATATCAATCCACAACTTATGGAACATTAAGTGGTAATTCAACACCTGATGCTTTTACAACTTTTAGTTCCTATATTCAAGTTCTTGTTGCGGGTAATTATGATGTCAGTTTTGACCTCACAACAACCCAAATTACTATCACAACTGCAACAAACTAAAACATTTATGTTCTATTTTATATGAACATGTGATAATATTTTTTCGCAAAAAAGCAAAAAAGGAGTTTTAAATCATGGGTAGAGCACATGAAGTAAGAGCAAAAGCGATGGCCGCAACCGCTGCAAAAAGAAGCGCACTCTTTATGAGAGCTAGTAAAGA
>JAEEGK010025460.1_pt1 | contig 12146 bp, 9 predicted proteins | sample 8958771 | NCBI WGS metagenome assembly JAEEGK01 (sample SAMN16246547, study PRJNA631951) | gut metagenome | biome: gut microbiome; feature: rumen; material: SC-attached | host: Bos | place: Iran: Karaj | collected 2018-10 | reverse complement strand
GGAATCAGTTCAATTTGTTTGGCAAGAATCTTACCCAGTTCCTCCTTATAATATTTGCGTTCAACGGTGCGCACAAGTTTTCCAATAATCTTCTGATCGGGCTTCTGAAGCAAGGAGTCGTAAATGAAGCAACCAACGGTTTTGTGGCTGTTATCAATATCATATTCTGTTTTCTTTTTCAACAAAGTCCAATCGTCTTCTTTTGGAGCACGAAACGAGCGCTTGATCTTTCCTTCCTTATCTTTTTTTGGAGAGCCATCTTTTTCAAGATCTGTAGTGACAATAAACTCTTTAGTTTTTCCCTCCCAATCTAACGGAATACGACTTGTGCGTCGATAAACCATCCCGTTCTCCAAATAAACATTATACCACTCATCATCGCCTTTTTTCTCACCAGTAGCTTCAACTTTGATGACTTTTTGCGAAAGATATTCAACCAATTTATCTTGTTGTTGTTCTTCCTCTTCTTCGCCACGAAGCTGATAATAACCCCGTTTCTGATTGAATTGTAACAACATCCAAGCTAGTTCCTCTTTGGTGATACGTTGCGTAAGAGCTTTCTTTCTCAAATAATAGATAGTCCAATCGTAGGGCACCTTCTTACCGTTGGCTACCAATTGTGGCTGGTTCTTCGCAAAATCAGCCAGCATTTCGTCAAACGAGTCTTTAAAAACGAACTCATACTTACCATTTTCACCCTTCTTCCATGCCAATTTGGGCTCATGATGGTTGACGTATTTCCCGAACTCGTTTATTTGGCTGGCAAAATGCCCAGGAAGAAAGTCCATAAGTTTTAGTACCCTCAAAAGCCTCTCCCGACGTAGAAGATAACGTTCATGTAAACGTCGCGAACCACGATAATCAGTACGTTCTTTCGTTTGCGATTTTGTATTCCCTTTGTCAAAATCTCCTAAAACACCTTCGTCCATCGGGATGATTCTGCTTCCAGCCGAACTAATACTATTCGGTTGAAGAAAGGTTGTTTCGTTTTCACGTGTAATTTCATCTGCATTCACCACCGCCCAGCCGATGCTGTTGGTACCCAAATCAAGTCCTAATATCTTTTTCATTGTCTGTGTTTATCTTTATTGTCTTTCAAAAATACAAAATAATTCCAAAAACTCTTGCATGTTCCATTTTTTATATATCTTTGCATCACGTTAAATGAAGCAACTCACAATAAGGATTATTCCGTTGTGAAAACATTTAAAACGGGACGGCTAATAACCGTCTCGTTTTTTTATGCGCAAATTTTATTTAGCACCTGTTTCAGAACATGAAACAGTCTATTATTTATCTTTGCAAAAAAATAAAACATGAGAAACACCGATACATTCCGCCAATACATTTGGCTTGTCGACACCATCTTGACCTCCAGAAAAATCAGCCTTAATCGCATCCAAAAGCTCTGGATCGAAGACGACCTCAATGACCGCAAGCCACTCTCAAGAACAACATTCTACCGCCTTCGCCAAGCTATCGAAGACATGTTTGGAATACGCATCGAATGCAATACCGCCGATAACAACCAGTATTACATCAGCAATCCCGAAGTGCTCAAGAACAACTCCACCCAAACCTGGATGCTGCAAACCCTTACCGTCAACAACGTGCTCATCGACAGCCTTTCCATCAAAGACCGACTTGTGCTTGAAGAGATTCCCGAAGGAATGGAATACCTTCAAACCATCATCAAAGCCATAAAGAACAACCATCTCCTGACCGTTGAATACCATAAATTCGACGATCCCGAAGGCTACACCGCCCTCATCGAACCTTATTGCCTGAAAGTGTTCCGCCAACGCTGGTACCTGCTCGGAAACAACACCACCAACGAAAGAGAACTTCAAGTCTATGCCCTCGACAGAATCGCCCACCTCGAAGAGACCCACAAAACCTTTAAAATGGATCCTGATTTTGATGCCACCGTTTTCTTCAACAATTACTTTGGCGTTTTCATCGGAAGCGACCCCATCAAAATCGTACTTCGCGCTTACGGAAAGATGATTCCACTATTGCGCACCCTCCCCAAGCACCACTCCCAAAAGGAAATCGCCACCCCAAAAGGCCATTCCGACTTCGAGTACTTTATGGCACCGACATTTGATTTCAAACAAGAAATTCTCAAAGAAGGCCATGAATTGGAAGTAATCGAGCCGGAATGGCTACGAAAAGAGATGATAGACTCTTTAAGAAAAACTCTCGCTCATTACAATTCCAAATAATAGTTTGAAAAGTTTTCAACAAAAAACCATTACCACAATATTTTTCATATAAAAAAGGTATCTTTGCACACGCATTTTTATAAAATGACGTTTACAAAGAAATTTACCTTTTTACCATGTCGCTGATACTATTAATACTTATCGTTCCCGCCCTGTTCACCGTGCCGTTCGCCTTCTGCTGGAAACAGTTCAAGGCCGCAGGACAGAAGAGCTGGCTTGCCTTCATCCCCTACGTCAACATCTTCGTGATGCTGAAGATCATCCGCAAACACAAGAAGTTTTGGTGGTGGTTCTTCATCATCTTCCCCTATATCAACATCTTCATGCTCCTGTTGATGCTCATCGAACTGGGTAAATGCTTTGGCAAGTTCAAGGTCTGGGAGGAGTTCATGGCAGCCGTACTGCCCTTCATCTTCTTCCCATTCATTGTGAAAGACACCCCGTATCAGGATCCTGAGAAGACCAAACGTCCCAAGAAATCCACAGCCCGCGAATGGTTCGACGCCATCGTGTTCGCCGTAGTGGCCGCCCTCATCATCCGCACCTACGTCTTCGAGGCCTTCACCATCCCCACCTCAAGCATGGAGAAATCACTCTGCGTGGGCGACTACCTCATCGTCAGCAAGATACATTACGGACCCAAAAGGCCCAACACTCCCCTGTCGTTCCCGTTCGTACATAACACCCTGCCCTTCAGCAGCACCAAGAAATCATACCTGGAATGGATCAAACTGCCCTACCACCGCTTTCCCGGCACCTCCACCATCAAACGCTACGACCCCATCGTGTTCAACTACCCCGCGGGCGATACCGTGTGCGACAAGTTCCAAAGCAGCGTGAGCTATTATGACCTCATCCGCGAATATGGACGCCAACGCGTGTGGAACGACCACGAGAGCTTCGGCAACGTCATCGCCCACCCTGTCGACAAGCGGGAGAACTACGTGAAACGTCTCATAGGCATGCCTGGCGACAAACTTCAGATCATCGACGGCATCGTGTACATCAACGGCGAGAAAGGCTTCCAGCCCGAAAACATGCAGTTCAACTACACCGTCACCACCACCGGCAACGGCATCAACAAACGCATCCTCGACAAATATGACATCACCGAAGGCTACCGCGGCGCCAGCCCCAGCGAAGCCATCCTCAACATCAGTGAAAAAGTCGCCGAAGAGCTGAGAGGCCTCTCGTTCATCACCTCGGTGGAACGCAACATCACCCCCGCAGGCGAAGGCACCAACTACGAGCTCTTCCCGCACCGCCCCGACCTCTACCCTTGGAACGTTGACAACTATGGTCCCCTCGAAATACCCCACAAAGGCCAAACCATACAACTCACCCTCGAGAACCTCCCAATCTATGAACGCGTCATCCATGCCTATGAGCTGCACGACCTGCAAGTCAAAGGCGACGTCATCTACATCGACGGCCAACCCGCCGACAGCTACACCTTCGCGATGAACTACTACTGGATGATGGGCGACAACCGTCACAACTCAGCCGACTCGCGCTACTGGGGCTTCGTACCCGAAGACCATATCGTGGGCAAGCCCGTTTTCGTTTGGCTCTCGATCGACAAGGAAAAAGGCGGCATCAGATGGAAACGGATGTTTAAGATACCAAAATAAGAACCAACATGGCAGAGAACAAGATACGAGAACCCAAGCCCACGCCGGTTGTGCCCGAAGAGGAGACTCCCATAGCGAGCAGCCCGACGGAACCCAAGAAGAAACCAGTCGCAAAGAAAGAGAAGCAAGTCGAGAAGCCCAAGAAAGAAAAAGCTCCCAAGGAGAAAAAAGGGCCTCGTGAAAAAGACCCGAGATACGGATATGTGGCGGGATTCCTGCTGCTATGCTTTTCCTTGTTTCTCTCCCTCGCCTTCATCTCGTTCTTCGTGAGTTACTTCAGCGGCTCATATCACGAGACAGAGACCATCATCTTCAACAAAGCCATCCAGTTCGATAACATCACAGGCAAATTCGGCGCCTACCTCTCACAAGTGCTCATCAAGGAGTCGTTCGGCCTGGGCGCCGTGTTCTTTCCCTACCTGCTGGCCGTCATCGGCCTCCACCTCACCATCGGTACCCGAATCAGGATGTGGCACCTCTGGAAACACGCCGTCATGCTCCTGGCCTGGACCCCCTTGTTGTTTGCCTTTATCCACTCTGTAGCACCCAACAAAGCCTGCCAGATCTTCGGCGGCGCCGTGGGCAAATTCCTCAACAACGGCATCCATGACTTCATGGGCAACTCAGGCGTCATCCTCGCTCTGGTCTTCGTGTTCCTCCTTTACCTGCTCTTCGAGTACAACCTCAACATTGACGCCATACGTGAATGGCGCGAACGCAGGGCAATGAAAAAAATGGAAACGGAAAACGGAGAACAGGAAACGGAAAACGAAGAACGGAACCCCGAACGGCGAAGCCCTCACCGACCAGAGGGAGGTAACTTTGGGCTCACCGACCGAACGGGAGGTAAAACGGAAAACGAAGAACAAGAATTGGAGGACGATTCCGAAATCAATCCCGACGACTTTGACGACGACCTACCCCCCATTACCATAGTCCATCATCCAGCACCAAACACCATCAAAGAGGAAAGTGGAAAGTGGATAGTGGAAAGCTCAGACGAGGAAAAAGATGATTCCGAAAAACCTTTAGAGATTGAGAAACCTATAGAGCCCGAGAAACCCACGGAGCCAAAGATATCAGACAACGGTCAAAGCCAAGGGATAGAGCTGGTGATTGAAGAGACCCCAGAAGAGAAGACCGTCCAAGACGGAGAGGAGCATCATACCATTGACACTCCTTACGACCCACATTACGAACTTCGCGAATACAAGTTCCCCACCCTTGACCTGCTCAAAGACTATGGTGACAAACGCGCCGAGGTCAGCAACGAGGAGTTGGAGGCCAACAAGAACAAGATCGTGGAGACCCTTCGCAACTACGGCATCCAGATCGACAAGATCAAGGCCACCATCGGTCCCACCGTCACCTTATACGAAATCGTCCCCGCCGCCGGCGTGCGCATCTCAAAAATCAAGAACCTGGAGGACGACATCGCGTTGAGCCTGGCCGCCTTGGGCATCCGTATCATCGCTCCCATCCCAGGCAAAGGCACCATCGGCATCGAGGTCCCCAACAAGAAACCCGAGACCGTCTCCATGAAGAGCGTGCTCGCCTCCGAGAAGTTCCAGAACAACAAGTTCGCGCTGCCCTGTGCCATTGGCAAGACCATCTCAAACGAGACCTACGTGTTCGACCTGGCCAAGATGCCGCACATCCTGATGGCAGGTGCCACCGGACAAGGTAAGTCGGTCGGTCTGAACGCCATCATCACCTCGTTGCTTTACAGCAAACATCCCACCGACCTGAAGTTCATCATGGTCGACCCGAAGAAGGTGGAGTTGACCCTCTATAACCGCATCGAGCGCCATTACCTGGCCAAGCTGCCCGATTCGGAGGACGCCATCATCACCGACGTGAAACAGGTGGTACGCACACTCAACTCACTCTGTATCGAGATGGATGCCCGCTACGACCTACTGAAGGCCGCCCAGTGCCGCAACATCATCGAATATAACGAGAAGTTCAAGACCCGCAGGTTGCTTCCAACAGAGGGACACCGTTACCTGCCTTACATTGTGCTCGTGGTTGATGAGTTCGCTGACCTCATCATGACGGCAGGCCGCGACGTGGAGGCCCCCATCGCACGACTGGCCCAGTTGGCCCGTGCCATCGGCATTCACTTGATCATCGCCACCCAGCGTCCTTCGGTGAACATCATCACTGGTTCCATCAAGGCCAACTTCCCTGCCCGTATCGCCTTCCGCGTCATCTCGCAAGTCGACTCCAAGACTATCCTCGACCAGAGCGGTGCCAACCAACTCATTGGTCGCGGCGACATGCTGCTCTCCACCGGCAACGACCTGGTGCGTCTGCAATGCGCCTTCATCGATACGCCCGAAGTGGAAGAGGTGACCACCTTCATCGGCGAGCAACGCGGCTTCAGCGAGCCCTTCCTGCTGCCCGAGGTGCCCGACGAAGAAAGCGGCGAAGGCAACGACTTTGAAGACGGTGACGAACGTGACCCGTTGTTTGAAGATGCCGCCCGCATCGTGGTGCAGACACAGCAAGGCTCCACTTCGATGATCCAGCGCAAGCTGAAACTCGGATACAACCGCGCCGGCCGTATCATCGACCAACTCGAGGCCGCTGGCATAGTGGGTCCCTTCTCGGGAAGCAAGTCGAGAGAGGTAAAAGTAGCCAACGAATTCGCTTTGGAACAGATTTTGAAGGATCTGGAACTCAAAGATCAAGGAATATGAAAAAACACCTCTCATTCGTCGCAGTCATTTTATTAATGATTGCCACCCATACAATGTTTGCCCAAGGCAACAAAAACGTCATTCATACCCTTTCACAATCCATCCGCAGCCACAAAAGCATGGAGGTGAGTTTCACCTACCAGACCGTGGGCGATCCCAACCAGTCGGAGGAAGTGAAGGAAGGCCAGGCCTATTTCCAAGACAAAGCCTATAAAGTCATTCTTGCTGACCAGCAGACCATCTCCGACGGAACGACAACATGGCGATATCTGGTTGAGGACGAGGAGGTGATGGTGGGCAATGTCTCCGAGGACGACAGCCCCTTCAAGGTGCTTGACGAGATTGAGCGCGACAGCTCCGGCCTCACCCCTATCATGGACCAGAAAGGCAACCTCAAAGGGCTGGAGATTGAAATGGACGAAGGCGTCAAACTGATTCTGAGCATCACAGAGATGAAGTTCGACAAAGACTATAAGGAAGGTTTCTTTACCTTTGACGAGAAAGCACACCCCGAAGTAGATGTAATTGACATGCGATGAAGGTTGTTTTTCTGGCTCGATGGTATCCGCACAAATACGACCCGATGTTCGGGTTGTTTGTGCAGCGTCATGCGGAGGCAGCAGCCCTTCACGACAAGGTCACGGTGGTTTATGTCCACCCCGACGAGAATGCCAAAGACAAATACGAAATCGACCGAACTCAGGAAAATGGCGTTGACACCATACGCATCTATTACAAAAAGGAAGGACGGATCAGCTCCGCTTGGCGTTATTACCGTGCCTGCCTGAAAGGTTTGGAACTCGCTGGCAAACCCGACATCATCCACGTCCATGTGTTGACAAGGATGGGGCTGGTGGCCTATCGGCAGAAAGTGCTTCACGGCACACCTTATATTATTACAGAGCACTGGTCGCGTTACCTCCCCGGCAACGACTTTAGCGGCACCTTCAGGAAGGCGCTGACCCAACGGGTGGTACGCAACGCCAAGGCAGTCACCACCGTGAGTGAGATCTTGGCAAAGGCCATGCAAGAGCACGGGTTGAACAACACGAACTATCAGCTTCTGCCCAACGTGGTTGACGTCAACAAGTTCAAGCCCATCCCCCATCACAACGAGATTCCGAAGATCGTCCACGTCAGCTGTTTCGAGGACAAGTCGAAGAACATCAGTGGCTTGTTGGAAGCATTTAAGGTCATGAGAGACCGCGGGGATGCATTTCAGGCAGTGTTGATTGGTGAAGGGATGGACCTGGAGACGATGAAGCGACGCGCCATCGATTTGGAATTGACAGGATACGTTCGCTTCACTGGACTCTTGCAAGACCAGGCATTGGTCAACGAGTTGGCCACGGGCGACTTTTTCGTACTCCCTAGCCACTATGAAACTGGAGGCATCGTGTTGCTTGAGGCGATGGCTTGCGGACTCCCCGTGGTAGCCACACGGGTAGGAGCGCTCCCAGAGATCGTCAACGAACGCAACGGCTTCCTGGTGGAACCCGGAGACACCCACGCATTGGCCATGGCCATGGAGCTATGTTGCCGCAACTATGGCCGCTACCATTCTGATGAATTAAGGAAACAGGTTGTGGAACGATACAGCTACGAATACGTCGGAGAGATTATTCACCGACTGTATTCTTCATGATACCGATTTTCGACTCCTCGATGAATTTCACAATCAAGTCGCGGTCTTCCGACTCAGGAAGGTTTTCCTTGATGTATTGAACCGCTTGTGAGACGTTCATGCCTCCGCTGTATATCACGCGATAGATATCTTGGATGGCATAAATACGCTCTTTGGTGAAGCCTCTGCGACCCAGGCCGATATAATTGACGCCAGCGTACGAGACAGGATAGCCCGTACCCGTCTTGACAAATGGCGGAATATCCTTATTAATCATGGCACCGCCTGATATCATCACATGGGCGCCGATACGGCAGAACTGGCTCACTGCGGCCAAGCCCCCGAGAATGGCCCAGTCGTCGACGATGATATGGCCTGCCAGGGAAGCCACGTTCGACATGATGACATGGTCGCCGAGGTAGCAGTCGTGCGCTACATGAGTAAAGGCCATCAGCAGGCAGTCCTTGCCCACCACGGTCTTTCCCGAGGCGGCGGTGCCTTTGTTGACGGTGGCTGACTCGCGCACGGTGGTGCCGTCGCCGATATAGCAATAAGTGAGTTCGCCTTTGTATTTCAGGTCTTGGGGAACGGCTGAGATCACCGCGCCAGGAAATATCTTGCAGTTGCATCCGATGCGTGCTCCATCCATGATGGTGGCGTTAGGGCCGACCCAGGTGCCGGAGCCGATTTCAACGTCTTCGCCAATCCAAGCGAACGGTTCGATTTTGACATCCTCTGCGATGCGAGCGTTCGGATGGATATAGGCAAGCGGTTGATTCATGGCAATCACTGGTTTTCTTGTTGTAGCATGGTGTGTTTGATCTTGCGGGCGAAAGCCGTGTTGGAGAAGTGGCCGGGCTTGTAGGCGGTGACGTGACCTTTGATGGGTTTGCCCACCAGGGTGAGGTCGCCGATGACGTCGAGCAGCTTATGGCGCGCCGGCTCGTTATCGAAATACAAGTCCACGTTGTTGAGGATACCACCTTCTTTGACTTCGACTTTAGGTTTCTTGAAGAAGGCCGCGATGTGATCCAATTCCTCGGAAGAGACGTTTTTGTTGACAAACACGATGGCATTCGTCAGGTCGCCGCCTTTGATGAGGTTACGGCTGAGGAGGGTTTCCAGCTCGTGAAGGAACACGAAGGTGCGGCAAGGGGCGATCTCGCTTTCGAAGTCTTTCATGTCGTGAAGTGAGGCACTTTGTTTGTCGAGCACCTTGGTGTTGTATTTCACGGTGACGTCGATTTTGAAGGTCTCGCAAGGCTCGATGGAAAGTTCGATGCCAAGCACTTCGTTGCGGTAGCTGATGGGTTCCTTGACAACATAGTAGTCGCGCAGTGCCTTTTGTTGGACGATGCCAGCTTCTTTAAGCACTCTGACGAATTCTCTTCCGCTGCCGTCCATGATGGGCATTTCCTCCACATCGATGTCGATCAGCACATTGTCGATTCCCATGCCTCTCAGCGAGGCGAGCACATGTTCAACGGTATATATTTTAACACCGCCCTTACCCAGGGTGGTGCCTCTTGTGGTGTCGATGACGTTATCTACATCAGCCTCGATGATAGGCTGGTCCTCAAGGTCAACGCGACGGAATCGGATGCCCGTGTTGGCTGGAGCCGGGTTGAATGTCAGAGTTCCGCATTGACGCGTATGCAGGCCTGCTCCCGTAACACTGACTTTTCTTCTAAGCGTACACTGTTTTTCTTCCATAAAACAAGCTTGAGTTCACATTATATCTCAAGAAAAAACGGGCAAAGATAGAGAAAATTTCATAATGTCAAAAAAAATTACGTCTCAAAGTCGGCTTTTCAATTCTGCCAGTTCTTTTTCAAGGGTTTCCAGTTGACGAGCCATCTCGTCGAGATGCCGGAAACGCGCGTTGGTCTTTAGGTATTGGCGCAAGGGTTGTATGGGCGTTCCCATGAACTCCTGGTTTTCTTCCTTGATGCTTCCCATGATGCCGCATTGTCCTCCGAACTTGGACCCGTTGGCGATATGCAGATGCCCGACGAAGCCTGACTGTCCCCCGACCACGCAGTTCTTGCCGAGATGGGTGGAGCCGCTCACGCCCACTTGGGCTGCCAGTGCGGAGTTCTCTCCGATTTCGACGTTATGAGCGAGATGGATCAGGTTGTCGAGTTTCACACCCTTATGGATATGTGTGGAGCCCATGGTGGAGCGGTCGATGGTGGTGTTGGCACCTATCTCCACGTCATCGTCGATCATGACGTTGCCCACCTGCGGAATCTTCTCGTAATGGCCGTCCTCCTGAGGAGCAAATCCGAAGCCGTCGGCACCGATGACGGCGCCTGCATGGATAATGCAACGACGGCCCACCACGGTATTGCGGTAAAGCCTCACTCCTGGATACAGTATCGTATTGTCACCGATGACACATCCGTCGCCTACATACACTTGGGGATACACTTTCACGTTGTTGCCAATGGTGACATTCTCGCCGATGAAGGCAAACTCACCGAGATACAGGTCATCGCCACATTTGGCTGAAGATGAGACGAAAGCCAGTGAGGATACCCCTTTCTTGTCCTGCGACACCTGGTCGTAGAAGGCCAGCAGCTTGGCAAAGGAGGCGTAGGCGTCATCGACACGTATCAAGGTGGTTTCGATGGGCTTGTCTGCCACGAAGTCCTTGTTGACGATGACCACTGACGACTTGGTCTCATAGATATAGGGGGTATATTTCGGGTTGGCCAGGAAACTCAACATGCCAGTTGCGCCTTCCTCTATTTTGGCCACGTTCCAAACCTCGGTGTCGGGATTGCCTTCTACGGTGCCGTTGAGCAAGGCTGCGATTTGTGAAGCTAAAAATTTCATCGTTAGGGATCAGATTTCGTTAAACTCTTTCTTCAAGACGGCGACGGCCTGTTCGACAAACGGGTTGGGCACTGCCACCAGAGCCTGGGCCACCATAACAACATCCGTGCCATCGACGGTCTTGTCGAACGTGGCGTTGATCTGACCCACCAGCTCCTCCTTGGCACGTTGCACAGCCTCCCAAGCCTCGTTACTAACGTATAATTGCTGTGCCATATTGTGCTCAAACTCATCTTCTATGTTTTGAAGCAAGGCAATATGAAAAGCCTCTTTGGTGATGCCGGGTGAGAAAACCCTCTTGACCAGCACGGGCAGCTGCGAACGTTGCAGGAAGAGCAGGAGACGCTCACATGCTTGGATTTTAAGGGGGACCACCATCTTGGCGGTGGCGACACGCATCTCGGTCCTGGCTTTCAGACGGTATTCCAGGTCCTTCATCTTCATTTTACGGTTGAAAAAGTAGCCCATGTTGGTCAGATTTTGGGCAAAAGTACAAATAAATGCGGAATGCGGAATGCGGAATGCGGAATTATCGTAACTTTGCAGACTTTATTTTTGATCAATAAAACTTTAAATAAAAAATCATGAGCGAAATCATTCTCTCCAACAGAGTCCTGAACATGGCCGAATCAGCAACATTGGCCATGACCAACAAAAGCCGCGAACTGAAGGCTCAAGGCGTTGACGTGATCAGCCTGAGCATCGGCGAACCCGATTTTAACACCCCCGAGATGGCCAAACAGGCCGGCATCGATGCCATCAACGGCAACGACACCCACTATCCGCCTGTTCCCGGCACTCCTGCCCTGCGCAAAGCCATCGCCAACAAACTGAAGCGTGACAACGGTCTGGACTACAAGGACACTGACATCCTGGTCTCCAATGGTGCCAAGCAAGCCATCAACAACGTGCTTCTGGCTATCCTCAACGACGGCGACGAGGTCATCATCCCCGCTCCTTTCTGGGTCTCCTACCCCGAGATGGTCAAACTGAGCGGTGGCGTTCCCGTCATCGTGAAGAGCGACATGGCTCACGACTTCAAGATCACTGCCGAGCAGCTTGAGAAGGCCATCACACCCAAGACCAAGGCTTTCCTCATCAATACTCCTTGCAACCCCAGTGGTTC
>JAEEGK010025459.1_pt1 | contig 12146 bp, 5 predicted proteins | sample 8958771 | NCBI WGS metagenome assembly JAEEGK01 (sample SAMN16246547, study PRJNA631951) | gut metagenome | biome: gut microbiome; feature: rumen; material: SC-attached | host: Bos | place: Iran: Karaj | collected 2018-10 | reverse complement strand
ATTATTAGACTTATTAACATTTTCTTTTTTATTCTTTAATTTTATTTGATTTTTAATTATTTTTTCTTTATTTAACTCATCTAATTTCATTTTTTTTAATTTTTCATTTTTTTTACTTTCATATTCTTTTTGTTTATTTAAAAAATTTTCAATTATTTTATTATTATCGATATTATTATTTTGTTTATTATTATTAAATTTATTTAATAATTTTTCATTTTTTTCAATATCTTGATTATTACAATTTTTATTATATTCTTTTTTAAATTTATTATTATTATTAATATTTTTATTTTTTGATAAAATTATTTTTATTAATTCTTTTTTATTATTATTTTCATTATTATTATTTATATTATCATTATTGTTATTATTATTATCATTTAAATTATTATTATTATTATTATCATTAATATTAATATTATTATTATTATCATTATTATTATTATTAGTAATATTATTAGTATTAGAATTGTTAATTTTATTGATTAATTTTCTTTTAGCAATATTAAAATCTTTAATATATTCAATTTCATCATTTGGAAAATAATTACTATTAAAATTATTAATAGGCCCATTTATATAATTTTTTACTGAAGATTTAATATTAGAAAATTTTTTATTATTTAATTTTTTTATTTTTTCAATTTCAATTAAATTATTAATATATTCTCTTTCTTCTTCTATCTCTTTTTTACTTCTAAAATCAATATCATCTGTATTTAAAAGCATATTTAAAATTTTTTCATCATTTGCATTAATATAAATTTTTTCATTATTATTATTATTTATTTCATTATTATTATTTATTTCATTATTATTATTTATTTCATTATTGTTATTATAATTTTTGTTATTATTTTGAAATTCATCATTAATTTTATTTTCTTCTGATTCTAAATTTTTTAAACTTTCTTTTATTTCTTTAATACTAATATTATTATTATTATAATTTATTTCATTAACATTATTATTATAATTTATTTCATTATTATTATTATTATTATTATTTCCATTATTTTCTTCTTCAGTTTCATTAACAACAATTTCTGGTTCTTCATCTTCATAGTTATCTGAATCTAAAACAACTTCAATATCTTCTTTTTTATTTTCGTTTTCAAAATATTCCTTTTCAATTTTATTAATATTATTATTATTATTATTATTATTATCAATATTATTTTCCATTATTATATTTGAAATAATATTAAAATAAATAAAAATAAATGAAAAAAAATAATTTTTTTATTATTATTTATTTATTTAAATAAAAATTATTTTATGTCTAATAAAGAAATTTTAAAGACTTTATTAGAAAAATATTTAAATAACAATTTATTAATATTAGAAAAGAACAATGAAAATGAATTAAATGATTTAAAATATTGTAAAGAAAACATAAAAAATTTTGAAAGTAAAAAATATTTTAATAAAATTTTATAGAAAGTTTAAATGAATGTAAATCTTTTCAAATAAAAGAAGAAAACCAACCTGAACCAAACAAAAAAAAAGAAATTGAATCTCAAAAATCAATTAAAAATAATAAATCTCAAACTGCAACTAAAGAAAATTTAACAACTCGAAATCCAATTAAAAAAAAACTTCAAAAATCTTCTTCAATAAAAATGAATAGTTCTAATTTAAATAAAAGTTATAATTTCAAAGAAAATAGTAATAAAGGTCTTTTACGTAATAAAACAATCGCAAATTTTCAAACAACAAATCCAAAATCAAAAACTTTAATTAAAAATAAAAGTTTTGGAAATTTTTTAAAAGATTCAAACACTAAAAATCAAGTTAAAAATTCTTTAACAAAAGAGAAAAAAACTTTATTAAATGACAATAAAAAATATTTAGATAAAATAAATACAATAAAAAATAATTTTAATGAAGAAGAATTAAATTCTGAAATAAAACCAATTGAATTCACAAGAGGAGCATTAAAAGCATTAAGCTTATTAAATGAGCCAGATTATCAAAAAATTTTTGATGATGATACAATTCCATCTTCAGATTTAATTTTAGTTTATAAAATTTATTTTCAATTAATAAATAAAGAAACAGATATCATTAATTTAATTAATAATTGTTCAGATGATGCATTAATATGGGAAAGTATTTTTAAATATATTAAAAATAATACTGAAGATGATAAATTAGGTGATTTATTTAAAAATGAATTAAATAATATGGATTGTTCTATTGAAAATATTTTTAATTTAATTAAAATGGTTAATCAAAATAATAATAAAGATAAATTAAATCCTTTGTTTTATTCGAAATTATGTCCAACAACTGGATTATTAATTTTTCTTATTAAGGAAAGTCTTGATTATTTAGGTGTTTTAGAAAGCAATAAAACTCCTCCTCAAAGATTAATTCAAATTTATCAACATTATTTAGATTTAAATAAAGAAAAAATTGAAGAAATTAATAAAAAATTAAATGAAGGTGATAATAATAAAAATAATAATATTAATAATAAAAATAATAAAAATAATAATAGTATTAGTACAACTAATAAAAATTTTAATAATAATAATAATAAAAAGAAGAAAAAATAATTTTATTTTTATTATATTAGTATATAATAATATTCATAAAATTAAATAAAAAATCAATGAATAATATTTAAATATTATTAATTATATTATTTATTATTTTATTTATATAATAATAATAATAATGAAATTTTAAAATATTAGAAAATTTTAAAAAATTATTACTTTTTTTATAATTTCAATATTTTATGTATTATCATTATTATTTTAATTATATAGAACATCAATATTTTCCTTAAATGTTTCATTTATAATCAATATTATTATAATTATTATTTAATATTATTAGATGGAACTTTTTAAAAATTATTAATTTTTATAATAAATTAGATAATATTAAATCATATTTTTACTATATAATTTAATTTTTAAATTTATAATTTTTTTCATATATATTTAAAAATTTTTCTATATAAAAAATATATAATATTTTTTATGTTTTAAATTAAATAGAAAAAATTTTTAAACAATATTAAAAAATAAAAAATAATATTTTATAATTATTTTTTGGTTATTTTATAATTTTATTTTATTAAATATTTAAAAATAATAATAAAATATGATAATGAAAATAATATCTATTATTTATTGAAATAAACTAGTACGATAATAAATTTCAGAAAAATTCTCAGGCTGTACGTTATTATTATTATTATTATTATTACTATCATTATTATTATTATTATTATTATTTTCAAATTTTTCTTTATCTTTTAAAGCAAAATTAAAAATATCTTCTAAACTATATAATTCATTATTATTTTCACTAATTTCATTTTTAACATTTTCAAATTCAATTTCTTTAAAAGCATTTTCTAAAAATTCTTCAATAAATTCATCATTATAGTCTTTAATTTCATTGAAATAATCTTCACCTAATAAATCAATTAAAATAGTTGTAATATTAAAAGTTAAGCAATATTTAACCCCTTCTTCTTTAGAAATATATAAATCATTTAATTTATTATACAAATCTTTTAAAGTTTTTATTAAAAAATTTTTTAAATCTTCTTTATTATTTTTTTTTTCAATAAATTTATCAAAAAATTCATTAACAACTTCTTTAAAAAAAACTGTTATATCAAAATCATTATTTTCTTTTATTTTATCTATTTCATTTTCAATAAAAATAAATTTTTCAGATAATAATGTTATTATCATTTCTTTTGATTCAACATTACAAATTTTTATTATTTTTTCTTTAATATTTTTTAAATCTTTTAAATAATATAAATTATAAAAATCATCTAATGTTAATTCTTCCAAAATTTCTGTGAATTTTTTAAAATCAGGATTTGGTTTTATTTGACATTTAAAAGGAAGATTTGATAATTTTGATGAACGTCTAGTGCTTGAAGAGGAAAAAATTTTTTTAATAAGTTCTTTATCATCATTATCATTATTATTATTATCTTTTTTTTCTTCTTTTTCTTCTTTTTTTTCTTCTTTTTCTTTTTTTTCTTCTTTTTCTTCTTCTTTTTTATTTTCTGTTTCTTTATTTTCATTTGTTTTTTCTTCTTTATTATTTTCTTTTTTATCTTCTTCTTCAGTTTTTTTTATATTATCAGGATTTGGAGTTAAATTTTGTTCAATATTTGTATTATTATTATTATTATTATTATTATTATTATTATTATTATTATTATTATTATTATTATTATTATTATTATTATTATTATTATTATTATTATTATTATTATTATTATTATTATTATCTATTTGTAAACTTCCTAAAACATTATTAATTAAATCTCCTAAAGGATTTGCACTTCTATTTTGATTATTATTATTTGGTTGATTTAAATCTCCTCCCATCATTTGATCTACAGCACCCATTAAGTTATTTATATTTTCTGGTCTTAATAATTGTCCCATTATATTTCCAAATAAATCATTTGGATTATTATTAGGATTATTATTATTATTATTTAAATTATTTTGATTATTATTATTATTTTGAATATTAATGTTTTCTTGATTATTAATATTTTCTTGGTTATTATTATTATTAATATTATTTGTTTCATTATTTTGATTATCATTATTAATTTCATTTTTATCTTTTGTATCTGAATTATTTTTATTATCTTTTTTAATTTTTTCTTCTTCTTCTTTACTATTTGATATATTATTATTATCATTATTATTATTATTATTGTTATTATTATTATTATCATTATTATTATTATTAGAATTATTATTATTAGTATTATTTGCAATTCTTAAATTAATTATTCCTCCTTGTTCTCTTCTATTATTATTGGAATTATTATTAGAATTATTATTATTGTTATTATTTCCTAATCCATTAAATAAATTTTGCAAATTATTATTTCTCACCCCTATTGGAACATGCAAAACACCAATATTATTACTAACAAATCTCACATAACCCGTATTAGGATTATTACCAAAATTTGTTGTTGATAATAAATTCCCTAAATTTACACCACCTTTACTAATTTCTGTTAAGCCATTAGTACATTTAGTCAACAATTCATTTGCTTTTTTTCTATCTTCTAAATTTGTTATATATTGTTCTCTTTCAAATAACTCACTCAATCTCATTAAATAAGGAATAATATTTTGAAAGGTATAAATAAAATTACGTAATGTTCTACTAATTGCAGTTAAAACATTTTGAGTTGTAGGTAAGAGAGGAAGAGATAATGTTGCATTATTGTTATTATTAAATAAAGAAGAAGTGGTATGAATTGATTTATTTATACTTTCAATGAATTTTTCATATTTCCTATCAATTGGAGAAACTGTGATTGGGAAGGGAGAAGTTGAATTATATAATTCTAATGATATTGGATTTTGTTGTTGAGAATTGTTATTATTATTTGAATTTGAATTATTATTATTTACATTGGATGAAGAAGGACGATTTTGATTTGTTGAATTATTTATGTTATTATTTGATGATGTTATAGTATTAATATTATTATTTGAAGAATTAGAATGTAAATTATTATTATTATTATCATTAACATTATTATTATTTTGATTGTTATTATTATTATTATTACTATTGAAATTCATAAAATTCCCAACTGTTAAAGAGTTATTATTATTGTCTATAATTTCCATAAATCCTTGTGCATTTCCACTTTGAATTTCTTGTCTTAAAGTATTTAAATTTTCTGGATTATTAAGGTCAATAATATTAAAATTAGTTCCTAAATTAAAAGCATTTAAATTCTCTCCATTAAAGTTATTAGCTAAATTTACACCTGCATTAGGATTACTAGATGCATTAACAATATTAACCTGTGAGTTTATAAAACCATTATTATTATTATTATTATTGTTATTATTAAAAGCATTGTTTATAATCCCTCCAATTAAATTAACAAAATTATTATTATTATTTGACATTTGTCTATGACCATCATTAACTACTGTATTATTAGCATTAGCTTGTTCAACAGTTTTAAACATTAAATGAATAATTTCATCATTTTTATTAACATGTTCATTTAATTTTTCTTCATTTTTTAATTGTTTTCCTTTATATATTAATCTTATTCTATTTATATCTATATTATTATTTTTTTGAGATATTATTTTTTTTAATTCTTCTATTTTTATTTTTTCATCAATTTCTAAAGATGATATATTTCCATCTAATGTTTTTAATTTAATTGTTATCTTTTTATTTTCCTCATTATTTGTTGACATTTTTAAAATAATATTGAATTTAATAATTAAATTTTTATCTTTAAAATTCAAATAAAAAATTTTTATTTATAATAAATATTTAATAAGATATAATAATAATATAATTTATTAAATATATTTATAAAATATTAAAAATTATATATTAAATAAAAATATTATGTCATTTTACTCATTACAATAATAATTTTTTTTTACAAATATATAAATAATAATAATATTAATTTTTATTAATATTATTATTATTGAAAATATAAGTCATCTTTATTATAAAATTCTTTACATATATTTACATCAGGCTCTTCTTTACTCATTTTATTAACTACTTTTAAACTATTAATACCTTTATTTCCATTAACACAAAAAGCAATCCAATATTTATAATTTTCTTTTTCATTATTAATATTTTCATTAAATAATATTTGAGGTATATCAATATTTATAATAGGTACATAATAATAACCATTATAAACTTTTATATTTGCATAACTATCTATTAAATCGATATCATTTTCTTTACCTTCAATATAATTTTCTTTATCAATATTATTTATTTCCTCAATTTTATATTCATTTTTCGCATATGTTTTAGCAATATCATTATATTTAGAAACATAAAATAAATATAAAAAATTTGAAAATCTTTTAATTATTATTTTTTCTATTGCTTTTTCTCCACCTAATTTATTATCATGAAAATAAAATACTTCTCCACAATTTTTATTACCAAAAAAAATTTTACAATAATAATCTTTTGATATCTGAAATTTTGAATTTAAATCTAAATCATTTGGTCCTTTATTCCATGTTAATTTTATATTAATTTCCGTATCATCTAAACGATTTAATGTTATGAATCTTAATTCATAATTAATAATATTATTATTATCGTTGTTATTATTGTCATATATAATAAATTTTTGACTGTTATAAATATAATATTTTTTTTCATAAATTAATGTATATTCTCCAGTATTATTTATTTTTATTTGATAAAATCCTTCATTATTAGTATATAATATGCATAAATAGTTTTTAAAATTTTGTGAATTAGGCTCTGAATTAAACATTCTATTATCAACTGAAGAATTATAAACATAAATTTTAACATCTTCTAATCCTTCTAAAGAACTAAATGATTCTTCAAAAACAAAACCTGAAATATTATATTGAACTATTTTATTTAAAGGTAAAGATATGTTATATAAAAATTTATAATAAGGATAAAAACCAAAATTTGAAATTTTATATGTATTATAATTGTTAATATATTTATTATTATTAGTTATTTTATTATTATTATTTTCATTATAATTAATAGTTAGATTTAATTCATAAAACATCTCATTTATAAATTGATATAAAGGACCTATTTTAAAGGAATAATCGTTATTTATATAATTATTATATATAATTGGGGAATTATTTAAATAATTAGATGATGATAAATATGTTGAAATATTATTATTGTTAATTTTATTTTCGTTTACAAAATCTTCACTTAAATTTCCATATATATAAAAAGATGATGATTCATTAATTATACTTAAATTATATGTTTCATTATATATTAAATATTCTTCATTAAATTCTTTTATATCTTCTTCTTCATTATCAATTATATTATTATTATTGTCTTCATAATCATTATATATTTTAATTGTAAAATTAATATAATCAAAATAATTATAAGGAATAAAATTAAAATAACTTAAACTATTATTAAGATTATTTTTTTTTATTTTATATTTAATATAATTATAATTATTTTTATATTGTCTTGTATAATTATTTACTATTTTATTATTATTACCTATTGTAATATTTATATTGTTAGATTTAATATAACATTTATAGTAGTCATTATTTTTTTCATTTTCTAAATTAAATGTAAAATTTGAAATTGTTTCTTTTAAATTTGAACTAAATAAATTTTCAATATTTTTCGAAATATCATTAAAATAACTAAATAATTTTTCATTAGGAACAAGAAAATATTTTTTTTCATTTTCTTTAATTTTAATTTTGTCAATATATCTTACTTTTGGTTTTTTATAATAAATAATCATTAATATAATAATAATAATGATAACAATTGTAACAAAAAAAAAATAAAATTTAATAATATTTTTATCCTTCGTTCCATAATCATATTTTTTATTAAAATTAATATAAAAATAAATTTCACTTACAAAAAGCAATATTAAAAATATAATTAAAAATGATCCAATTAAACTTAAATAATTATAATTAGATTTAATAAAACTATAAACATTTAAACAACAAGTATTGTTATAACAACCATAATAAAATTTATTATCTAATTCTTTCTCCATTTTTTCCCAATACAAAACAATTCTATTTTTTGGACATTCAACATTATTCAAATCATTGAATGTAAACAAATATTTTGATTTACAGTTTATTTTTTCTATTAAAAAAGTTTCATCTAAATATCTAAATAAATTCACACAATTTGTATTATTTTTATTTTTAAATTTTTTATTATTTTTTAATAAAAATGCTATGAAAATAGTAAATATTATAAATAATAATAAATTTATTCTAATTAAATGAAGACATAATTTTTTTAGTTCTAAATTTATTGATAAAAAAACAAATAAATTATAAATTATTAATAATATTGAAAGAATAAATAAACCAACTATAGGCCATTCTTTTATATTTTCATTTGCTCTTAAAACTGTTTTAAATTTTAAACAAGTAGAACTAAAATAAATAAAAACAAAAATTAATTGTAAATATATCATAATACAACAATTACAAATTTTTTTAAAACTTCTATAATTAAATATTATTATAAAAATAAAAATAAACAAAAATAATTTTATTGAACATTGAATTAATAATAATGAACCAATTGAATTATTTATTTTTTTAAAATTATTAATTACATGATGGTAAGAATAATTATTAAAAGATTTTTTCCATAATTCTTTATCATAACCTTTTGCTTTGATATCCATTAATATATTTTCTTTAAATAATAATAAACCAAAACCATTTATTAGGAAAAAAATAAAATTTAATATTAATATATAAATAAAGATAAATAAATATAATCTTTCTTTTGATTGTAAAATCTTTTCTGGATCTTCATATAAATTACATATTTTTTTATATAATCTATTATTTCTTATTATTGTATATATTCCAAAAAAATAATTTATTATTGATATTAATGAAATTATTAAAGTTGTTATGCATATAAAAAATCCACCATAAAATATTAATAAAGATGTTAATATTAAAATAATTAATGAAAATATTGATAATATTATTAATAAAAATATAAATATTTTTGAATATTTATTAAACATTTCAAATTCTTTATAAGGATAATCATTATTTATTGATATTCCAGTTTGAATTGAATTATTTGATGATTTTTTTTTAATTGAAGATTCTAGATTATTATTAATATGATTATATTTATTTGTTAAATTTCTTTTTAAATATTCATATACATTAATTTTAGGAGAATTTGAATTAGAATTAGAATCAATATTATTATATAAATCAATATTACTTTCAATTTTTTTGTTACTATTTGAATTTGAATTTTTTATATTCATATTATTATATTAATTATATAATAAAAATAAATAAAATAAATAATTTACTTAAATTAAATGATACATAAAATAATATTAATATTAAATATATATAAATATTTAAATTATATTTTATTTTTTATTCTAAAATTTGAAATTGTTTTATTAAATTTCATTTCAGAATAAGACCTTTCTGTAATAACTTTAAATCTAAAAAATTCGGTATATATAAATTTATCTCTATTTAAACAAATTGAAACATTTTCTGTTGTTATTGTATATTCTAATTCAAAAATTTCTTCGTTTATTTTTTTAAAATTAATAAAATTTTTTCCATCTACTAAAACAATTAAATTAGCTGGTTTTCTTTTAATTCTTATTTTAAATTTATAATTGTTATTAACTTTTAATATATTTACTCTTGGTTCTATAATAAAAATATTTTCATTATCAAAACATATTTTTTTATTTTTTTTTCTATCAGGAAATATTTTTGAATAATCATTAATAATTTTTGCTTGATATTTTATCGTTTTTGAATTTAATTTAGGAAATTTATTATTTCTATTTCTATTATTATTAAAACTTGGCATCATTATATTACTAATAAATCTATATTTATTATGAAATTTGAATGAATAATTTTTAGAAATTTTTATTCTATAATCTAATAAAGTTTCATATAATAAATCAGTACTATTTATATCTCTTGCTTTTATAGAAATTAAAAATTCTCCGTTATCAAAAGGAAAACTAGGTTCAAATATATAATAATTATTATTATTATCATCTACATTATATTTTACATCATTTATTTTTTCATTATTTTTTGTTAATAAATCAGCATAAATAACATTATCTATTATTTCTAATTTAATTTTTAAATTATTTTTTTCAGCAGAATTTATTTCAATTAAAGGAAAAGTATAATTTAAATTTTTTATTTTCTTTAGATAAATTTCTCTATAAAACAATCCTAAATTTAAAAAACGCTTTTTTAAAAATTGATTAAATGTTATTATTTTATTACTAAATTGAAAAAGATTATCTGAAGGAAAATGAGTATATAATAAATAATCAGCTGGAGTTAAAAAATAATAAGGATTAAATTTTTTTGTTGTATGTCCTCCCATTCCAAAATAACAATCAACAAAATACCATTTACCTTTTATGTATAATGCATTCCAACAATGATTTATTATAAAATCTTCGTTATTATTAATTTCAGTTTTTGAAACTAAATTTTTATAATTATGATTAAATTTTAATTTTTTTAAGTTTAAATCAAATTTTTTTTTAACATAGTAAATATCATTTTCTCCAATTAATTTACAAAATCCTTGTATATATTTATATTTAATATTTAATTTTTTTAAAAAATATTCAAAAATGTTACAAAATCCTTGATTTAATGCAATTCCATTTCTATAAATATAATCTACACTTTGATTATATTCGTTATTTCTTTTTAAATTAATCCCATTTTCATCAAAATTAAATTCATTTGTAATATAATAAAAAATCATAGCAATATTATCTAATTCTCCATTTTTTCCTTTAAATTTTAAAATATATTTACATACATTTTCAATATCATTTTTATTTCTTTTAGGAATTTCTTTATAATATTTAATAAAATTTTTATCTTCAAATATTGTCGATAAAAATTCTAAACGTTCTAATATATTTTCAGGAATACCATTTGTTAAAGGTTTAGTTGTTGTATATATTCTTTCAGGTGATTTAGACCTACTTCTTGATTCAGCTCTTTGTTGTGAATAAAGAGTTAAATTAAATTTTTTATTATAAAAACCTGTAAAAGTAGTCTTAGAAAATTTATTTAGATTTGAATTTTTTATATTAAAATTATTTAACGTTTTTGAACCTAAATTATCTAAATAATTTTGTGATTCATTATTATTATTATTTTCGTTTTCTAAATTTGTTTCTAAATTGTTATTTGTTTTTTCATTATTGTTTTTATTTGTGGAAGGAATTATTGGTAAAGTAATATTTTGTTTCATTTTTATGGTTATAAATTTATTATTATTTTTTTATTATAAAAAATTATATTTTATTTTTAAATTCTTTTTATTTTTAAATCAATATTAAATTTAATTTATAAATTTTTTATATTTGTATATAAAAATCTAATGAAATTATATATAAATTTTTATTATTAAAATTAAATATTATTTAATATAATTATTTAATATAAAACATATATCAAAAATATAAAATTCTATTTTTGTAAAATTTATAATTTTTTTAAGTAAATGTAAATAAATAAATGAATAATAAATTATTTTTATTATTAATTAAAATATAT
>JAEEGK010025456.1_pt1 | contig 12150 bp, 10 predicted proteins | sample 8958771 | NCBI WGS metagenome assembly JAEEGK01 (sample SAMN16246547, study PRJNA631951) | gut metagenome | biome: gut microbiome; feature: rumen; material: SC-attached | host: Bos | place: Iran: Karaj | collected 2018-10 | reverse complement strand
CTTTGGGCATGGGGCAATAGCATCCCGGAATCTTGTTGACGCCTTCCACAATCACGTTGCGGCGTGCCACATACTCGGCCTGTACCTTGTCGAAATACTCTTGCGGTGTGTCCACAGCGGCCTCGGCGAAAATCTGGCCAAAGCTTGGGGGTGAGAGACGGGCCTGTGCCAAACGCATGGCGATGGCATAAACCTCGCTGTTGCGGGTAACCAGGCAGCCCACGCGGGCACCGCAGGCGCTGTAGCGCTTCGAGACCGAGTCGAACAGAATGGTATTGCGCTCAAGTCCTTCGAGCTGCATGACGCTGAAGTGCTTGTGTCCATCGTAGCAGAACTCGCGATACACCTCGTCGGCAAAGAGGTAGAGGTCATATTTCTTTACCAGTCCGGCCACCTTCAGCAGCTCCTCGTGGGTGTAGAGGTAGCCGGTGGGGTTGTTGGGGTTGCATATCATGATGGCGCGGGTGCGCGGGGTGATGGCTTTCTCAAAGTCCTCGATGGGAGGCAGGGCGAAACCGGTCTTGATGTCGCTGGGGATGGTGACAATCTTGGCGTCGCACAGCTTGGCGAAAGTGTTGTAGTTGGTGTAGTATGGCTCGGGGATGATGATTTCGTCGCCGGGGTTGAGACACACGGTGAAGGCCATCTGCAGCGCCTCGCTGCCGCCGGTGGTCACCAACACCTGGTTGGGCGTGACGTCGATGCCGTTGCGATGATAGTAGTTGCACAGGGCACGACGATAACTGGGGATACCGGCCGAATGGCTGTACTCTAACACCTTGATTTTGGTCTCGGCCAAAGCTTTCAGGGCACCCTGCGGGGTTTCGATGTCAGGCTGGCCGATATTGAGATGGTACACATGTATGCCGCGCTCTTTGGCTGCGTCGGCAAAGGGGACGAGTTTGCGGATGGCTGACTGGGGCAGCTCCATTCCTTTCTTGGAGATTGAAGGCATATCTCTGGGTGTTAGAGGTTACTGATTGGAGGGCTGTACTACATTTCCTTTGATTTTCACCACTACGCGGGGGTCGTTGACAGCGTTGGAAGTGATGGTAACGGTCTTGGTGAATCCTCCTACACTGTTGGTGTTGTAGCGTACTCCGATTTCACCGGTTTTGCCGGGCATGACGGGCTTCTGGGTCCATTTGGGAGTGGTGCAGCCGCAGCTGGCGCGGACGCTGCTGAGGATGAGGGGCTCGTCGCCGGTGTTGGTGAAGGTAAAGGAACAGTTGCCGTCGCCGCCTTTCTGGATGGTGCCGTAGTTATGTTCCTTTTCGGCAAAGACAATTTTGGGGCCGTGCTGGTTGGCGGCGTCAGATTCGTTTTTCTTTTGTTCCTGTGCGTTCACTGCGCCTATCGTCATGAGGGCGATGAGGCTTGCTAAAAACAGTTTTTTCATGTTATAAATGTTTTTATTTGTGTTTTACATTTAGTATTGCTTGGCATCAAAAACTTGTTGGTGGGGTTCTCTTGTTTCTGATGCCCCCTTATAACACTGTTTTGTCCTTTTTATTGTGCGTGATGAAAAAAAAGTGGGTCGATAAAGCATAAAAAGGGTTAAAATGGTTGGAGCAGAGAATGCGGCTGCGGCATTCTCCTGTTGCCATTCACCTTAATTATTGGTTCTCTGTTTTGTCAAGACTGCTGAAAATACTGTTCTGACTTTTGAATTCGGGAACGATTTCTTTCATCTTGCCCACCAGCCGCATTTCGTCGAAAGAGGGCATGAGGTCCCAGAGCTCGGCATATTCGCGGTTGATTTCGTCCAAGGGATACTTGCGAACCTCGGCACGCATGATCTTGGGGTGGTAGGTGGGCAGGGTGTTCTCCTTGGTGGCAAGAAGCTCTTCGTAGAGCTTTTCGCCGGGACGGAGTCCGATTTCTTTAATCTCGATGTTTTTGAGGCCGGACAGCTGAATCATCTTCTTGGCCAGGTCGTAGATCTTGACAGGTGCGCCCATGTCGAAGACGAAGATGTCGCCACCATCGCCCATGGCACCGGCCTCGAGCACGAGGTTGCAGGCTTCGGGGATGGTCATGAAGTAGCGGACGATGTCGCGGTGGGTGACGGTGAGGGGTCCGCCGGCGGCGAGTTGCTTCTTGAAGAGGGGGATGACGCTGCCGTTGGAGCCGAGGACGTTTCCGAAACGGGTGGTGACGAAGTGGGTGTCGGAGTTGCGGCTCTGGATGTAGATTTCGGCCATGCGCTTGGTGGCACCCATGACGTTGGTGGGGTTGACGGCCTTGTCGGTGGAGATCATCACGAATTTCTCGGTGTGGTATTGCATGGCAAGGTCGGCGATGTTCTGTGTGCCGAAGACGTTGACCAAGAGCGCCTCGTAGGGGTTCTCTTCCATGAAGGGGACGTGCTTGTAGGCGGCGGCATGGTAAATCACTTGGGGATGGTATTCGGCGAAGACCTGCTCCATTCGGGGCTTGTCCTTGATGTTGGCGATGACGAATACCATGCGGTCGACAATCTTGTTGTACGGCTCGGTGTTGCGTAGCTCGAACTGGAGGTCGTACATGGGCGACTCGGCTTGGTCTACCATGATGATTTTTGCGGGCTGGTATTGGGTCAGCTGGCGGCAGATCTCGCTGCCGATGGAGCCTGCGGCACCGGTAACCATGACCACCTTGTCGACCACCTGGCGGACGATATTGACATTGTCCAGTTTGATGCTTTCGCGCTCGAGCAGGTCCTCGATTTTGATGTCTTGGATTTGGCTGACAGTGAAGGAGGCATTAATCCATTTGCTGATATGGGGGACCGATTTGACATTGAGTCCGAGGTCCAGGGCCTCGTTGGTGATCTCTTGTTTGTAGGAGAGTCTGATGGAGGGAATGGCGATGAGGAGTACTGAGATGTTGTTCTTTTTGATGAAGGCAGGGTTGAGGACTGCCTTGCGTTCCATGATGTGGATACCATTCAGTGCGGCATCCTTTTTCTGGGGGGCATCGTCGATGTAAGCCACCACTTTGTAGTCATGGTTGGGGTCCTGGGCTAGGGCGTTGTACGCAATGGTGCCGGCGCTTCCCGCTCCGTAAATCACCACATTGCGCACCGGGCGGTGGCGGCGGAGGTAGTCATTGTAGACGCGCTGTAGCAATAGCCTGACGGTAATCATATTGACGATTTGCAAGGCAAAGGTCATCAGGATTTCGCTATAGGCCGGTGTGAAGCGGTTGGTGACAATGGGGTGGTTGTTGTTGATGAGATTGAAGACGATGAGTACGGTGGCTGCGGCAATGTTTGAGATAAGTACTTTATAAATATCGTACATGCCGGAGTGCCTGATGATGCTGCGATATGTGCCAATGATGAGGTAGAATAGGGTTGCGAGGATGGCAAATGCTACGAATTTTATCAAGAGGGAAGGCCAGTCGATATACTCCGACATGCGCAGACGGAAAAGGTCGGTGATGGCAAAGGCAACGGCCAAGGTGAAGAGATCGATGACAAGAATCGCCCATCTTGAGGCAGGTGTGTGGCGGTACCGCCGCACGAAATTGAATATTATTTTCTTTATCATAGCCCGTTATTTCGTTTCTTTCAATAATCGTTAATTGCTTCTCTGACTCCATGTGGCAGGCGTTGGCTCATCAAACGATGGGGCATTCCCAGACGATTGAGGATGCTCCTTTTATCATTATTTTGAGCACTTGCCTATGCATTGAATCCAAATTGCAAAAATACGACTTTTTTTTAAAATGAAAATAAAAAAAACAAGATTGTTCTTTTTGGTTATGTGCAGGCATGAAAAGCAGCCCGAGCGGGCTGCCCTTTTTCGGTGGTCGCTGTGGCGGGTATTAAGGCTCAGAGTAGCTGCTCGCGGAGTTTGTCGGCACCGCAGAATACAATTCCCTGCATACCCATCTGTTTGGCGGCTTCGACGTTGGCTGGGTTGTCGTCGATGAATGTGGTGTCGGCGGCATCAATGCCGAAGCGTTCGAGGGCAAGGCGGAATATGGCGGGGTCGGGTTTCACCAAATGCACATCGGCTGAGACAATATACTTGTCAATCATCTGCAGGATGGGGAACTTCTTCCGGGCAAGAGGGAATGTCTCCATCGACCAGTTGGTGAGACCGAAGATATTGTATCGGGGGTCGTCCAGTAGTTGTTGCACTAGCTCTTTCATGCCGGGCATTTCGTCGGGGAGGGTCTCTTCCCAGTGGGTGATGAACATGTCGAGGGGCTCGGCAAAGTCGGGGAACAGACGTTTCTGGCTGTCGATGCAGCTGCGTTGGTCCTCGCCGGCGTCAATGTGGTTGCGCATCTCCTGAGTGCAGACGTGGCGCCAGAAGAACCAGTATTGCGCTTCATCACCATGAAAGTAGGGCAGGTATACCCGTTCCGGCTGCCATTGCACTAGAACATTTCCGAAATCGAAGATGAGGTTGTGCATGGTCGGCTATCGGTTGGAATACATATCGTCGTAGTACTTCAGGTAGTCGCCGCTGGTCACGTTGTCCATCCATTCCTGGTTGTCCAGATACCAGCGTACGGTTTTTTCGATACCTTCTTCAAACTGCAGAGAGGGCTCCCAGCCCAGTTCGCGTTGCAACTTTCGGCTGTCGATGGCGTAGCGCATGTCGTGCCCCGCGCGGTCGGTGACGAAGGTGATGAGGTTCTCGTCCTCACCCTCGGCGCGTCCCAGCTGGCGGTCGACGGTACGTATCAGCAGGCGGATGATGTCGATGTTCTTCCATTCGTTGAATCCGCCGATGTTGTAGGTCTCGGCCACGGTGCCATGGTGGAAGATGGTGTCGATGGCGCGGGCGTGGTCCTCCACATAGAGCCAGTCCCTCACGTTCTCGCCCTTGCCGTAAACGGGTAGCGGCTTACGGTGCCGGATGTTGTTGATGAACAGTGGTATCAGCTTCTCGGGGAACTGGTAGGGGCCGTAGTTGTTGCTGCAGTTGGTCACCACGGTGGGCATGCCGTAGGTGTCGTGGAATGCACGGACGAAATGGTCGCTCGAAGCCTTGGCGGCACTGTAGGGGCTGTGGGGTTGGTATTTCAAGTCCTCGGTGAAGAACTTGTCGCCGTATGCCAGATGGTGCTTGCCGCTGGAAGCCTTGGTGCTGAACGGAGGGATTACCCCTTCGGGATTGGTCAGCTCCAGGGCGCCGTATACCTCGTCGGTGCTGATATGGTAAAACAGTTTGCCCTCCCATCGTTCAGGGAGCGATTCCCAGTAGAGCTTGGCGGCTTGCAGCAGAGAGAGGGTGCCCATCACATTGGTACGTGCAAAGGTGAAAGGGTCCTTGATGCTGCGGTCCACGTGGCTCTCGGCGGCCAAATGGATGATGCCGTCTACGTGTGCGTCTTGCATCAGCTTGTACACCCCCTCAAAATCGCATATATCCATCTTCACGAATTTATAGTTGGGCTTGTCTTCCACATCCTTGAGGTTGGCAAGATTGCCGGCATAGGTCAGTTTGTCGAGATTGATGATGTCGTATTCGGGGTATTTGTTCACAAACAGGCGTACCACATGGTTGCCAATGAATCCGGCGCCGCCGGTGATGATGATCGTCCTTTTCATGATGTTTCTTTTTCGGGCTTTTCTTTCCTATCGTTTTTGACTATTTTTTAGAAGCTGTTTAAATTTAATTGTGGACATGAACGAGTAGTTTTTTCTTCTTTTCTATTGCGCAATGGGGTTCCATTGTAATTGAGAAAAGAGGGAAAAGATGCCGTTCAGGTGCTTTAAGAAAATCATTGAATTTAATTTAAACAACTTCTTAACGCCCGTTGCGTTTTTTTATTGTGCAAAGGATGTCAGTTTGTCAAGATTATTGTGTATATTTGCAGCTGAATTCTTCACAATTTCTCATGTGCCGCGTGGGTCTAGCTGCCTGATGTACTTTTGGTTATATGGTTTTCTCGGCCTTTCCGATGCGTGGAGATTTCGATTGGATAAATAGTATTGTATAATAGTAATTAAAACAAATATATAATGGCTCTGCTAAAGTTTAAACCCCCAAGGATTAATCTCAGTGGCAAAGGCGGATTCTGGAAACAGATAGGCATGATTATTATTGGTACCACCATCTCGCTCATCTTCACTATCTTTGCAGCCAGGCTGACCGATGATATCCAGCGCAAGAAGGACCGCAAACTATCGGCGTTGATGGTAATGAGTAATATCGAGGCTTTCGCCCGTATTGCTGAGTCTTACGAGGAATACCTGGCCTCTACCGACAGCATTACCACTTGGTTGCTCTCTCAGCCTATCGAGGATCTCGAACGGTTGCCGGAAAACGAATTGAATGCCTTGATTGACCGAGCCAATACCTTCCCTTTCCTCACTTACGACAAATCGGCTGAGAATATTTTCTCCAACAATATCGAGACGTGGAAGAACATGGGTAACGTGGAATTCATTTATTTGGTGGGTCAGTGTTTCTCGACCATGAATTCGATTGAGCAGTATTGGAACAAACGAATCAACGAGGTGAATGAGGCGAGTCTTAATATCAAAGACCATCCTGATGATTACGAGGGAAGCACCATCCCCATAAAGATTCTTAGCAACAACAAAGTCCGTCGCATGATGAAAGGCACCCACTTCATGAGGGCATGGTTCGCCCAAGGGGCCGCTACCATGCGTGTCAACAACCGCAAAAACATGGCGGCAATCGGCATCTCCGAACAACAGGTTATGGAACTCACCGATAGGCTGTCACATGCATACGAGGATTCGGGAGAAGTACCCGAATTCAGCGATTTCATTCCTGCACCGCTCCACCCCGACAGCTTGTCGTCGATGAGCGAATACGACAGCCTTATCAAACAATCAAAAAGGGAACAATAGGTCGGCTGCAGTCGCCACCGCCACTTGTGTGATACCTCTGTAGAGCATAACCCCTGAGGGACTTTCGCATCATGGCATATAGAGTATTTCTTTTACCGAGATTTTGAGCAGATACAATCCAATGACCGATTAGGGATAAATGAAACGGAGGACTCCGCAATATGGAGCCCTCCGCTTTCGTAGGAGTGTATTTGGGTTAAATCATCGAGATGCTGCGTTTCACGAATTCTGTCAGTGCCTCGCCTTTCAGCAGGCCGTTGGCCAGCAGTGCCAGGTCGGTGAGTTGGTGCACCAGTTGCTTCTGCTTCTCGGCGTCGCTCTCCTTGAGCACCTGCTCTATTAGCGGATGGTTCACGTTCACCACCAGGTTGTAGCTCTCGGGCAGTTCGCCGTAGAATCCCATTCCGCCGCCGCTGGTGGCGGACATCTCTTTGTAGCGCCGCATGAATTCGCTCTGGGTGATGACCATGGGCTGGTCGTCGCTCTCCATGCTCTCCATCTGCACGGTGAATTTCTGCTTGTCCACTTCGGCCTCGATGATGGGTTTCAGCTTCTCCTGGTCTTCCTTGCTCATTTTCTCGGGGATGCTGTCCTCGTGGGCAATCAATTTCTCCACCGTGTCGGCGTCCACGCGGACAAAACGGCTCTTCTCCTTCTTTTGCTCCAACAGGTTCACCCAGTGGGGTGTCAGCACGCTGTCCATCAGCAGTACGTCGTAACCTTTGGCTTTGGCCTTGGCGATATAGGCGTGCTGCTCTTCGGCGTCGTTGGCATAGAGGTAGCAGACGTTTTTGTCTTTGTCGGTTTGCAGTGCCTTGATTTTGTCGCGGTAGTCATCCAGGCTGAAATACTGCCCTTCGGTGTTCTTCAGCAAGGCGAACTTCAGTGCCCTCTCGCAGAACTTCTCGTCGGTCAGCATGCCGTATTCCACAAAAATCTTGATGTCGTCCCATTTGTCCTCAAAGTCCTTGCGGTCGTTCTTGAACATCTCCTCCAGCTTGTCGGCCACCTTCTTGCTGATGTGTCCCGAAATCTTCTTCACGTTGCTATCGCTCTGCAGATAGCTGCGGCTGACATTCAGCGGGATGTCGGGGCTGTCCAGCACGCCGTGCAGCAGCATCAGGTAGTCAGGCACTACGCCCTCCACGCTGTCGGTCACAAACACCTGGTTGCAGTACAGCTGAATCTTGTTGCGTGTCGGGTCGATGGTCTTGCGCACTTTGGGGAAATAGAGGATGCCCGTCAGGTTGAAGGGATAGTCCACGTTCAGGTGAATCTGGAACAGGGGGTCCTCGAAATTCATCGGGTATAGTTCGTGGTAGAACTTCTTATAGTCCTCGTCTGTCAGATTGGCAGGATTCTTCTTCCATGCAGGCTCTGTGTCGTTGATGATGCGGGGCTGTTTTTTCTCCACCCGTTTGGGCTGTTTCTTCTTGCCGCCCTTGCCGTCGTCCACCTCGTCAAACTCTGTCTCGCTGTCCACCCACACGCTCTCTTCGCCAAAGCGGATGGGGATAGGCATAAAGCGGCAGTATTTCCTCAGCAACTGCAGTATTTGCTGCTCGTCCAAGAATTCTTTGCAGTCGTCCGCTATGTGCAGCACAATGTCAGTGCCGCGCTCCGTGTGCTTCTTGTCATCTTCCATGGTGAACTCCGGGTTGCCCTCGCAGCTCCAGTGGATGGCGGGTTCATCCTTGTACGATTTGGAGAAAATCTCCACTTTGTCGGCCACCATAAAGGCCGAGTAAAAGCCAAGGCCGAAGTGGCCTATCAGGTTCTCCTGTACGTCTTTGTATTTGTCCAAGAAGTCCGTCGCACCGCTGAAGGCAATCTGGTTGATATATTTCTCCACCTCCTCGGCGGTCATGCCGATACCGCGGTCGCTCACCGTCAGGGTTTTCTTCTTGTTGTCTATGGCTATCTCCACCGTAAGGTCGCCCGTCTCTCCCTTCAGCTCGCCGCGCGAGGCAAGGGCTTTCAGCTTCTGTGTGGCGTCAATGGCGTTGGACACTAGCTCACGCAGGAATATCTCATGGTCCGAATAAAGGAATTTTTTGATGACCGGGAAGATGTTCTCGGTCTGTACATTCAAATTGCCGTTCATGTTATCGTATGTTTTTTTTGTTTTGCATTATTTACGGAATACAAATTTCCTACTGCCCCCTGTTCAATAACCATGCCACTATGGCGTTGTGCCATTTTGTCAGCATAGCCACTTGTGCAGTTGGTTCTTTTGCCCAAATCAGACCATAGAATCGATGCTCCTCAGATGGCTGCTAGTGGTTACCATCTTCTTGATGACATGTTTGCGTTTATAACCATGTAACTAATTAATCTACAATCAACTATTTGGAATTTGTACTATCGTACTGCTTTTGGGTAAGCGAATTGCTGCGTATTTTCAGGAAAAAACGGTATCGTAAACATCAAAATGTGTTCTTTTTGTATACAAAGCATGTTTGTATATGTTTGGTTATCATTACTATATGTGTCGAGAGTATTTTTTTTCCCCATATGTCATTTTTTTGTAGTATTTTTGCTTCGTGAAATAATTATATAATAATATCAAAAAAATGAAAAAGCAACTCAAAACAGTTAAGATGGCCTACATGGCTCCTCAAGTTGAAGCCATGGAGGCTCGTGTCGAACGTGGATTTATCCTAAGTAACGTACAGTCAGACGGTAACAGCACCATCGAGTCATTCACCGAAGCAGGTTCTGCTACATGGGCTTAATGCTCAAAGGGCTATTATTCAGCCACTCAAGTTTAGGTAAAGTAAATGTTTAACACGTTAAATTAGAATCAAGCAAAAAATGAAAAAAACGATTGTATGCCTTTCCATGTGTGCCGCCCTCATCCTTGGCGCCACCTCTTGCAAGAAAGACATTGAACAGAATGAAGGTGAGTACCAGTTCCGTGCCACCGTGGAGAACTGCTCCGACGTCAAAACCACCTACAACGGCACCGCTATCCAGTGGAATGCCAACGATACCGTCATGATTTACGGTCTCGTTCCCGGCCGTTATGTCGCCACCCCCGAAGCCGGCAACCCCGGTTCCGCCAAACTGCGCCGTCTGGGTTCTCCCGTCACCTACATGGGCGATGAGGTGACCGCTATCTATCCCGCTGCTCTGGCCAACAGCGCCAGCAACATCACTCTCCCTGCCCTGCAGGAGACCGAAGATGGCAACCTGATGTCCAACTTCCCCATGATTGCCACCTCCACCGATGAGAACCTCTACTTCAAAAACCTCTGCGGAGCTTTGAAGGTTCACCTCGAGCAGGAGGATGTCAGCATCTACAAGATCGAAGTCACTGCCGAGACTGCCATCAACGGCACTTTCGACATCGACAACAGCGGTGATAACCCCGTTCTCACCAACGGTACCGAAGGCACCACCACCACCACCCTCATCTGCACCACTCCTCAGGACATCACTAACGGGCACGACTTCTTCGTCACCATGCCCGCTGGCGAATATCAGAACCTGCAGGTCACCATCTATCGTTACGACAATGCCAAGCGCGTGAAGACCGCGCCCGCCGGTGCTACCATCACCATCGAGCGCAGCCATTACTTCACCCTCAACATTGCCACCGACTTTGCTCCCGATCCTTTCGTCGACGGTCTCATCTCCGTTTCCAACACCAAGCAGATCTACTTTGCCAAGGGTAACCTCCTTTTCGACAACGAGACTGGCGACTGGCGTTTTGCCGACAACCAGTATGCTCACTACAACAACCATTCCAACACTGGTCTGCGCGACGAGTTCTACTATAGCACACCTACCTCCGACTTCGGCCTCACCCGCGACATGAGCGACACCAACTTCGTCGACTGGGGCGCTGCCATCAACGACGACCAGGACGAGAATCCTTGGTATGTCCTTTCTTATGACGAGATTGACTTCATGATTCGCAACACCGTCAAGCGCGGCAACACCAAGCACGGCTTCGCCTCTATCGCTGGCAACAACGGCCTCGTCATTGTGCCGGACGTCTGGACTTGCCCCGAAGGTGTCAGTTTCGTTCCTCGCGGAAGCGGCAATCCCTCTTTCAGCTCCAACACCTACACTGTTGAAGAATGGGCCAAGATGGAAGCCAGCGGTGCCGCCTTCCTCCCCGTCGGAGTCGGCGCTTCCACTCAAGGATACTACTGGACCGTCAGCCGTATCGGCGAGCGTTTCCAGAGCTGGCGTTTCAAGGCCAGCAATGCTAGCATGAGCTCCACTTCCTCTTGGAACGACAATCAGCCCATCGGTGTCCGTCTTGTCATGACCGCACGCGAAACCAACGAATAAGAAATAATCTGTAGAAGCGGGACGGCTCATGCCTCCCGCTTTTATGGCAAATCAAAACCATTATTAATTAACCATTTTATTAACCCAAAACAACAAAATGAAAAAAGAACAGAAAACAATCAAGATGACCTACATGGCTCCCCAGGTGGAGGCCATGGAAGCACGCGTTGAACGTGGATTTATCCTCAGCAACGTACAGAACGACGGTAACAGCACCATCGAGTCTTTCAACGAGTCTGGTTCCGCCACATGGAGTTGATGCTTCCTCCGCGCAATCCATTTAAGTTCAATCAATTTAAAAGAATCAGCAAACACAAACAAAACATGAAGAAAACTTTAGTAAGCCTTTCCCTCTGTGCATTGGTTGCTTTTGGTGCCACCTCCTGCAAGAAAGACGTTGAACAGAATGGTGAGTACCAGTTCCGTGCCACCGTGGAGAATTGCTCCGATGCCAAAACCACTTACAACGGCACCGCTATCCAGTGGAATGCCAACGATACCGTTATGATTTACGGTCTTGTTCCCGGCCGTTACGTCGCCACCCCCGAGGAGGGCAACCCCGGTTCCGCCAAGCTGCGCCGTCTGGGTGCTCCCGTCACCTACATGGGCGATGAAGTAACCGCTATCTATCCTGCTGCTCTGGCCAACAGCGCCAGCAACATCACTCTCCCTGCCCTCCAGGAGACCGAGGACGGCAACCTCATGTCCAACTTCCCCATGATTGCCACCTCTACCGACGAGAACCTTTACTTCAAAAACCTCTGCGGAGCTCTGAAGGTTCACCTCGAGCAGGAGAATGTTAGCATCTACAAGATCGAAGTCACTGCCGAGACTGCCATCAACGGCACTTTCGACATCGACAACAGCGGAGATGACCCTGTTCTCACCAACGGTACCGAAGGCACCACCACCACCACCCTCATCTGCACCACTCCTCAGGACATCACCAACGGTCACGACTTCTTCGTCACCATGCCCGCTGGCGAATATCAGAACCTGCAGGTCACCATCTATCGTTACGACAA
>JAEEGK010025455.1_pt1 | contig 12150 bp, 9 predicted proteins | sample 8958771 | NCBI WGS metagenome assembly JAEEGK01 (sample SAMN16246547, study PRJNA631951) | gut metagenome | biome: gut microbiome; feature: rumen; material: SC-attached | host: Bos | place: Iran: Karaj | collected 2018-10 | reverse complement strand
CTCAAGTACTTCTGGCAGCACCGCGGCGAGGTCGTGCTCCGCGAAGACCTGCTCACCGACATCTGGGGCTACACTCCCGACAACATGCCCTCGACGCGCACCATCGACAACCACATCGTGAACCTGCGCAAGAAACTCGAGGACGACCAGACGAACCCGAAAATCATCGTTTCCATCCGCGGCGCGGGCTACAAGTTCGACGCATAAAGGTACAGCAGATGTTCACCCGGCAAGACACACGCATCGCAAAGAGAAAGGCGTTTATCGCCTTCCTTGCGGTATTCTGCATTTGCAGCGCGAGTGCCTTTGCCGAAAAGATGAACGCCCTCATACAGGAAGCCATATACGATTTCGAGATGAAGGGCGAAACCGCCGAAGCAATCCGCCTGCTCGAGAAGGTCAGCACGCAGGGCGACAAGGAAGACCGCGAGAACGCCTTCTTCTACCTCGGGAAAATCAAGGAACTCGCAAGCAACAGGAACTCGGCGAATTTCTACTACCAGCAGAGCCTGAACACTACCCGCGACACGGACCGCGCCTACTGGCTATCGGAACGCGAGGCCGCCACCAGCAATACGAACGACGTGCTCATCAAGAACAAGTTCACGCTGCGTTCCCCCATCGCGAAGGTCTTCAAGAACGAGGCCACCTACCTGCTGCTCCAGAACGGGAACATCAAGAAGGTGCTCGCCGATACCATCATCGACATCCGCACGGGTATTCCCGCACGCTCCGACATCCTGAAGATTGACGATTTTGGAATCTGGTACCAGAATGTCGACAAGGACAGCCTGCTCTACAAGCCCCACAACACCAAGTACCCGTCCAAGAAATATCCCGTCGTCGCCACGAAGGAATTCTTCTCGAAGGGCGACTACGCCGCCGCACAGAACGGCCACACGCTCTCCCTGCTGAACAAGAAGGGAATCATCGCCCAGGTAAAGGAAACGTTCAACGGCTGCCACGTAGAAGACTTCTTTGAACCCACCGGGCACTATGTCCTCAACTGCACCGACAACGCGCTCCATTTCGTCTCGAGCGCCGACGGCAGCGAATCCTTCGCGCTCTCGCAGTTCGACGCCATCAAGAACGTCATTACCGACGACAACTTCATCTACCTGCTTTCGGGCAACTACCTCTTCTGCTACCAGCCCAGGGCAAGTTCCTCCCCACTGTGGCGCGTGCTGTTCAGCAACGCCGAGGTCGTGATTCCCTTCAACAAGGGCATCGTCGTGCTCGAGGCATCCGGCAGAATCACGCTTATCGACAAGGCGAGCGGTATGGTCAAGAACACCATCCGGAGCGATGCGAGTTCCATATACCCTCTCGCGCTCGGGACGCTCGGGCTGTTCTCCAACGAGGGCGACCTGATTGCGGTCGACACGCTGCTACACCCGCTATGGCATTTCAATTTCGCGCGCCCCATCACGGCGGCCCCCATCCATACCGAGAACGGCATATTCCTCGTATTCGACGACACGCACCTCATGAGCATCGCGCCGCACTATTACGGCAAAAAAGCCCTGCAGTCCGACCTGCTTACGCTCAAGGCCGCCGTCATGGCCGAGGCGGGCGCATGGGACGAGATTGCCCCCCTGCTCGATTCGCTCCTGAAACTGGAACCCGGGAACGCGGAGGCTTGGCTCTACAGGGCTCTCCTGCTCGAGGCCACCAAGGGTAGCGAGAAGGACCGCCAGAAGGCATGGTCCGAGGCGGTAAGGCTTTCCGTAAGTACCTCGCACACGAGCAGCATCATCCTCGGGCGTTACAGCAAGGCAATCGGCGCGAAGTTCGTGAGCCTTTTGAACATCACGCCCAAGACCCGTTACCCGCAGTTCTTCGGCCACAAGAAGAACATCTACACCATCGACCCCGCCGCAGAGAAACTCATCTGCATCAACGCCGACAACGGCGAGCAGCGCTGGGCCAGGAACCTCCCGCGCATGACCGACAGCCCCGTAATGAACAGCGACGAGAACACGCTCGCCATCGCCTCGGGATTTGCGCTCTACATCTACGACCTCGACCGCGACGCCACCCCGCAGACGCTGCAGCTTCCCGGAAAGGCGTTCAGCATCCAGCAGACGCCAAGCGCCATCTACATCGCCACCTGGAACGGATTCCTGCTCAAGGTGACCCGCTCCGAAAACAGGCTCGCCTGGTCGCGCAAAATCTACTCGTCGCCCTTCATCTTCACCCCGCACGAATCCACCATCTACGCGGCGAGCCTCGAAGGCGAAATCAAGTACATCGGCGACAACTCGGGGCAGGCGAACGAGTTCAGCCCGCGGCTCCCGGGAAGCGTATCGCAAGTCGTGAAGGCCGATACCACCATCGTGTTCGCGACCGACAACAACCGCCTCTATCTCTACAGCGCGGGCGACATCACGAAGGATCCGGCGCAAATCCTGCTGGAATCCCCGGTACTCTCGCTCCAGGTCACGCGCGACCACGACTCTAGAAACATCCTCGTCGGCCTCGCCGACCAGAGTTTCCTCCTGTATTCCTCGTCGGGAACGCCCCTCTGGAAATTCCAGGGCAAGAACTCCATCTTCGGCAAGCCCTACATAGAGGGGAACCTCGCCTGGATAGACCAGGGGAACGAGGTCATCGCGGTCTCCCTGAAAGACGGGAGCGTGGTCCACAAGTTCAATACCCCCGGCGGAGCGGGTACCCCGTTCGTCATGAACAAGACCCTCTACAGCGCATCTTCAAAGCGCCTCCTCTACGGTTTCTCGCTGTAAAAATCGCGTGACGGCCATCACTTTTTGTAAATAATTGGAGATATTTGCAAAAATGGGGCAATTTATTCCACTTTGGAATTACTGTAAAGAAATTTTAGTAGCAATTTTCTAACATTCTCACTAGATTTTAATATTATGAGCGATTTTGTCAAAATAATGCATAAAGCCGTGGCCGGCTCGCTGGTAATCCTGGCGGGCGTATTCGTGGCCTGCGAAAAGGATTCCGCCGATAAATCCGTCGCAGAAAACTCCGAATACCCGCGCGCAGAGACCCTGTATATCGGCGGTTTCGACTGGGCTCCGCCCACGACGTTCAACCCGCTGGACTACGACCCGAACTTCCCCATCGACGGAAATGTCCGCCTGATGTACGAGACGCTCGTCACCTACAACCAGATTACCGACAAGCTCGAACCGATGCTCGCCGATTCCTTCACGAGGACGGATTCCAGCATCGTGGTCCACCTGGACAAGAACGCCAAGTGGAACAACGGCACCCCCGTTACCGTCGACGACGTCATCTACTCGTTCCATATCGATTCCATTCTCCCCACGCCGCGTCACGGCAACTGGGAATATCTCACCTCCGTCACGGCAGACAATAGCAACAACATCACGTTCCTCTTCAACAAGAAGAACAAGAACCCGCTCATAATCCTGAACGCTATTGCCGAAACGTCCATCCTCCCGAAGTCGGTCTTTGAACCGATTATCGAGGGCGCGAAGGAGGGCAAGGCCTACAACTTCGGCAAGGTTGTGGAATTCAAGAACGACAATTCGCCGGTCGTCTCGGGCCCGTACAACCTCAAGACGTTCTCGCCCGACAAGATTGTGCTCGAGCGCAACGACAGCTACTGGGGCAACGTGAACCACGGCGGCAAGGCGCCTGCGCCCAAGTATATTATCCATTCGCTCTACAACGGCAACAACCACTTCAACAGCGCGATGACGAAGGGCCACCTCGACGTGTCCTCCATCTTCCTGCCGCAGATCTGGAACAAGGCGAAGGATAACATCCGCGCCTGGAGCCGCGAGGAACCCTATCACCTTCCGGGTTCCATCACGACGCTCATCATCAACCACCAGGTCGAGCCGTTCAACGACCCGGCATTCCGCCAGGCCCTCGCCCACGCAGTGAACTTCGAGAAGATCAAGTCCCGCGCCATATCGAACTACACGCCGGCAATCCAGGCAGGCTTCATACTGCCGTTCGGCCCCGAGGCGCGCTTCTTCAACAAGGAAGATGCCGACAAGTTCGGTTATTCCTACAACATCGAGAAAGCGAAGGAAATCCTTACCGCCGCAGGCTACACCTGGGATACCGAAGGCAAGCTCGTGGACAAGCACGGCAAGCCTGTACGCCCCATCAGCCTCGAATGCCCGCAGGGCTGGACTGACTGGGAAGACGTCATCAAGGTCGTCGCGGAATCCTTCGGCGAAATCGGTGTCACTGCCGAACAGAACTTCGTGGACTACAGCGTATGGGACAAGGACCTGCGCCAGTGCACGTTCGACCTCGCCATGAAGACGCAGACCGCGGAACTCTCCGCAGCCACCCCGTGGACGCGCTTTGACCAGGTGATGGGGAACGTCGCCCTGAAGCCCGTCGGCGAGGACGCATTCTCGAACCAGGGACGCTACAAAAACGACGAGGCGAACAAGCTGCTCGCGAAAATCCCGACGATTGCCTCCGAGGATGAACTCAAGAAGGCATACCGCGAACTGAACAAGATCTTCATGGAAACCATACCGGTTCTCCCGGTCATGTACCGTCCCACGCAGTACTACCAGTTCTCCACCAAGCACTGGACAAACTTCCCCACCGAAGAGAACCCCTACGCACCGCCGCAGCACCTGATTGTCGCCGCAGGCGTGAAGGCACTGTGGGAAATTCAGCCGGTCAAGTAGACAGCGCAGACATTTAAATACAGAGGCTAGTTTCTAGCCTCTTTTTTTTATTCCAGGCCTGCTTTTACTTGCTTTTCATCGCACAATTACGCATCTCGTCGCACACTTGCAAGCGAGCCCCTTTCTAGCACTAACACTATAGAGAATATTTTTATATCTTTAACATGTAGTGAAAACTAAGGAGACTATCGTGGGTAAGACTCGCTTTATTTTGCCGAACCTGTTTACGAGCTTAAATTTCCTTCTGGGTGTATTTTCTATCTGCTGGACCACCGGGGCATTCGCCACCGCCGACCCGATTCTCATGGGCGCCTACTTCATTATCCTGTGCGTCCTGCTCGACAAACTCGACGGTTTTGCCGCACGCCTCGTGAACGCGAGTTCGGAATTCGGAGCGCAGTTCGACAGCCTCGCCGACCTTATCGCGTTCGGCCTCGCACCCGCCTTCTGCATCATCTTTGCCTACAAGAACCTTGCCCCCACATTCTTCGAGGCGAACATCCCCCTGATGGTCATCGCGTTCTCCGTTTACGTACTCTGTGCCGCCATGCGCCTCGCCAAGTACAACGCCTGCGATAGCGATAGCTACCACCACCACTTCTCCGGAGTCCCCACCACGTTCGTCGGTGCCATCAACTCCATCCTCATCGTGTTCCTCAAGAACGTGGGCCTGTTCCAGAATGCCGACAGTTCCGCCCTCTATCTGCCTGTCGCAGTCCTGTTTGTCACGGGCCTCCTGATGGTCGCCCCGCTGTTCCTCCCCAAGTTGCAGCCCCGCAAGAACAAGGCTTTCAACATCTTCCAGGCAGTGCTTATCGTGATTACCTACGTCTGCGGTTTCTTGTTCATCACAGAGAAGATGATTATCCTCGAGTTCCTGCTCGTGCTCGTCGCCTGCTACATGACCATCGGCCTTGCCGTCGGGCTTATCCAGCGCAAGAACATTATCGAGGAAGCAAAGGCAGCGAAGGCCGAGAACTAGTCTTGCGCCGCGAGGAATCGCGCGAAAGATTCACCGTAACGTTCAAACAGGAGCTCCGGCGCCAGGCGCGGGAGCTCTAGCGTTATGCATTCAACCCGGTGCTCGCTGCACCATGTCCCGAAACTGCCCGGCGTGGGGTAACCGATATCGGGTTTCCACGGGAGGTTCAGAGTTCCCTGCAACCGCTCCACGAGGGGCGTACGTGCGGGGGCGTCGATGCACCCGATGGGGGAATGCATCGCAATTACGGACTTCGGCTTCAGCGACTCTATGAGGGCGACAAGCGCCTGCGTCTCGGGCTCGCTGCCGGGGGCCTTCCCCGGGCTTAAAAGCGTATCTCGGGCGGATTCCAGGATAGAGCGCGACTGCACGTGGGCCGGGTTCCAGTTCGAAGTCGCGAAGTTGCGGTTCAGGTCCACCCCATTCGCGTTCCCGCGGGTCCCGAGAGTGGCACCGTCGGGGTTCGCGCACAGCACGAAGGCCACGTGCTCGAAGTTCGTGTCGAAGGCGCGCAGGCAGCGGCTCAGCAGGAACGTCGTTTCGGGTTCCTCGCCGTGAATCGCGGCAAACACGAGAAGCCTGCAGGCGCTACGGCACGGGTAGTAATGGAGCGGGGCCCCCAGTACGGAGCGGCCGTATTCGCGGGCTTCGAGGCGGACAATGCCGCGATGTTCCGGAGTGAATTCCATGCAGGCCATGAGAGTCTATATAAAGTAGGGGTAAATGAAGTCTTCTGCGAGGGAATCGAGACGCGAGAGAATGACGCGCTTGCAGGCGATATCCATAGCCTCGTAAATCCTGCGCAGGGTATCGAGCGAGAAGCCATCCAGCAGGCGGCGCGACGTGGGCAGGTGCGCGATATGCCAGCCCTCGGGCTTGATTTTCCCGCGGCCGGGCACGAACACGCGACTGAACCCGAAGGCCTCGTTTGCGGCAAAGCGCGCGTCCAGGAACTTGTGGAACTTGGCGAACATTCCCGTGCATTCGTCGGGCGTGAGCTGTACCTCGTAACCCTCGGGGCAGGCATTACCGTCTACCACGTCGATATCCGTACCCAGGTGGTGGCGGCTCGCGCCTGGCAGTGCCGACCACGTGAGGATAGCGTACATCAATTCTTCCTCGTCCTGCGGGCGCTGCATCGGCCTGCCGAATTCATTGAGCAGGGCGAGTTCCCCGCGGGCCTTACGGTTCCAGATGGAGAGTTGCTTCTCGAACGGGCGGTATGCCGATTCCAGACGCAGCCTGAATCCGTTTTCTTTCAGGAGGGCGGCGAAACGCGCGAGGTCATCACAGATGTCTTTGCAGACAAAGTAACCATTCTGAAATTCAACCAGTTCGGGCGAGCCAAGGCCGTAAGGCAAAAGGTCCGCAGATTCCATATTCATAAAGCTCACGGCAACTTCCCTCCCATCCTTTCGACAAGCGCCTTCCAGTCGGCGACACTCGCCTTTTTCTTGCGGCCGGCGGGCCTCTTTGCATGCGGAGCCAGCGCCGCCGTGAGCGGGGCCGGGTTCGCGTGCGTCCACGCAATCGCGAGCGCGTCGGAGGCATCGAGGGGCAGGTCGGAAGACTCTATCCCGAGTCGCGCGAAAATCATGTTCGCCACCTGCTCCTTGGCCGCACTCCCGTCACCCGTGACGGCCTGCTTTACCACCTTCGGCGGGTACTCGTTGAATGTCATCCCGCGCTTGCGGCACGCCACCAGGATAGCCCCGCGTATGTGCCCCAGCACCAGGGCGCTCTTCGCATTCTTCGCAAAGAACACGCCTTCCATGGCAAGCGAGTCGGGCTTGTACGTATCGAGCCTTGATTCCAGTTCCGTAACGATATGGAGCAGGCGGTCTTCCACAGGGCGGCCCGCCGGGGCATGCAACACCCCGTATTCGAGCACTTTCGTGTGCCCGGATTCCGCCTGCAGGAAGGCGTACCCGGTCGTGATGGAGCCGGGGTCGATACCTAGAATTATCATGCGCTTTAAAATAGATAAATAGAATAGTTGTTATATCGCGGGGATTGACTTTTTAGGCTTATAATTATAGTTTAGGAGAAGAGTGTAATCGGACAGAACATGAAACGCTTTTTTGCCATATACTTTTTTTGGCTACTCGGCTATTCGTGGTCGAGCTCTCGGTGCTGAAGATGCCGTTCGAATTTACAAAGAAGGTGGAGTAGTATTTTGTAATTAATATTTTTTGGAGAATGTTTATGTTTAAATATGCTTGTTTTTTCTCGTTTATTTGCCTATTCCTTGTTGCCTGTGGCGACGGAGGGACGTCGGAACCTATTCTGTATCCAAGGGAAATCTCTGTTGAAACATCATCCTCTATGGCGGAATCGTCATCTTTCGAAATACCAGAATCGTCAGAAGCGCAAAGTTCTTCGTCTGCCTCGTTTCTTTGTATAATCGGCACTGACGAAGACTGCGATTACGGAATGTTGATCGATGAACGTGATGGGCAAACCTACAAGACGATGAAGGTTGGTGGCCAAGTATGGATGGCGGAAAATCTAAATTATCAGATAGGGGTTAAACATTGCTACCATGACAGTTGTGCGCAATATGGCCGTTTTTATTCTTGGAGTACTGCGATGGATAGTGCCGGAGTTTTTTCGACAAACGGCCTGGGGTGTGGTGACGGCCTTATGTGTTCGCCCGACTATCCTGTACGTGGAATATGTCCTGCGGGGTGGCACCTGCCCAGCAAATTTGAAATAGAGCCGTTGGTGCCCGAATTGGGGGGATTGATGGAAATTGTTGCTCAAGGCGAAGATTCTAGTACGCTGTCAATTTTTGTGGAACGCTTTCTGACACGTACAGATATGTGGTCATCTACGGACGAAAACGAGAATATGACATCTTTTTTGTCTTTTGATAAAGAGTCGTATAGCCTGTACCCCGCCACTTGCATGAAATATAGATTACTTTCCGTTCGCTGTGTAAAAGGGCAAAGTGCTGAACAGAATATGGACAAACTGCTGTCGTTTAATGCTCGGAGCAGTTCATCGTCAGTCAGAAGTTCATCGTCTGTCAGGCAAAGCAGTTCATCATGTGATGTGCACGTTTCTTATGGAGAGATGACGGATGAACGGGATGCCCATGTCTATAGAACGATGACGATTGATGGTTGTACAACGAAAAAAAATGAAAGCGGAGAATACCGTGTAAAGGTTCCTAGACAGACATGGATGGCGGAAAATCTGAACTATGCGTATTTGCAGCCGACATCGACGCTAGATTCCTCTAGTTGGTGCTACAACAACGAACCGGACAGCTGTGTAAAATACGGACGACTTTATCTGTGGTCTGCTGCCATGGATAGTGCAGCTCTGTTCAGCGAGGATGCTAAAGGCTGCGGTTTTTACCGCAATGCTGAAAGTTGGCAAAAGTGTCATGTTACTGGGATGGGGCGAGGGGTGTGTCCTGAAGGGTGGCATTTGCCAACGAGACAGGAGTATGACGGCCTGCAAAGTACGACACCTCTTGTATGTAAGATGAAGAATGATGCCCAAGTCACAAATGGTTTCTTATTGCAATTTGGAGGTCTTTATTATGCGGAGCCGGATTGCTGTACTGTCTATAATTATACGAATGGTGAACATTTCTTTGAATGGGGCGAAGATGCGAACTTTTTTTGGTTTGCTTCCGAAGGAACTATCGGTTCTGACGCCTATAGGGTTATGGTCGAAGAAGTGAGTTGCGTGCCGTCTACTGTAAGTACATATAAATTTTTTGCATTTTCTGTCCGTTGTGTCAAGGATGTTCCTGATGTTGAATAAAGGTCTACCCGATGTCGGTTCTGAAAATGCCGTTCGAATTTACAAAGAAGGTGGAGTAGTGTTTTGTAATTAATATTTTTTGAAGAATGTTTATGTTTAAATTTGCTCGCTTTTTCTCATTTATTTGTATTTGTCTATTCCTTGTCGCCTGTGGCGACGGAGGGACGTCGGAACCTATTCTGTATCCTGAGCAGCCTTTAGTCAAGTCATCGTCTTCTGACGCACCGGAATCTTCGGAAACACAATCATCTAGTGATAATGTCTCCAGTTCTAGTTCATCTGTTAAGTATTCCTCTAGCAAGGAGAAAAGCAGTTCTTCAGTTGGATTATACTTGTCTCACGCTGAAATGACTGATGAACGGGATGGTAAGGTTTACAAAACTTTAACGATAGAAGGTGTGTTTAGTAATAAATATATTCCTAAACAAACTTGGATGATAGAAAATTTGAATTTTGCCTATTTACAACCGACTTCAACATTAGATTCCTCAAGTTGGTGCTTGGGCAACGATCCTAGTAACTGCGAAAAGTTTGGTCGATTGTATCTTTGGTCTGCTGCCATAGATAGTGCGGCGCTATTTAGTGAAGATGCTGATGGTTGCGGCTTTTTTTCTTTAGAAGAAAACTGGCATAAATGTCAGGGAATATCGATATCGCTTTGGGATGACGAAAAAATTCCTTTTACGCGAGGTGTTTGTCCTGAGGGATGGCATTTGCCAACATATGATGAGGATCTTAGTGTGATGCATTGGCGATATTGCTGTGACTCACATGACGAGTTTAATTATCAAAGGGCCCAGTTTAGCATTTATGATCTGATATCAGATTATTTTGATGAATATCTAGGACACCCTGCGTTGTGGGTTGCTATGGAATCTGATTACCAACAAGCGTATATAGATATAATGTCATATAATGATATTTTAGTATCAGAAGGCTATGATGTTATTGTCCCTGTAAGCAAACAATATGCTGTTGCCGTCCGTTGCGTTAAGGATGCCCCAGACTGATTGTATATTGGCGAAATGGCTTCCTGCGTAGAAACCTTCGGAGATAAATCCATTTTTCTAGTAAAAAACGCCTAGCTTAACATAAGACCGGTGCATTTTCTTATTAGATTTTCATTGAGAGGTTTTATATGGTTGTCGATCAAGAACACACCGGTATCATGCGCAAGAAGACTCACCCGCGGCAGCTGGGCGTACCCCTGAACCGCTGGGGCCGTAACCTTATTTCGTGCTGTCCGTTCCATTCGCCCGAAGAGACGTCGCTGTTCTTCTACGACGCGCTGGGCTACTGGCGTTACCGCTGCCTGCAGTGCGGCAGCGAAGGCGACCTGGTCGAATTCGTGATGCGCAGCCGCTTCAACGGGCTCGAGGAGCCCGCTGCCCGCGCCGAAGCCATGGAATTCCTGGGAGCCCAGGAACACGAGCAGGACAGCGACCCCGACGAACATCCGTGGATTAAGGAAATCGGCGGCGAGAAGTCCCGCGTGCTCGAGAACTTTGTGCGCTACTGCCACTGGGCCGCCTGCAAGAGCCCCTCTTCCGCTGAATTCTTCGAGAGCCGCGGCTGGAGCATCGGCCAGGCTCAACTCTACGGTCTCGGCTACTACAGCGGCGACCCGGAACCCTTCTACAGCTACTGCATGCTTTCGGGCATCGAGCGCCACCAGGTATCGTTCTACCTCGACAACCTCGAGGCCTACCACGAACCGCGCATTACCATCCCGGCACGCAACTCCAAGGGGCTTATCCACTCCGTGTACGGGCGCTCCATGGAAGATGACGGAGTGCACAACCCGTACATCTCGTACGCCTCGGGCCCGGTTGACATCCCGTTCAACATCCAGCCCGACAACGACAACCCGATTATCGTGGAAGGCATGTTCGATGCTCTGACCGCAGACCTCGCGGGCATCCCCGGCGTGGTATCCACGATGTACCAGGACCTCACGATGAGCCACCTGTACAAGCTCAAGGCTTGCGGGGCAAATTCCGTGACCCTCATCCTCAGGCGCGACGCGAACCGCAGGAGCCAGGAATACCGCATCCAGGACTACCTGAAGATGGCGGAAACGCAGGGCCTCAAGTTCAAGTCCATCGTGCTCCCGAAGGACGAGACGGTAGACCTGCTCGTGCGCAACTACGGCGCAGACCACCTGCTGAATCTCATCAACGAGACGGAAGAGGATACGGTCCATACGCACCGCCGTTCCATGCTGCTGCAGGACATCAAGGAAAACTTCGACACCGCGATGGGCTGCCCGCCCGACGAAAGCGTGGGCTACCCGCTCAACACGTTCCCGCAGCTGTCCAGGGATATCGACGGCATCCAGTCCGGCATCTTCTACGTGTCGTCGAACCCGTTCAACCTGAAGACTTCCCTGCTCTCGAGTTTCGCGCTCGACCTCATCGAGACCAACAAGGAAATCAAGCTCATCTACATCGCGCTCGAGACACCGCGCCGCCAGATATTCGACCGCATGGTCGCGATGCTCACCGGGCTTTCGGTGCTCGACGTGCGCAAGAAGAACACGAACGAAGAAGTCAACGCGAGGATTCTTGAGGCGACGCGCGCCCTCATGGGCTACGTGCGCGACAACCGCCTGGAAATCTGGGAAGACCAGCCCTCGTTCGACAACAAGGAACTGCTCGCCACGCTCAAGGAAGAATAGCGCGAACACGCGGGCCTCGTCGTGATTATCGACGGCATCGACCACTTCAAGGTGACCGACCG
>JAEEGK010025454.1_pt1 | contig 12151 bp, 5 predicted proteins | sample 8958771 | NCBI WGS metagenome assembly JAEEGK01 (sample SAMN16246547, study PRJNA631951) | gut metagenome | biome: gut microbiome; feature: rumen; material: SC-attached | host: Bos | place: Iran: Karaj | collected 2018-10 | reverse complement strand
TAGTATTCCCGGGCGCCCATCCCTCCTGGGAAATTGTAGTCGAGGTCAGGGATGAAATTCCCATCCTTGTCCTTGGGATGGAAGAACAGTGTCTCCGGATTGAAAAGGAGCGCATAATTCTTAGACCATTCCAGGAAATATTCCGCATCTTCCTTATTTCCAGCCGCTTCAGCAAGCTTGGCCAGCGCCCAGCTGTCGTATGCCGTTCCAAGGCTGACCGCCACCGGCTGGCGGTTCTCCCAACCGACATTGGGATCCGTCTCGGCTTCCCCGTCACGAAGGGCGGGAATATATCCGTATTCCCAATAGAAACCGTCAATCTCTCCGGCCGGATTCCCGGACCATGGAACCAGCGTCTTCTCAGTCAATGCCTTCTTTCCGGCCTCGAAAGCCGCCTTTGCATCGACCTTGAGCCCCTTTGCCTGGGCGTCGGCGAAAGCAGGGATACCGTGGTTGCTGTTCATCCTCCTGGAATCCCCGGTCACTTCCGGGAACGTCGGCATCCATCCGGTTCCCATCTGGTCCGCCATCCTCAGGAAGGAAGCGAGTATATTCTCTTCCAGAGGCTGGTCCATAAGGGTCCTGAGCGGATGGGCCGCCCTGTAGGTATCCCAGATCCAGTCATCGGTATAGAATGGAGTGCCTCCGTCCTCATGGACCTTATTGTCATAGGCGCTCCAGTAACGGCCGTCCTCGCTGAGGCACACGGGTCTCTCGAAAGTCCTGTAGTAGGATGTGTAGAAAACCTTCTTCCTGTTCTCGGGTCCTTTCACCCGGATCCTCCCGAGGTTTTCGTTCCAGATCCTTCGTCCCTCGGCTGCAAGTGCATCCACGTCATAGCCGGAAATCTCCCTCCGGAGATTCGCCCTGGCCTGCGCGACGTCGATGAATGAGACACCGTAACGGAGCCTTACCACCGGTTCCCTGAAACTGAGGGTCACCCAGCTGTTGTTCCCCCTGCTGGCCGTATCCACCTTGGACGGCATCGTTTCCGGCTCCATGAACACATATACCCTGGTCTCGCCTTCAACGGTCTGCCATCCTTCCAAAGCCTCACCGTTCCAGGTGATTTCCCCTCCCCTGCCGGACAGGATCACCTTGAAGGGTTCACCGGACTCCAATGAATATACTGCACTCTGATGCGACAGGGCATACTTTGCCTGTACCGCCCCGTCCCAAAGGGTAACGTCATAGGAATACGGAGTCAGGTGCTCATTGTCGTAAGGCATTGAGACGACCGGTCCTACGGCCGACTGGTCGGCCTGCCGGACAACCGACAGCTTGAACGCCGAACGTTCCCTGTGGTTGGTAACGATTACGGGAAGACCCCGAAGGTACTCGGAAGTATAGTCCGAACGCTCGGGGTAAACCCTCAGCATCGAATTCGGGAGCTGGACCGTGGGATAGGTCGGTACCAGCAGATGGCTGATGTTCCCGGCATAGGGGTTGACGTAATCGACTGGTTCCAAATCCTTGCCGCAACCGGCAAACAGAAGCGACAAAACGATTGTCGCGACGACGAAAGAATTGTGTTTCATGATCAATCCGTATGACTCTTCCGTAAAGATAATAAAAAGTGAGGCCAGTTCATTGAACCGGCCTCACTAAAAAACCAAAACAATTGTGGACTACTCTGTCTTGCCGTTAAGCAAGATGATCTTGTTGTTGGCGTCAAACTCCGGTGTTCCGTTGTAGACTTTCACCTTTCCACAGACGACGACCTCGTCACCGAGGGCGATCTGGTCCTCGGAGGTGAACTTGGCACCACCGAACCATAAGCCGCGGTAAACCTCAAGCTGATACTTCTTGCTTCCGTCATCGGAAAGCCAGTACTGGGCATTTCCGTACTGGAGGTTGACGTTGTCGATCTGGGAGATGATACCCTTGGCATAGACTTCACCCTCGACGGTCTCGCCGGAGAGGAGCAAGTCTGCAAGCTTGGTGATGTTGTAAGGATCCTCGGCTGTACCGCTTCCGGAAGGAGCAGCCTTGCCATTGATGGTCACCAGATAGTTGTTGGCATCAAACTCAGGGGTTTCACCATAAACCTTGACCTTACCGTAAACCACGACTTCGTCACCTACCTTGATAGCCTCGGCAGTCTCTTCAGTAAACTTTTCTCCACCATAGTAGAAGCCACGGTAAACCTCAAGATCGGCAGCAGAACCGTCAGTAGAGAGCCAATACTGGGCATTACCATACTGGGTGCTGACATTGTCGATCTTGTTGATGATACCACGGGCATAGACATTACCCTCGGGGACTGTGCCGGACTTGAGGAGTTCAGCAAGTTCTGTGGCCTCGTACGGGTTCTTGAGGGTTCCCTTGGGGTTATCGACGAACTCGGCAATCTTGGTGGCGATCACATTGACATACTTGACACCAGTATTCTTGTTGACGTTGGTTCCGTTGAAGTAGCCGGTCACGGTGATCTTCTTTCCGTCGAAGCTCTTTGCGTCGAGCGCATCCACAGGGTAATTGATGCTACCCTGGAGAACCGCGGGATCGATTCCGTCGATCTCCATGTTGTAGTAGTTGCCGGAAACCTTAAGGACTCCGGACAGCTTGACATATTCAGCAACGGCCGAGGAATACTCTGCAGCCTTCGCAGTAATGTCGGTAGCTTCAGGATGGACAACGGCGTTGCCTTCGCTGTCGACGAATACCTCATCGGTGTCTCCGAATGTAAGTTCGGGAACTCCGTTGTATGTAGTCTTGGTAGCGGACAACTTAACTCCATCACCAACCTTCAGGGCGGCAGCCTTGTCGCCGTAGGCGTAGATGCAGTTCTCTCCATCGGAAAGGACTGCTCCCCTGGTCGTAAGGGCCACTACCACGGTTGAAGGCAGGGTCTGGACCTTATCCTTGTCTGCAGCAGCTATGATCTCGGTCACGGACATACCGGTCGCAGGAGTACCGGACTGGGTAATCTCGATGGTCTTGAGAGCTGTGGGGCCCTTGATGGTGATCGCAGCCTTACGCTCGGCTGTGCGGGTGTTCTCATCCGCGTGGAGTTTATAGCTCCCGTCCTTGTTCACGTCGGTAATCTGGAGCCAATCGGCGTCGCTGCTTACAAGAAGCGGGCTTTCCTTTGCGGTAACCACCAGGTTGAAAGTCGTGTCAATGCAAGGAAGCTTATCGAAATCGAAAGCATCGACGCTGATAAGGGACTTTTTGAAAGCAACGACGATAGCGGTCTTCTCCTTGGTCTCGGGAGTTCCCTTGTAGTTCATGAGGGAACCTTCGATAGTGAGTTCATCACCTACCGAGAACTCGTCACCGGTCGTGATAGCCGCACCGTTGAGCCAAAGGCCACGATAGACCTCAAGCCAGGAACCAGCGGTAAACGAACCGTCATCTGACAGGTAGTAAGTAGCGTTGCCATACTGCTTGCTCAGATCATCTATCTTGCAGACTATACCCTTCACACGGTAGGTTCCGCCGGCCACTTCCTGGTCAGCGAGCGGAGCGATAACCTCAAGGGCCTGCTTGACCGTCATCGTGACGGGCTCGGATTTCTGGGTTACCTGAAGGAGATTGATATTCTGTGTCTTGCCTCCGCACTCGATCGTAGCGGTAGCCTCACGGGTATCATCGGCAGCGGGGGCTGTGAAAGTAACGGTGGTCTTTCCGGCACCACCGGTAGAAGGACTGACGGTAACCCAGGAGGGGAGGTTGGAAACCGTCCATGAGCCTGTTGCCGTCAATTCCACGGGAACGGAGCCGCCGCCGGCGGAGAATGTAACGTATGAGGATGAAACCTGGACCTCATCAAGGAAGTGGTCGGCCTCCTCCACGCAAGCGGTCATAAGGAGACCGAGAGCGGCAATCAGGGAAGTAAAGATATATTTAGCTTTCATAAGAATTCCCTATTAATTAGTTGAACAGATATTTGAGGCCGATGGAAGCGAACCAGCACTGACCGATCGAGTGGAACGGTACGAAGGTCTGGGTGTCGCCCTTGATGGAGGAAGGAGTGGAGAAGGTGGCGAAACCTTCTGCATCGACTCCCTCATACTTGAGGATACGTGCCTCTGAACCGATTGCAGGGTTCAGGTACTTGCTGACGCCCCAATTGGAATTGAACAGGTTGAGCGCGTTCTTGAGATCGAAGCCGACCTGAAGGGTGTTCTTGGTGTTGCCCACCTTCACGGTAAAGTCGTGCTTGTAGCTGAAATCAATCCTGTGGACCCAAGGTGAGTAAACACTGTAACCCTCGGCATACTGGCCCTGGTGCTTGCTCAGGTACTTGCTGTTATGGACATAATCCATGAAGCGGTCACGGCTGTCAGCATTGATGAAACGGAACTTGTTGGAAGAAACCTCCTCATCAGTAGGGATATAGATAGCATCATAGGCATAACCGTCATTGTTCATGTCGTTGGTGAGCATGTAGGACTCCTTGTATCCACCCTGCCAGGTCTCATAAATGAAACTGTAGTGGTTGCCGCTGTTGTCGTGATGGGTGAGGGATGCGACTAGACGGTCAGGAGTTACGTACTGGGAGTTGTGCAGCTTGATGTAGTTGGGACCTTCGCTCGTAGGAACATAGGTGAAAGCCGACTCGGCTGCAGATCCGGGCATACCGGTGATCTCCTTGCTGACAGTATGGGTGTAAGCGGCCATGAAGCTCAGGCTCTCGATAGGACGGATGTTGAAGGTGATGTTACCGGACCATCCATAACCCTGGTTGGTGTTCTCGAGGACGAAAGCCTTGGTGGCATTGCGGAAGTTCTTGGGATAGATCGGGCGGTTGTCAGCACCGTTGAAACGGGCGAAGCCACCGACATTGTTCATGCTCCAGTCGGAGATGCAGACTGCGTTGATCGTCTTGTTGAATATTCCTTCAGCAGTGATGCTCATAGGGAACACGGTCGGGAAGGCGTAGTCGATAGCGAGGGAGGTCTTCCAAACCTGAGGCATCTTGAATCCGGGATCCACGGCGCTGATGGAGGAAGGAACGGTTCCGTCCTTCGGACTTACGGTGCTGGGATATCCGAGGGAGATGAGCTTGTTGTAGAGGGCATCCACGGTGGCCTTACCCTGGGAATCGGTCACGAGACCTCCGGCGAAGGTGTCCATGGAGAAGCCCTTGGCTGCTGCATTCTTGGCATTGATCTGAGCCTGGTACTGGACGAGACCGCCGTTGGTAGGCATATTCGTGAAGAATACCAGAGGCAGACGGCCGGAGAAGAAACCGGTACCGCCGCGGACCTTCAGGCTCTTGTCTCCGAGGACGTCCCAGGAGAAACCGATACGGGGCGACAAGGTCACGTTGGAAGTGGGCCATTTGCCAGTGTCAATGTGGGTCTCCTCGTAGTTATGAGTCTTGGGGTAATAGGTGAGGTTCTTGATGGCCTCGTTGGTCATCAGGTCCTGGTTGTCGAAGAACAGACCGTCAAGACGGAGTCCTGCGGTGAGCTTGAAGTTGGGAGTCATGCTCCATTCGTCCTGGACATAGATGCCGAGCTTGTTGAAGCGGACACGGGCTGCAGGCTTCTGCTCCCCGTCATATCCGTAGGTCAAGCAAACGACCTCAGGGGCAGCACCGGTGAGGAAGTCATTCAGAGTCTTGTAGCGATAGTAACCGGTACCGTTACGCATATACTGGTTGTCAGCCATCTGATACTCGTAGCTGACGCCTCCGGTGACCTTGTGGGCTCCAGCGTAGTAAGTAAGGTCGTCCTTGATGTTGGCGACGGTGTTGTGGACGGCGTTGTTCCAGGTGAACAGCTCGTAACCGAGGGCCATATAGTTGTTCGCGCCCTCGTCATCGAGGATGTCGATGAACGGGAACTCGTCAGAACTCGATCCGCGGATATCGTCAAGCTTGGAGTAGGTGGCCAGGAACTGGTTGGACAGTTTGTCCGAGATACGGCTGTTCAGATCGACCGACCAGGTGCTCACGAGGTTCTGCGTAGAGTACATCGAGTTCACGAATGACATGGAATACTGCGACATACGGGCTCCGGACATACGGGTACCTCCGTCCATGGAGGTGGCGTTGGGAGCATTCCAGTAGTTGTTGAGGGTATAATTGTAACGGACTGCAAGATGGTTCTTGTCATTGATGTTCCAGTCGATACGGGCGAGGAGCTTGGTGTTGTCCTCGTCTGCAGGGAAGTTGGTCCATGAACCGGTATCGTAGCCGTATTTGCTCTTTACGAAATCAGAGGCGGTCTTGAGGTCGGAAAGCCTGGTACGGGAGATGTAGTTATCAGGATCGGCAACTCCATTGTTCGAACCACGCCAACGGTTGACCACAGTGGGAATCTTGGACTGCTCGGCATTGATGAAGAAGAAGAGCTTGTTCTTGACGATGGGGCCTCCCAGGGTGAAACCATAGGTGGTATTGCGGTCCTTGTCGCGTGCTCCCGGAATCTGATCGCCCTCGATGGCGTCACCGCGCATGTTCTCGTTGCGGTGATAGATGTAAGCCGTACCCCTGAAGGTATTTGTACCGGACTTGGTGATGGCGTTCACACCACCGCCGATGAAGTTGGTCTGACGGACATCATAAGGGGAGATAACGACCTGAAGCTCTTCGATTGCATCAATCGAGATAGGATTGCCACCACCGGGCAGCTTGTCACTCAATCCGAAGTTGTTGTTGAAGTTAGCACCGTCCACGGTGAAGTTGGCGGTACGGCCGTCGGAACCTGCGAAACTCATTCCGTTTCCTCCGTAAGGGGAAAGCCTGGTGACATCGGTGATGCTCCTGGAAACGGTAGGCAGGTTGGCAATTTGCTGGTTGTTGATGTTGGTGGCAGCACCTGTCTTCTCGACAGCAAACTTGCTGGCGGCAGATGTGGTCACGACCGCTGACTGAAGCATCTCGTTGTCAGGATTGACCTGGGCATTGAGATTGAAGGTCTCAGCGAGCTGAAGGGTGACATCGGTGTACTCGAGGGTCTGATAACCCAGGAAAGTGATGGTCACTTTGTAAGGGCCACCGACACGCATACCGTTGATCACGTAGTAACCATCCTGGTTGGCTACGGCAGCATACTGCGTACCTGAAGGAAGGTGGACAGCCACCACGGCTGCACCTGTCAGGGGCTCGCCGTTCTCATCCTTGATGTTTCCGGCGAGACTGGAGGTAGTGACCTGGGCGAAGGCCGCTACTCCGATAAAGATTGCCAGCAAAGCGGCGAATCCTCTCTTGATCGATTGAACCATAGATGTTAAGTAATAAAATATTAATGAATTAACTTTTATTTACATTATTTTAACCTACGAAAATAATACAAATAATCGGGTTGCTAAAATTTTATTTCAATCATTACGAAAATTGTCCTACCTTTGCAACGCTAAACTTCCGGGGAAGGATTTGCACCGCTTGCAACCCCGGTCAAAAAAAATGCTAAAGACATGAATTATCTTTTTACTTCGGAGTCAGTCTCCGAGGGCCATCCTGATAAGGTGGCCGACCAGATTTCAGACGCTATCCTCGACGAATTCCTCCGCCGCGACCCCGAATCCAAGGTCGCTTGCGAGACTTTCTGTTCCACCGGCCTGGTGATAGTTGGCGGCGAGGTCCGCACCGATGCCTATGTCGACATCCAGGGTACTGTCCGCGACGTAATCAGCCGTATCGGTTACAACAAGGCCGAGTACATGTTCGACGCCAATTCGTGCGGAGTCCTTTCCGAGATCCACGAGCAGAGCCAGGACATCAACCGCGGTGTCTCCCGGGAAGATCCCGACGAGCAGGGTGCCGGTGACCAGGGCATGATGTTCGGTTTCGCCTGCAAGGACACCGAAAGTTACATGCCGCTTGCACTCTATCTTTCGCACCTCACCCTCTGGACTCTTGCGCAGATACGTCACAAGGAACCGGAACTGATGCCGTACCTCAGGCCTGATTCCAAGTCTCAGTACACGATCGAATATTCAGAAGACGGAAAACCCCTGCGCATCCATACGATAGTTCTCTCCACCCAGCACGACGAATTCGACACCGATGAAGCGATGCACTCCAGAATTGAGAACGATGTACGCAACATCCTGTTGCCCAAGGTAAAAGCCCAGCTCGACCCGGCCACCGCCTCGCTCTTCAAGGGAGATTTCATCCTGCATGTCAATCCTACCGGGAAATTCGTGATCGGAGGCCCCGCCGGAGATACCGGCCTGACCGGAAGGAAGATCATCGTGGACACCTACGGAGGCCATTCAGCCCATGGCGGCGGAGCTTTCTCCGGGAAGGATCCTTCCAAGGTCGACCGCAGCGCGGCCTATGCAGCCAGGTATATCGCCAAGAATATGGTTGCAGCAGGAGTGGCTGACAGGATGATGGTCCAGCTGGCCTATGCCATAGGTGTAGCCAGGCCCGTCAGCATATTCGTAAACACCTGGGGTACCGGCCTGATTCCGGACGCCGAGATCGCCTTCAGGATCGGCCAGCTGTTCGACCTCCGTCCTGCAGCTATCATCCGCCGTTTCGGACTCAAGAACCCCATCTACTCCCCTACCGCCACCTACGGCCATTTCGGCCGCGACCCCTTTGTCAGGAAAGTCACCCTGTACCGTGGCGACCAGCCCTACGAGAAGGAAGTACAGTTCTTCGGCTGGGAAAAACTCGACTCCGTGGAAGATATCCGGAAAGCTTTCGGAATACAGGGGTAGAACGAGCCGGTTTCGCCGCCCCGAGATCGAACCGGATTTGCCTCGTGAGACGGAAATAATTGATTATTAGCTAATTGATGATTTAAGTAGGGCCGTTTTTGGCTCTACTTAATCTATTAATATGCTGATAGTAAATGGTTTACGTATCACGGCCGTTCAGGCCATACGGATAGTGACCAAAAGTAGCCAATAAACAAGGTAGGGAGACACAATCATACTGATATACAAAAACTTAAGCATTTATGATTATCGGTTTTTGGCCGAACATAAATGCTTAAGTAGTTAATGCTCAACTCCATTCTGTCTCCACACTGGCCCTTCGACAAACTCAGGGCGCGGGATATGGAATCAGCCTAGTATCCGAATATCTCTTCGAGGGTGAGGCTGGTGACGGGGCCGAGGGAGCGGGCGAAGTCCATGTCGAAATCGCTCTCGCGTCCAAGCAGTCCGTAGGCGTAGCTGCGGTCCTTGATCCACTTCTCCTGGAAAGCCTTGACATCGGCCAGGGTCATGTTCTGTATCTTCTCGAAGATAGCCTTGTCACGGTCCTCGGAAAGTCCCAGATCCCTTAACGCCACATACTTGTTCAGGACGCCCATTCCGGTCGTACGGCTGGTACGCAGCCTGGAAAGAATGGATGTCTTGGCAACCTGGAATGCCTCCTCCGACTCGGGCATGTTGTTTATGATCTGGTCGAAAGCCTCGACGGCATCCTTCAGCTTGTCGTTCTGGGACGCAATGAATGCATAGAACATATAGTCATCGTCGGCATAGGGCGGAGAGGAAAGGAAGGCGCTGGCCGAGTAGGCAAGGCCCCTGGCTTCGCGCATCTCCTGGAAGACAATGGCATTCATACCGCTGCCGAAGTAGCTGTTGTACATCGAGATGGCAGGATCGTTAGCGACATCGAACTTCTCTCCCCTGTCGGAATACTGTATGTAATAGAACTGGTTGGCATCGTATGGAGCGATGAACACCTCGCTTTCGGCGACCTGCCTCCTTGCGGGACGCTCCTTTACCAAAGGCTGGGGATTGTCCTCGATAGTATGGTGCTCGGCAAGCATATTCTCAACGGCCGCCTCTTCCGCCGGACCATAATACATGACCTCGTGCTTCTTGGAGAATAGGTCCCTGACAGCTCCGAGAAGTTCCTCGGAAGTAAGGGACAGCACCTTCTCGTTGGGAAGGGTGGTCTTCGAGATGTACTCCGGCCCATAGAAAATATAGCTCTGCAGGGCAGAGAAGCAGGCACTCTGGCTCAGTTTGCTGTCTGCACGGTCCTTCAGTATGTCAGCCTTGAGGGCAGAAAGGACGGCCGTATCGGGAACTGCATTGAAAATGAGGTCCTCGACGATATCCACGGCTGCTCCGATGTTCTCATCCAGGCCGGTTACGGTTATTGTCGACTGGGTTCCTCCGGGTAAGAAGACATTCCGACAGGCCAGTGAGTACATCTCCTTCTTGATTTCCTCCGCACTCCTGGTAGGAGTTCCGAGATAATCGAGGTAGCTGAATGCCAGGGAGAGTCTCGGATCGGCATTGGTGCCGCGGTCGAAAACGAAGTCGACGGTTGAGATATCATTCAGTTCGTTCTTCTTATAAAGGAGTTCGACGCCACCCTTGAGCTCGCCCTTAGCCATGTCCTTGGAGAAATCAGTGAACACCGGCTCGATGGGAGCGACCTCCGTCTGCTGTACTTCGGTCAGGAAGGCGCTCTGGACACCACGGTTGGTCTCGATAGGGGTGATGGCAGGAGCAGCGATCTTCTCGATACCCTTGTCCTCTCCTATCCTCTTGAATGCAACCACATAGCTCTTGGCTCCGAGATACTCGTTGGCCCAGTCCACGATCTGCTGCTTGCTGACCTTTTCGAGACGGCCGAGCTGGAGGGCGTCATCCTTCCATTCATGACCGCTGATGAAAGAGTTCACGTACTGCATGGCCCTGCTGCCGTTATTCGCAAGGCTGGACATCTGGCTGAGCTTGAAGTTGTTGATGGTGGACTTGATGAGGTTCTCATCAAAGTCACCGCTGCGAAGCTTGGCGATTTCCCCGAGCATCAGGTCGCGTGCCTCCTCTAGGGTCTGTCCCTCACGGGGATAACCGACCAGGAGGAATTCACCATAGTCAGGACGGCTGTAGTTGAAGCCATAGAAGGATCCGATCTTCTGGGCCTGGATAAGGTCCAGGTCGGCCAGACCGGCCTTGCCGTTGTACAGGATGGAACTGACGAGTTCTCCGACCTCGCTCCTGAGGATGTCCTTATCCCCGGGAGTCCTCCAGCCTACCATGACGAACTCGGCGTCAAGACCGTAGACGGTCTTTTCAACCGGGCTGGTGATCGGCTGCTCAGGTTCGTACTCGAGGGTCTTGATGTCCGGGTTGGGCTCCCAGTCACCGAAGTACTTCTCTATGGTCTCCACGAAAGTGTCGGGATCGAAATCACCGGACACGCAGATGGCGATGTTGTTGGGCACATAGAAATTGTTCCTGTGGTTCTCGATGTTGATGATCGAAGGGTTCTTCAGGTGCTCCTGGGTTCCGAGAGTGGTCTGGAGGCCGTAGGGATGACGGGCGAACAGGACGGAGTCGATTGCCTCCATTGCCTTGGAGTCATCCTCGGTAAGGCTCATGTTCTTCTCCTCGTATACAGTCTCAAGCTCGGTGTGGAAACCGCGGATGACGGGATGCCTGAACCTGTCGGCCTCGATCTTCGCCCAGTTGTCGATCTCGTTGGAAGGAATATCCTCCTGGTAGACCGTCATGTCGTTGGACGTGAAGGCGTTGGTGCCCTTGGCTCCGATGACGGACATCAGCTTGTCATATTCATTGGGAATGGCGATCTTGGACGCCTCGTAGCTGACGGAGTCGATCTGGTGGTATATGGCCAGCCTTTCGGCAGGGTCGGTCTTGGTCCTGTAGACCTCGAAAAGGTCCCTGATCTGGTCCAGCATCGGTTTTTCGGCAGCATAGTCTGCGGTACCGAAACTCTCCGTTCCCTTGAACATGAGATGCTCGAGATAATGGGAAAGACCTGTGGTCTCGTGCGGGTCGTTCTTGCTTCCGACACGAACGGCGATATAGGTCTGGAGACGAGGGGTCTCCTTGTTGACTGTCATGTAGACCTTCAGTCCGTTGTCAAGGGTATAGATCTTCGTCTTGAGAGGATCGCCCTTCACAGTCTCATACTTGTACTTGTTCTTGGCGCAGGAGGCCAGTGAGAGCACTGCGACCGCGGCCAACGCCGCAATGATGAATCTTTTCATTCTTGTTTCAATAACTTAGGGGGACAAACTTAAACAATTTTCATAGCAACACCAAAAAAGTGGTATATTTGTAGAATACGAGTATAGGAATATGGCTAAGCAGAAGGCGCACAAAGTGGAGATCCGCAACAAGAAAGCTTCGTTCGATTACGAGTTTCTCGAGACGTACGAAGCCGGTATCGTACTTGTCGGCACCGAAATCAAGTGCATAAGGTTTGGAAAGGTATAGCTTGTCGGTTCTTTCTGCTGGTTCATAAGCA
>JAEEGK010025453.1_pt1 | contig 12151 bp, 5 predicted proteins | sample 8958771 | NCBI WGS metagenome assembly JAEEGK01 (sample SAMN16246547, study PRJNA631951) | gut metagenome | biome: gut microbiome; feature: rumen; material: SC-attached | host: Bos | place: Iran: Karaj | collected 2018-10 | reverse complement strand
TATTTTTTTCTTCATTTAGTTTTTGATTAATTTCATTTATTTTATTATTTTCATTTTTATCTTTTTGAATTTGAGAATTTAATAAAAAATTATTTTCTTCATTTTCATTTATTTTCTTTTTTAATCTTGAAATCTCTAAATTTAACATTTCAATATTATTTTTATCTTCATCTGAAATTAACAAGGTTTCTTCATCTTTTTTCTCTATTATTTTATTTGATTTTATTTCAATTAATTTTTTAACTTGATTATTTAAATCTTCACATTGTTCTTTATAATATTTATTTTCATATTTTATATCATTAATTTCTTTTTCTAAATTTTCTTTATTTAATAAATTTTCATTTAAATTATTATTTTCTTTTTCTAATTCATTTATTTTATTTTTTAAATTAAGAATTTCTTTTTCATATTCTTCTTTATTATTATTAATATTACTTTTATTATTTGATTTATATTTTAATTTACTATTTTTATTTTCATCAAAACTAATTTCTTCATCAGAATAATTTTCATTAGTTTCTGTTTTATTTTGACTATTTAAAATAGTCTTTTTTCCTTTTAAAGAAATTTTAGAATTTTTACTTGGTGAATCAGAAAAAGTAAAATTAATCTGTTCATTAATAGATAATTGATTACTTTGAGTTAATATAATATTCATATTATTTTTTTCTTTTAATTCTTCATAATCTCGAATAAGAAGAGTTAATTTATTTTTTAATTCTTCATTTTCTTTTTCTACTATATTTATTTTTCTTGGTGTATTCTCATTACTATTATTATTACTTATTGGTTCAAAAATTTCATATTTTGGCTTTTCTGCTATTTCTTTTTTTAATTCTATAATTTCATTTTCTAATTTTTTCTTATCTTCATTGTATCTTTCATTTAAAGAATTTATTTTTTCCCTTAATTCAATATTTTCTTTTTGTTGTGTAATATATTTCATTTCTTTTTCTTTATTTGTGGAATCATTATTATTATTAAAATTATTTAATATTTGAATTTGTTTTTGATAATAATTTTTTTCATTTTCTATAATAATATTTTTTTGCTTGATTTCATTTAACTCATCTTCTATTTCATTATTTTTTTTTGTTAAAGTTTGAACTTTCTCATTTATTTTATTAAATTCATTTATATTATTTAAATTTTCTTCTTTTTCTTTTAAATATTTTTCATTTAGTAAATTATAGCTTTGTTTAATTTTTACTAATTCAATATATTCTTTTTGAACATTATTATAATTTTCAAGTGCATTTGTTAATTTTGAATTTTCATCAAGTAAATCATTTAATTTTGATTTAGTAGTTTTATTTTCATTTAATAATGATAATAAACTATTTTTTGTGTCTATTAATTCTTTTGATACATTTAAATATCTTTCATGTATACTTTTCAATTCAATATTTTCTTTTTTTAATTTTTCTAAATCTGAATTGTCTTTCATTAATTGAACATTATTTTTTTTTAATGTATCATAATCACTTAATAATCTTTTTAAATTTTCATTTTGTAAAAAAATATCATCATAATCTTCTTTTATTTTTAATAATTTAATATTTTCTTTTAATAAATCATTATATTTATTTTGAAATTCTTTCAATTCTTTTATTTGTTTTAATAAATCTTCCTTAATTTCTTTTGATTCTAAATTTTCTTTTTCTGATTTATAATATTTTTTTTCAAAATCTTTTAACATATTATTTTCTTCTGAAATTGAATTTAAATCTTTATTTTCATTTTTTAATTTTCTATTTTCAAGTAATAATTCATTATATTTATTTTCTATATCCTTTAATTTTTCATTTTCTGTTATCAATGTATTATATTGTATATTTAATTCTTCAAATTTATCTAATTCATTCTTTAATGAAAATATTTGTTCATTCTCTGATATCAATTGTTCATTATTTTCTCTTTCTTCCTTTAATTGTCTTTTTAAATCTTTTATTATATTTATATAATCTTTTTCTCCTTTTATTATATCTGAACTATTTTCTTTTAATTTTACACTTATAAATGTATCATTATTATTATTCAATTTATTATTATCTAATATCATTGAATGACTCATATATTTTTTTTTTAATTTATTTTCTTTTTCTTTATCAATATTTAAACTAATGACAGAAGAACTATTATTTAAACTACTTTTTTCCATTTCATTTTGTTCAGTATTAGAATATCTTTTATTAACAAAAGAATTATTTTTTTCTTTTTCTAAATTAAAAATTTGTCTTCTTAAAGAAGTAATTTCTTCAATATATATTTTTTCCATTTCTTGTGCTTTTTGTAACTTATATGTAATTGAATCATCTTCAAAAGAACTTTCAGAATCAATTTGATTTGTTTGTTGTTTTGTTTCAATTGATTGAATATTTATATGGGGTATATTATTTGAATGTTTTAATGAAATAAGCTTATCTTGATTTGATTTTAATAAACTATTATTATTTTTTTGTATTTCAATCAAAGATTTATTGACTGAAATATATTTATTTTGTAATTCTTTATTTTCTAAAATCAATTTCTGTTTTTCTTTTTCTTTTGTTGTTAATTCAACTTTTAATTTTCTGTTTTCTTCAAATAAATTTTTATTATTTTCATCTTTGTCTTCATTTTCATTTTGTAAATCATTTAATTCTGATATTTTGTTTTTTAAAAAATCTGTTTCAGTTAATAATTGCTCATATTTAATTTGAATTCCTTTTAATTCTAAATTTTCTTTAAATAATTTATCATATTTTTCTCTTAATATTTTATATGATTCTTGTTTTTTATCATCTAATTCATTTTTTAAATTAAATTTATTATTTTCTATTAATTGTAAATCACTTGTTTTTTTTAACTCTTCTTTTTCATCTTCTAAATCTTTTATAATTGATTGAAGTTCTGTATTTGTATTTTTTAAATTTATTATTTCAAGTTCATTTTTTTCTAATTCTTTTTTTTTATTCTTTAATTCATCATTTAATTCTGAAATTTGATTATTTAATTGATTTATATCTATTTCATTATTTTCATTTATTTCTTTTACTTCAGTTTTTTTATTTTTTTTCCTTTGCATTTCTTTTTTTAATAAATGAATTTCATTTTTTAAATATTCATTTTCACTTTTTAAATCATCATAATCATATTTAGAAAAATTAATAGATTCTTGATTATTAAAATTGATTTGACTTTTTAATTTTTCTATTTCTATATTTTTATTTTTAATTTCCTTTTTTAAAGATTGAACATCATTTTTTAACATAATAATAATTGATTCATCTTTTTCTGGTTGATTTAATAATTTTTCTAAATTATCTTTCAGTTCATTATTTTCTATTGTATAATTATTTAATTGATATTTCATTTCTTCATTTTCGATAACAAATTTATCAACTAATTCTCTTTCTTTGTTTAAAGATTCTAATTTAATTTTTCTTATTATTTTATCTTTTTCTCTTTTAGTTTCATTTAATTCTTTTTCTAAATTTTTTTTCTGATTTTTTTCATTTTCTAATAATATATTTGTATTTGTTAATTGTCTATTTAAATTTCTTATTTTTTCCCTTAAAATTGATTTTTCTTTTTCATTATCTAAATCTTTTTGTTTACTTTTTAATTCAAGTTGTTTTATTTTTTCTTCATTAAATGAAATTATATTATTATTAATCGATTTATTTAAATTATTATTATTATTATTATTAAAAGGAATAAATCTTGGATTTGATGAATTTCTACAAATACTTTCATTTGAATATTTTATTTCTCTAAATGAATTTTTTGAATTTGTAGTATTATTATTTATATTGTTTGTACTATTATTAATAGTATTATTATTTTCAGTAGAATTTTGAATTGTATGATAATGAGAATTATTTAAATTTTTATTTGAATTATCATCAATTACAGAAGTATTATGATAACTTGTTAAAGTGTCTCTTGCTTTTTTAATTAAGTCTTCATATGGTGATATTTTTTTTGGATTATAAATTATATTATTTGTTGAATTGTGTCTTGCTTGAGATGCATCTGATGTATATTGTTTATACATTGTTTTTGGTTGTGTTATTGTTTGAGTATACATTTTTAAATTTAATAATTTAAAATTATATGAATAATATATATTAAATTAAAAAATTATTTTTTTTTATATGATAAAAAAAAAATATAAATAAAAATGTGAAATTATTAATTTAATTTATATCATTAATATACATTCCTTTATTATATATTTTAACATTAAGATATTTTAAATTGTTTTCATTAAGTAATTTTATAAATTCTTGATTTCTATTTTTTTCAATGAAAGAAACGATAAAACCACCTCCTCCAGCTCCAGTAATTTTTCCAACAAAATTATTATTTAATAATAATTGAATTATTCTGTCAATTTCTGAATTTGAAACTTGAATTTCTTTTAATTTATCTTGATTTTGTTTTATTAAATCAAAAAATAATTTTAAATTATTACCTTTTTCAAATAATAATTTAAAAATATGATTTGTAATATCTGAAATTTCATTAATTAAAAAATTAAATTTCTCTAAATTTTCTTTTTTAAAATCTGACACTTTTTTAATTAATTTTCCACCTTCTCTAATAATATTACTACTAATTAAATAAATATCAATTTTATTAATTAAATAATCATCATTTTCATTAATAATATACTTTTCAAAATTATCTATTTTCTTAAATAAAATTAAACCTCCATTAATACAAGTAGTAACATCAATTCCACTTGGAGTTCCATTATGAAAATATTTTTCAAAAGAATTACATAATAAAATAAAAGAATTTAAATCAATTTTAACATTAAATAATTTATTAATTATATAATAAAAACCATTTGAAATAGAAATATTATATGCTGATGATGAACCTAAACCAAAACCAATTGGAAAGTCTGAGGAAATTATTATATTAAATGTTGTATTTAATATAAAATTTTTTAAAATTATTTTTTCTTTTTCATCTTTTATATATGAAAATATTTTAATTATTATATTTGTAAAATGTGTCTTTTTATCTTTTATTATGTAATTTTCATTATTTAAATTATTTATTATGTCTATTTTTAATATGTTAAATTCTTCTTTTGTTTCTATTAATTGAATTTTGGAAAATATATTTTTATCATTTTCTATATTGTTTAATTTCATTTTTGTAAATTTGTTTATTCCTATACAAAGAGCTGGTTTACCATAAACAACTGAATGTTCTCCACTTATTATTATTTTACCTGAAGAAACTGATTCAAAATTATATTGTAAATTTTCATCTAATTTCATTTTAAAAAAATATATTTTTTTTACTAAATTTATTATATTTAATTTAATAAATATGATTATTTTATTTTTCTTTTGTTAATTAAATTAACTTAAAATATTATCCTTTTTTTAATTAGTATTTTTGAAAATATATTTTATTTAATTCCTCATTTAGATTTCTTTCTTTTTCTTCAAATAAAAAATTATTATTATCAAATAATTGATTTTTAAAATTTATAAAATCAAAATGTTTTTTATTTATAAGATTATTTATTTTTGTATTTAATACTTTGCTTTTTTCTTTCATTTTAAAATATCGATTTTCAAATTTTTCAACTTGGGTCACTATATTTTCATAGTTATTAATAATATTATTTAATTTATAATTTTTATATCCATTAATAATTGAATTATTACTTTGAATTGAAATAGTTGTTGATTGTTTTGAATAAAAACTATTATTATTTATATTATTTAAATCTAATTTTGGAATTGTTTCATTATGAAATGAAATTGTTGAGGGAAAATTGATGAAATTAGTATTTTTAGAAGAATATTTAGAAATTTCAGAAGAATAATCAATTGTGCAATTAAAATTAATAATAACATCCATTTCATTTTTAATATTATTTATTTTTTTATTTTCTTCAAATATTTTTTCATTAAAAACAAATTCTTTATGTGTATTAAAAAATTTTATTAATTCATTCAAATCTAATTGTTTTGAAAATTTCTTAAATTTTAATATAAAATTTATAATTCTATTTCTTGGTCCAATTGGTATATTCATTTCAATTAAATCATCTTTACTTAATAAAAATAAATCATTTAAAGAAATATAATTTAAATTAAAATCATTAAATAATTTCTCTAAATCTAAGACTTTTAATATATATTTTAATAATAAATCTTTATTATCATTTATATTTTTTTCCTCAAAATTTTTTGAAATTGGTATATTATTCTTATTTAAAGTATAAATTCCTTTATTAGATACATAATCTTTATTATTTTTTTCTATTTGAATAATTGGATGAAGTTTAACATTTTTTTGAGATTGCTTAATTAATATATTTAAATGGTTTTTTGATTTTTTATTTGATTTTTTCTTTTTTAAATCTTCTCTATATTTATTAAAATACATTTTTAAATTAAAATTTAAAAATTATTTTTAAAAATAATAATTTACAAAAAATAATTTAGACTTATATGAAATGAATATTATTATTGAAAATTATTAAAACTAAAAAATAAATGTTAAATATAAATTTCTAAAAAATTATATTATAAATTTCACTTTAAATTATTAATAAGAAAAACTTTTTGATTTATTCTATCTAAATAAATATTGAATTTTATATGAAAAAAAAGATTATACGATTTTATTTATTTTATAATTAGTATAAAATACAATTTTATAAATAATTCATAAAAAAATAATATAATATATAAGAATGAAATCAAGATTCCTATTCCAAAAACAATCCACTCCTCAAAGAATGAAAAAAGCAGTATTTTCGCAATTTGAATCATTTCCTAATCAAAAAAAACAAATATATCAAAATCAACTATATTTTAATTCACCTAATCAAAATAAAATTAATCAAAGAGAAAAAAATAGAAATAAAAGACCAAAATCATCAATTTATTCATCATATACAGAATTAAAATTAAATTATCCAATAATTTCAAAGAAAGAACAAGATATGGTTTTTAATAATTTATATAATGATAGCATTTATAGAAAAGAAAAATTAAGAAAATTAAGTCAAGAAAAAGAAAGAAGATTTAATACAATTTATACTTTTTCACCTAAAATAAATAATGAAAAATATAATAATAGAATAAGTAATTCATATAATAAAATTGAATCTCATATTTTTGATGATAATAATAGTTATAATTATAGTTATAGTAATTTTATTAATAGATTATATATTTATCAAAAAAAAAGAAAAGAAAATTTAAAAAAAATTAAACAAGAAATTTATTCTTCTTCACCACATCCAAAAAAAAAAAAAATGAATTTAAAATATTTTAAATTACCATATAATTCTCAGAAATTTTTAAATATTAAAAATCAAAATATTAAAAAATTAAGTGATGAAATATTAAATGAACAAGGAGTAACTTTTAAACCAAAATTAAATGACAACGTTAATTATATGATTAAAAAAAAATTTTTTCAAAGAAGTTTAGATTTTCAAAAAAGTAGAGAAATAAAATTAAATAGTGCTAAAGAAGATACAGAATGTACTTTTAGTCCAAAAATAAATTATGATAATTCTATAATTCAAAATCATAATCAAAATATGAATGATAATCCAATTAAAATAAATATTGGTGAAAGATTATATAATTATCAAAATGAATATAAAAAAAATTTAGAAAAAATAAAAATTAAAAATGAAAAATTTTATTCATTTCAACCAAAAATTTCAAAAAATACAAATTCAATTCTTGAAAATAGAAAAAGAATTAATAATTTAATTAAACAAGGACAATTATTTGATGAGAATTCAAAAGAATTAATAAATACTGAAAATAATAATGAACAAAATAATAATAGTATTAAACAAGAAATTAAAAATGAATTATATGATAATCAAATAAAAGTAAATATGAAAAAAAAAATTAATCCGAAATCAAATCAAATTAATAATGAAAATTTCAAAAAATATTATATTGTAAATAATGATAATATAGTTATAAATAAATCTCCAATTTTATTAAATTTATATGATAATCAAAATTATGAAAAAAACATAAAAAAAATTTCAAAAATTTACAATTTAGAAAATCCATTTTCTAGAAATAAAAATTTGAGAAATAATAAAAAAGTTAAAACAGGAAGAAATGTATTTTCTAATATCACAAAACATATATCAAATGGATTTTCAAATGATGAAAAAGAAAGACCAACCACAAATTGTTCGACAGTAAATTCAAAATCAATAGTAAATTTTAATTATTATGATATTTTAAAATAAGTTTTTTTTTAATAAATATTATTTAATTATAAAAAATTAATTTTAATTAAATATTTTTATATAAAAAAACAAATATTCAATATGAAAAAGAATAATGAAGAAAATGATAATAATCCCTTTTTTTTTTTTCTAAGAAGGACAAAAAGAAAATTTGATTTTAAAAAAAAAATAACCCCAAATTTTAATTATTTAAAATTACCAAAATTAAAAAGAAAACAAATTGAAGAAACAAAAAAAAAATATAAAGAATTAATTAAAAGAAAAAATCAACAATATAGAGAGAATAATGAATCATCATCACTTTATTCAAGTAGTTTATATATAAATGGAATGAAAAGAAATGAATGGAATCATGTAATTCAACAATATAATTTATTAAAACCATATTATTTACAAAAAAAAAAAATGATGTCTGAAAAAAATGATTTGAATAAATACGAATTTTCTCAAAATAATGTAATTCATAAAAAAAGATTATTTTATGAATTTAATATAAATTTTAATGGAATTAGTAAAACAAAGAGTATGCCAGATATAATAAAGAAAATAAATGTTTTAAATGATAAAATTAATATTGATGTTGCTTTAGGTTTAGGAAAAATTGAAGAAATTGATTCAACACCTTTTAATTATTTTAAAATAGAAAATTTATTTAATTTAGATAATTATAGTATCATTGGATTTTTAGATGGTAAAGGAAAAAAAAATTATTTATTCTGTAAAATTTTCAAAGAAGAAATAAAACAATATTTTTTAAAAGAAATTGTTTATCTTTCTGCTATTGATTATAAAAAAAAAGAAAAAAATTTTAAAATAACTTCTGATATAATTTTTGATGGTTTAACTAGAAATAATTTTAATTTGATTAAAAAAGCTTTCAATAAAATGCCTTCTTTGATTAATGAAAAAGGAATAGATATTAATGAATGTGGATGTTTAATTTCTTTATTATTTATTATTAAAGGATATATTATTTCAGTACAAATTGGTAATTTTAATTCATATTTTATATTTAAAAAAGAATTAAATACAGTTGAACAATTTATAATCAAAAAATTTAATGAAGAACATAATATAAATAATTTATTAGAAATAGATAGAATTGAAGAAAATAAAGGAGAAACAAAATTCTTTAAAAATGAAAATGGAATTAAAAATGAAAGATTTGTAATAAATGATGATTTAAATAATTATATTATTGATTTTTCAAGGATTTTTTGTTTTAAGAAATTAAATCAATTTGGTGTTATATCACAACCTGATATTAAAATAATAAAATATCTTTTTGATGATGATAATATAGAAAAAGAAGAAGAAAATGAAGATATTGAATTAATAAATAATGAAAAATATGGTGATTTATGCTATATTATTATTGGAACTGAATTTTTTTTTGATTATTTTAAAATTCAATATTATGTTAAAGAAATAAATAATTTAATAAGAGAAAAGAAAAATGTTTATGAAATAGTAAAAGAAATAGTTAAAATTTCAAAAGAACATGCTCTTTTTCATATTAAAGATTTTAAACAAAGAGGTGTTGGTTTAATATTATTTAAATAAAAAAATTTTTGTTTATTTATAAATATATATCATTATTATATTATTTTTTATTTTTTTATTATTATTATAAATATTAAATTTATAATTTAAAAAAAACTTTTTATTTAATTTTAAAATACTTATTATCCCTTAATTTATATTTTATTTAGAAAAAATAACAAATGTTTTTTATATATTTAAAAGATAAAAATAAGCTTAATATATATAAAAAATAAACATTTTTATTATTTTTGATAATTTCTATCAAATTTATAATTCTGTTTACAAGATTTATTAACTTTAACATTTTCATCAGTTTCAGAAATTTGATCATCATCATTTTCAAAATCTAAATTCTTCATTAAATTTAAATTAAACATATTTTCATCTTTTCCAATATCATTAATATTTAAATCAAAATTGTCACTATTTATATCATCATTAATATCAAAATTAGATAAATTATTATTACTATCATTTTCATTTTTATTCTTTTCATTATTAAACACTCCATTAACCCAATTTCCTTCAATAACTAAATCTTTATTAACTAATTTCCCTTTTCCATTTTGTTTATCATCTTTCCAAAATCCTTCATAATAATTATCATCACTCCAAATAAATTTTCCAAAACCATCTTTTTTATTATTTAAAAATTTTCCTATATAAATATTTCCATTATTTAAATATAATTTTCCATTACCATTTGCTTTTCCATTAATAAAATTACCAATAAAATAATCTCCATTAGATAAAAAATATCTTATTTCTCCATTTAATTTTCCAAAATTCCAAAAACCTTCATATTTATTATTTTTAGAATATAATATTCCATAACCCAAAAATTTTCTTTCTAAAGTCCAAGTTCCAATATAAGAATCTTCATTTTTAAATTTATCTATATAAATTAATGGTGTATATAATAAATATTTAGTTTTTGGATATTTTATTATATTTTTTTTATAATATTCTGTTTCTTTATATGGAATTATTTTTTTTTCAGAAATTAATTTTTGATTTAATATTTCTCCTTTATTTTTTTCTATTATTGTATTAGATATTGAACTTTTTACTAAATTTACTGTTTGATCTAATGAAATAATATTTGATAAAACTTCTAAATTTTCATTTAGTTTTTTTAAAAGTAGATATTTTCTTATATGAGATTGAATCATTATTATTGATTTAATTGTAAAAATGTTTTTTGGTAAATCTGATGTAGAAGTACTTTCAATTGTAGAATTAAAATCAATCTGATTTGAATTATGAGATATAATTTTTTTTTGTCTAATATACTTTTTATTTGATGATAATTCAGAATCATTAATTAATGAATTTGTTTGACAACAAGTAATTTCTTCTATATTTCCCATTTTTTTTTAATTTAACAATTTTTTATTTTAACATGTAAAAAATAATAAAAATATTTTAATGTATAATTATAATAAAAATAATTAAAAATATAAAAAAAAATAATTTTTAATAAGAATTTTTATCAATATTTTATAAATTGAAAAATGGATTCTAATGATAATTCAAAAGAAGAAGAAAATGATTTCCATTGGCTTCAACAAGGAAATGAATCAAATAATGAAGATCAAAAAAATAATCTCTCAAATAATAATCTTAACAAAGATAATTTTAATCCAATTTCTCTTTTAAAATCAGATTTAATATCTCATAAAAATCAATCAAATGAAGAAAATAATTTAATAGATGAATTATCAAAATTAAATTTAGGGAATAAAGGAAATTCAAAAGATTTAGCATTTAATTATTATTTTGGAGCAGGAAATAATAATGATAATAAAAATTTAATGTTACAAAAAAACTCAAATGAAAGAAAAATGATGATGAATAATCCAATTCAAGGAAGTAGATTTATTGGAATGAATATGATGAATAATAATCAAAATGAAGATGATTATAATAAAAATATTGAAAATAATTCTAATGATAATAATGATATAATCAATTTAAATATTGGAAATTATCAAGGAAAAATGAATAATAAAATAGAAAATAATCCAACTTTTAATAATAATAATTTTATTTTATCTCAACCATATATTCCAAAAAAACAAAGATATAATATTCAAATAAATGATAATTTAAATAATAATAATGCATTTAATAATAATAATTCAAATGATAATAAATTAAATTTTAATCCATTAAATGAAATGAATTTAAATAATCAAATTCAACAAAATCAAAATTTAAATACAATAAATGAAAAAATTCCAGGTAAATTTTTTGTAATTAAAAGTATAGATGAAGCAAATATAATTAGATCAATAAATTTTAAAATATGGTGTAGTACAATAAAAGGAAATCAAAATCTTCAAAAAGCATTTA
>JAEEGK010025449.1_pt1 | contig 12152 bp, 10 predicted proteins | sample 8958771 | NCBI WGS metagenome assembly JAEEGK01 (sample SAMN16246547, study PRJNA631951) | gut metagenome | biome: gut microbiome; feature: rumen; material: SC-attached | host: Bos | place: Iran: Karaj | collected 2018-10 | reverse complement strand
TAGGAAGGCCAGTTGTTCTCGGCTCCATCCACGATGCCCAGTTCCAGCGCCGAATAGACCTCCGAATAAACCACTTCCACGGGTGTAGCTCCCAGCGCAGACACCATATCTGACATTATGGCGGATTCCTGGGCACGGATACTCTTTCCTTCAAAGTCCTCAAGGCAGGTAATGGGCGCTTCCGAGCTGTAGAAATTACGGGCACCGGCATCATACCAGGATAAGCCCACCAGGTCGTAGGAATCCGTCTTTTTCAAGAATTCGTCGCCGATGTCTCCTTCAAGCACGCGCCACATGTGGGCCGAATCGTCGTATATATAAGGCAAAAGAAGGACGTTCATGTCCGGAATCTTCTCCGCAAGCTGGGACAAAGAAACTCTGGCAAAAGCAATTCCGCCGTATCTTACCTGCTCGATGGCCTCGCCTTCGCTGCCCATTTCGCCGCCGTATTTAACCAATATTTTTATTCTTCCGTCGGTTCTTTCATATACAAGGTCCGCAAAATATCTGCCACCCTGGGTGGTGGGATAGTCCTCCGTCTGATTGTCCGCGTACAAAAAAACATACTCGGGAACGGTTTCCGCGCTTCTTTTTCTTTTTATAACGAAAATGGCAAGGACGATTCCCAGCAAAAGAACGCATATGATAATAATAGTTATGATACGTTTCTTTTTCATAACATCAGTTCCTCTTGTTCAAGCACTCGTTTCTGTATTCGGTAGGGGTCTGGCCCGTCATTCGCTTAAATACCCTGGCAAAATAATTCTGCTCTCTGTAGCCTGCCTCGGTACTTACGTTTTTAATGTTAATAAACGGATTGGCCAGAGCCTGCTTGGCCTTGGCTATGCGCATCTCGTTAAGATACACGATAAAGCTCTTGCCGAAGCTTTGCTTGAAAATCTTGCAAAAGTATACGTCGGAGTAGCCCAGAACATCGGCTACGTCCTGAAGAGAAATATCTTCTTTGTAGTGGTCTTCAAGATATTTCTTAACCGTCTTAATCATGGCTGAGGTCTTGGCTTCGTCGGGTTTAACGTACTGCTCCTCATAATCATTGGTGCCCGGATTATTGACTGTATCGGTCAAGCTCTCGGAAGCCTTGCTCTTGGCCGCATCAACAATGCTGAAAGCCTCTTCAAGGGTAGCAAACAAATCTTCATCGGAGGTGGGCTTGAGAAGATACTCAAGAGCCTTTATCTCTATTGCTTTTTTGGCATATCCGAAGTCGTCGAAAGCCGTCAGGAAAATAATGGGGCACAGAGGCGCATCCTTTCTGATGATGGTGCCCGCATCGATACCGTTCATACCGGGCATGGCAATGTCAAGGATGACCACGTCGACGCCCTGCTCGTTAAAAATCTGCACGGCTTCAAGGCCGTTGGCCGCCATGACCACCTGAACCTCTTCTTTGTAATTTTCACGTATTTTCTTGCAGACCACCTGTCTTTCGATGGGTTCGTCGTCCGCTATCAAAACCTTATACATACTAAACCTCCTGTGCCGATGTATCGGCGGTACCGCTCTCGGTGCTGCTTTCCTTGAAAGGCAAAAGAATGGTTACCTTGGTGCCCACACCCAAAACACTGTCCACCTTCATGTCGGAGTCGGGGTACATGCTCTTAAGACGCCTGTAAATGTTGCCCATTCCTATGCCGATGCCCAGATTTCTTTTGCCGTAAAGGCTGTCTCTTAAGGTCTTTAATTCCTCGGGACTTATGCCTTTGCCGGTGTCCCAGATTTCCATGACAAGGGTATCGTCTTCTTTATGAATAACCACTTTTATCTCGCCGCCGGATATCTTCGGGGAAATACCGTGGATGATAGCGTTCTCCAAAAGGGGCTGAAGGGTAAAGGTAGGCACCATTACGCCGTCAGCGTCCACTTCACATTCAACCTCATATTTGACACGCTCGCCGAAGCGCATCTTCTGCAGGTACATGTAATCTTCCGAAACCTTTAATTCTCTCGAAAGAAGGACTTCTTTTTCCTGAGTCTTTAAGTTGTATCTGAATATGGAGCTTAAGGCCACCGCCATTTTCTCCGTGGTGGGTGCGCTCTCGAGATTGGCCATGCCACCTATTACGTTAAGTGTATTAAAAAGAAAGTGGGGATTGATCTGATTCTTTAAAAGTTCCAAGTTCATGGCATCAAGCTGCTTCTCCGCCTCCAAAGTCTCAAGTTCTTTAGCGTGAAGTCTGTCGAGAGCCTCTCTCTTTTCTTCCAAAGCGTCGATGTACTCGCCGGTTGCGTACTTCATCTTGTTGAATGCGGTGATGAGTTCGCCAAGTTCGTCTTTGTTGTCGGCGCGGACATCGTCTATGTAAAAGTCGTTGGCCGCTATCTTCCTCGAGGCATCCGCAAGCTTAAGAACGGGCTCCGTAACGGATTTGTTCATTGCTCTGGAAATCTCAAGAATGGCCACGAACATTAATATGCTGATTATGATGGTAACCGCAGGAATGATGAAAACTGCGGGAAGAATTTCGTTGTATCGGTCATTGCCCTCTATGAGGGTTGAGTCTTCGTATCTTTTGGCATAATCGTAGAGGTATTTCTGCATGTCGTATACGCTGTAGAGTTTCTCTACGTATTCTTTGCCCGAAAGGTCTGAATTAAGAATTTTGTTGCGGTAGTCGCAATAAACTTTGTAGCAGCTTTTAAAGGCCTGAAGCTGGGAAAATCTGTTGTCCCCCAGTCTGCTATAGTCAAGGTTTAATGCTGCCGTAGCGTTCTCTAAACCTTTAATGGCCTTATTTAAGGATTCTTCGTTGTCAGTGGAAGCGCTTCTGGTGTAGGCCACAAAGGCCTCGGTCTCAAGGTCCACAGCCTTAACAATCTCTCCGCCCTTTAAATTGTCCGTCATGATATTGTTAAAATCAAACATAAAAAGACGTACTATCCACGCATCGAAAACAATGGAGAACAGCACTATCACAAATACGCTTCCGGTAAAGAAAGATATTTTTGTTTTAATTTTGAGTGTGGCCCAGAAAGACTTAAGTTTTTTAATCATAATTCAAAAAGGCAGCCTCATAACAATATTTATGTATTGATTATACTGCTGCCGTGTATTTTTATCCATTTATTTTGGAGCGAAGATATTCAAAGAACTCATCTTTTTCGGTTCCCAGTACCCTGTCGGTTAACATGTAGCCGTGGCGGTCGTCTGACATAACCACCACCATGCCGTCGCGCTTGTAGGCGTTTTTGATTCTTTTCCAGGGAAGTGTGGCGCTTGTTCCTTTGCATTCCACACATACCCCCTTGTCATCGAAACGCATAACCATTTCACCGGGGAGGTCTTCAAGCTGCTTGACGCTTCTTGAATAGATGGCAAGGGGTTGAAGTATGGGGAACAAAATAACTGCAAATATCAGTACTGCTTTGATAAACCCGTTCGCCGTACCAAAGAACTTTAAGGTCAAAAGGATCATGGCAACCGTAAATACGGCATTAATGATGCCCGTGAAGTTTTTGTATATTCTTTTCATGGCAATCTTCCAAAGATCTGCCGGTTTAACGTCGGATTTAAAGCAGTACTCCATTAATCTGACTCCTCTTCTTTTTACTTCATCAGTAAGTTCGGTAAGAACATGCTGATTTCAGGGATAAATGTAAGCAGTAACAATACCGCAATCATGCAAAGGTAGAAGGGAAGTGTTGCCTTGACAACCTTCTCCATTTTTACCTTGCCGACTGCCGAACCGATAAACAGAACCGCACCTACGGGAGGTGTTAAGAGGCCGATACCGCAGTTTAATATCATCATGATACCGAACTGGATGGGGTTAATGCCTATCTTGGACGCTATCGGAAGCAATATAGGTGTGGCAATAAGGATGATGGGAGCCATATCCATGATGCAGCCAAGCACCAGCAAAATACCGTTAAGAAGCAATGCTATAAGTATCGGGTTCTTGGTAAGGCCGATGATTGCGCTTGTGGCAAGATCCGGCACATGAAGGGTCGTAAGGCAGTATCCGAATATGCTGGAGGTAGCAATCAGGATAAGCACGATTGAAAGGGTATCGATACATTTTTCAAGAGTCTTCCAAACACCCTTCCAGGTAAGACCTTTATAAATGTAGACACTGACAATCAGGCTGTAGAACACCGCTATGGCTGCGGATTCGGTAGCTGTAAACAGACCGCCTACCACGCCTACGACTACGATAATTACGGAAGCAAGAGCCCAGAAAGAAGACTTAAGCTGCTTCAAAAACTTGATGAAATTGAATTTATCTCCCTTGGGGTAATGTCTTCTTTTGGAAATAATGTAAGAGCCCACCATAAGGGATATTGCAAGGAGCGCTCCGGGAACGTAACCTGCCAGGAATAAGCTTCCTACGGAAATTCCGCCTGCACTCATGGCATAAATAACCATGTTGTGGCTCGGGGGTACCAAAAGTCCTTCACAGGAGGATGTAATGGTTACGGCTGTTGAAAAATCGTCGTCGTAGCCCTGCTCCACCATCATGGGGATTAAGATACTTCCGAGGGATGCGGTATCAGCGGCTGCGGAACCGGAGATACCGCCAAAGAAATATGATGCAACAATGTTAACCATTGCCATACCGCCTGTCATCCAGCCGACACAGGAATCCGCCAAAGCTATCAGTTTTTCGGATATGCCGCCGGTGCCCATAAGACATCCCATGGTGATAAAGAAAGGAACCGCCATCAGTGAAAAGGAACTGATTCCTTTAACCATCTGCTGACAAACCGTTGTAAGGGGAAGTCCCTGGTACAAAAGACAAAGTGCCGAAGAAATCGCTACCGCATAAGCAATCTGAAATCTCAGCAATATCATTACGAGGAAGCTTACAAGCAAGATTAAAATGGCTGTTGTATTGGCTGTCATTACTTACCTGCCTCCTTCTTTAAGAAAATATCTTTAATGTGATTGTAAAAAGCCTCAAGCTCAAAAATAATCATGGCAGCACCTGCCACGGGAATGGGGAAATACATCCAGAATCTTGAAACCTTGGGCATTGAGAAATATGTTCCCTTGGAACCGATTTTAACCGCATACTGCCAGCCTACCACAAGCATTACAATTGCAAGGGCGAAAACCAGCAAATCGTTTAAAATGTCAAGGAACTTAATGACTCCCGAAGGAAGATACTTGTCAAAAGCGGTCATCCTTATGTGAGCCTTTCTCCTGATGGCAAGGGCACCCGACAGTACAGCCATGTAGGACATAAGGGTAAGCACAACTTCCTCGCTCCACTTAGGGTCCGGAATAAAGGGAATATGTCTTCCCGCCACGGCAAAGCCTGTTATACAGATGTCTGCTATCAAAAGAATCTTACAGATAAAAAGCATGACGTTATAGGTTCCGTCATACAAAGGCTTTATCTTATCTATTGCTTTAAAAATACCATTCATCATTTTCTCCAAAAAGGGTGCGGGTATGTGCCCGCACCCGTGATTTTGAATCCTTATTAGATAGTCTGCGGAATGCTCCGCGCTAATTATTTCATATCCACGATCTTCTGATACAAATCTTCCTGACCCTTAATTGCTTCCTCAACAACGGGCTTAACGATTTCCTGCCAAGGGGTAATATCCTCAACTTCGATAATGTGTGCGCCTTCCTGTTTGAGAAGATCGAGAACTTCTTTTTCTTTGTCGCCGGAGATTTCGCGGTTGTATGCGGATGCAAGCTTACCTGCTTCAACAAGAATCTGCTGCTGCTCTTCGGTAAGTCTGTCCCAAGCGTCGTCGGTAATAACTACCTGGATAGCGCCGAGGGTGTGGCCGTCAAGAATCATGTAAGGAGCAACTTCGGGGAACGCATTGGATCTGTAGTTGGCGATGGGCTGTTCTGCAGCATCAACAACGCCTGACTGAAGTGCGCTGTAAAGTTCGCCGAATGCTACGACTGTGGGAGAAGCGCCGAGACCTTCAACAAGACCTGTCATGATGGGGTCCATGGAAACACGGATCTTCATGCCCTTAAAGGACTCGATACCGGTAATTTCGTCTCTGGTAAAGAAATGACGGAAACCTTCTTCGCCGTAGAAAAGGCCTCTTACACCGCTGCCGTTTTCGTGGGGCTCAACAAGGAACTCTGCAGCAAGATCGGATGTTGCGAAATTCCAGAAGTGATCGCGGCTTACGAAGGTGTAAGGAAGAGAAAGAAGCATGGACTTCTGTCCGCCGTAACTGGTAAGTGCGAATGCGGAAATACGGGAAAGGTCGATGGTCTTACCGCCGCCAAGCATGGTGTCGAGTACGTCGTTTTCGGAACCGAGTACGCCGCCTGCCTGAAGGTCGATAAAGATGGTGCCGTCTGAAAGTCTTTCAACTTCTTCTTTGAACTTCTGGTCGGTCATACCAACGATGGTGTCAAGAGGGTTAACCTCAGCCATAACAAGTTTAACAACTTCCTTGGGTGCTTCGGTTTCTGTTTTTGTCTCTGTCTCTGCGGAAGCCTCTGTCTTAGAGGTTTCGGTCTGAGCAACGCTTGCGGTGCTGGCAGGTGTCTCTTCGGGCGCCTTTACACCGCATGCAGCTACGGAAAGAACCATAGCGGATGCAAGTAATACGGATAAAAATTTCTTTTTCATAGTAGCCTCCCTTTTCTGAACTTTTTCATAATGTTTTTTGGCTTGTGACCGGGGTTTATCCTCTCCCCTGTCTTCAATTTGAATTATAGATTACTTGTTACGCAGGCAAAATCGGACATTCTTAAGATGAATAGTACATTTTTAACATGGGGAAAAATAAAGATTGCACAAAACCGATTGACACTCCCACCCGCCGATGCAATAATGATGTGGCGCGTAAGCGATAAAGAAAGTTAGATTAAGCGGATACATAGTTATGACTGAAGGTTCTATTACCAAAAAGCTGGTGTTTTTTGCGGCTCCGTTGTTCCTCGGGCAGTTACTCCAGCAGCTTTACAATGTAATCGATTCCGCTGTGGTGGGTAATGTTCTGGGCAAAGAAGCCCTTGCGGCAGTGACCTCCACCGGAAGTCTTGTTTTTTTGCTGGTAGGCTTTATAAACGGCCTGTTCGTGGGCAATAACGTAATCGTTGGCAAGCGATTCGGAGCAAAAGATTACGAGGGCGTTTCCGTGGCGGTTCATACGGGAATTGCTTTTTCTTTTGTGATGGGTCTTACCCTTACCGTCGCCGGTGTTCTTTTTACTCCCGGCATTCTGCGGCTTATGGGCACTCCCGAAGATGTTTTGCCCAATTCCATACTGTACTTAAGAATATTCTTCCTGGGCGGTCTCTCCAACGTGGTGTACAATTCCTGCTGCGGTGTCTTTCAGGCAATGGGGGATTCCAAGCGGCCTTTGTATTATCTTTGCGTAAGTACCGCCGTCAATACGGTTCTGGACATTTTGTTCGTAGGTTTCCTTGGCTTTGGCATCGCAGGTGCCGCCGCTGCCACAATAATTGCCCAGACAGTCAGTGCGGTTCTGGCCTTCACCAGGCTCCTGCGTGTGGACGGGCCCCACAGAATATCCGTTTACAAGCTTCGCATGGACAGAGACACTCTCTTAAAAGAGCTCTCCATCGGCTTTCCCACGGGTATTCAGAACAGTGTTATAGCCATCGGAAATGTGGTGGTGCAGTCCAACATCAACGCCTTCGGTCCCACAGTCATGGCGGGGTCCGGCAGTTACTCCAAGCTTGAGGGGTTTGTGTTCCTGCCCATTACCTGCATGTCCATGGCCCTTACCACTTTTGTAAGCCAGAATATCGGTGCTGGCCTCTACGGCCGTGTCAAAGCGGGAGCACGAAAAGGCATCCTCATCAGCGTCACCTGTGCGGAGATTATCGGAGTTACTGTCTTCTTCTTTGCCCCTGTTTTCTTACGCATGTTTTCACAAGAAGCCGACGTCATCAAGGTCGGTGCCACTCAGGCGGCTACGGAAAGCCTGTTTTACTGCCTTCTTTCTCTCAACCACTGTCTTGCGGGAATACTAAGAGGTGCAGGCAAAACAAAGATTCCCATGGCGGTTATGCTATCGAGCTGGTGCCTGTTACGTATCACTTACATTACCGTTATCATTCATTTCATACCGGTGGTGAACGTAATCTTCTGGGCTTATCCCCTTACCTGGTCCGTAAGCGCCGTTATCTTCGTGATATATTATTTTAAAGCCGACTGGATTCATTATTTTGAAAAAGAAGCTGTAACAGAAAGCGTTTAAGCTTTTTTGAAAATAAAAAGCGGAGCCCCCGATTTACGGGAGTTCCGCTTTTATAATGCCTGTATTTATTTGCCTGCGGGAGTCTTCTCGTCGAGACGCATGGTCAAGCTGATGCGCTTCTTCTGAAGATCTACGTCAAGAACCTTGACATCTACCACGTCACCTACGCTTACGGCTTCAAGCGGGTGCTTGATGTATCTGTCGGTGATGCGTGAGATGTGAACGAGACCGTCCTGGTGAACGCCTATGTCAACGAATACGCCAAAGTCGATTACGTTACGAACGGTTCCCTTTAAAATCATGCCGGGCTTTAAGTCCTTCATATCGAGGACGTCGCTTCGTAAGATGGGAGCGGGCATGTCGGAACGAGGGTCACGTGCGGGCTTGTCAAGTTCCTTGAGAATATCTTCAAGGGTAATCTCGCCGATACCCAGTTCTTCGGCGGTCTTCTTTATGTCATGTACTTTGGAAAGAAGACTTGTTGAAGCGGTCTTGGGAGCCTGTTTTGCAGGCTTCTCTTCTTCGGCGGGAGCTACGAAGCTGTTGCCGAGAGCGGCTGCAAGAGCTGCGCCCATTGCAGTGCCGGTGTTCTTGATAACCAGCTTCTTCTCCCTCTGCTTCTGGGGCTTGGGAGCGGGAGCCTTTGCGGTTTCTTTGGCTGCCTGAGCGGTCTTCTTCCAGTTCTCCTTAACGTCCTCCATGGACATGTTAAGCTTCGAAAGAAGCTTCATGGCCGCTTCGTAGGACTCGGGGTGAACGGAGGTCATATCGAGAGGGTTGTCGCCGTCAGCGATTCTTAAGAAGCCTGCGCACTGCTCAAAGGCTTTGGGTCCCAACTTGGGAACCGACAAAAGTTCGTTTCTGTTGCGGAAGCGACCGTTCTTCTCGCGGTATTCCACGATATTTCTGGCGATAACCTTGGAAATACCGGAGATGTATTCAAGAAGGGGAGCGGATGCAGTGTTGATGTCTACGCCCACCTTGTTAACGCAGTCCTCTACTACGCCCGAAAGAGCGTCGGAGAGTTTCTTTTGATCCATGTCGTGCTGGTACTGACCAACGCCGATGGACTTGGGATCGATTTTAACAAGCTCTGCAAGAGGGTCCTGCAAACGTCTTGCCATGGAGGCGGAAGAACGCTGTCCCACGTCAAAATTGGGGAACTCTTCCGTAGCAAGCTTGCTGGCGGAATATACGCTGGCGCCTGCTTCATTGACGATAACGTAGGAAACAGGGGTGTCCAGTTCCTTGATGATATCTACGATAACCTTTTCAGACTCTCTGGAAGCGGTACCGTTTCCGAGGGAAATAAGGGATACACCGTACTTCTTAATAAGCTTTTTAATGGTAACCTTGGTCTCTTCAACCTTGTTCTGAGGCTCTGTGGGATAAACAACACAAGTGTCAAGAACCTTACCTGTGGGGTCGACAACGCAAATCTTACAGCCGGTTCTGAATGCGGGGTCCCAGCCGAGAACGGTTTTGCCCACAATTGGAGGAGCCATAAGAAGCTGCTCTAAGTTCTTGCCGAATACATCGATGGCGCCGTCTTCTGCTTTTTCCGTAAGCATGTTGCGAATCTCTCGCTCAATGGCGGGAGCAATAAGTCTGTCATACGCATCGGCACAGACTTCCTTCAGAATAGGTGTGGTGAATTCATTGTCAGTGGTGATGGTCTTGGTCTCAAGAAAACGTAAAATGCGCTCTTCGGGAGCGTTGACCTTAACAGTCAATACCTTTTCTGCTTCACCTCTGTTAAGAGCAAGGACTCTGTGGCCCGCAACTTTCTTGACAGGCTCTTCGTATGCGTAGTACATTTCGTAAACGGACTGAGCCTTTTCGTCCTTGGCGGTTGAGGCGATAATGCCTTCGTCAAAAGTAACGTCACGGATGTAGGTTCTGTAGTCCGCATTGTCGGAAATGCTCTCTGCGATAATGTCCTTGGCGCCCTGAAGTGCATCTTCTGCGGTCTTAACTTCTTTTTCCTCGTTGATGTATTTGGAAGCCTCGTTAATTACGGGCTCGGTTGCAGACATTTCAAGAATGTACTGAGCCAGGGGCTCGAGGCCTTTTTCTTTGGCCACGGAAGCACGGGTCTTACGCTTGGGTCTGTAAGGGCGATATAAATCCTCAACGAGTACCATGGTCTCGGCAGCCACAATCTTCTCACGAAGTTCGTCGGTTAACATGCCCTGGGACTCAATGCTGGCGAGGACGGTTTCTTTCTTCTCTTCCAGATTGCGAAGGTAGGTAAGGCGCTCGAACAAATCTCTTAACTGCTCGTCGTTAAGAGTGCCTGTAGCCTCCTTACGGTATCTGGCTATAAAAGGAATGGTGTTGCCCTCGTCGATAAGCTTGACAGCGGCTTCCACCTGCCATTTCTGAACCTTAAGTTCTTCGGAAATTTTTTTACAAATGTCCATTCAAAATAACCTCTCAAAATGCAAAATCTTGTGTTTTGGCACTCACTTATTATACTAAATAAAGATTTTTCAGGCAACATGAATTCATGGGATAAACTGCCCTGATTTTGAGTACAAACATTTCACAAATACTTCATTTGTATATTTTTACCGAGTTTGGTAATATATCCTTGAATACAATTTATTCGAGGCTGTTATGGACAAATACTTATACGAAGATACCCGTTTAACACTTGTAAGACGGGCCAGAAATTTTGCGGTGGCATGCCTTTCATGCTCCATAATTCTGTTTCCGGCACCCTTCATTTCTTTGGGGCTTGGCTTTTTTGCCATTCTTTTTGCTTTTCTCTCCAAAGGATACCGTCCCAAAATGGACAAAGAAGCGGTTACTGCCGTTAAATTTGCCGTTGCCGGAATAGTAATCAGCGGTTTTATCCTGTTTTCCGCATATTACAGACTTGCAACGGACACCGAATACAGAAACACCGTAATCACCACCATAGACAAAGCTTACGGCGACCAGTACAAGGCCTTATACGGCACAGGTCCTTCCGAAATAATTAATCAATGGTTCGGAGGTGGCGCCGATGAATAACAAAAAATCCGCAAAAGAACTGATTCTTAATGCCCGCGGGCAGCTCGTAGGCCGCTACGGCCAGGCAATTCTGGTAATCGTAATTATAGGGATAATCAATTATTTTCTCGGTTCCTTTGCCGACTACGCATATACCGGTTCTTTTGGTTCTTTCCTTTTCAGGCTTTTGATACTTGTAATTATCGATCTGCTGCTGGGAGTTTTGTTCTTTGGACAGGACCGATACTTTTTGAATCTGGTGCGAGGAGTGCAGGGACTGTCTCCCGCAGATTTGTTCTACGGCATTAAGAACAACGCGGACAAGGCAATAGGGCTTCAGGCTGTTTTTACCCTGGCTTCCGCTTTAGTGGCTGTACCGGATGCTTACTTTACCTTCTTTGTTGTGAAGGATGAGTTTGATTATCTTCTGGTATCTTCCGTCTTCAGGCTCATATCTTTGGTACTCCTCTTTGTGGTGCGTCTGTTCTTTGGCTTAAGTTTTTGTATCCTTGCAGACCATCCGGAATACGGAGTTCTTGAGATTTTAAAAGAAAGCAACAGACTTATGACCGGCAACCGTCTTCGTCTTGTATCCGTTGCCCTTCGCATGATACCCTTAATATTGCTGGGCTTTCTTGCTTTTGGCATCGGCATTCTTTGGCCCGCCGTATTATACTCAGTTGCCACTAAGAACTTATATCTCGACATTATCGGCGAAGAACCTTTCAATCCGCTTGCGGACAAAGAACCTGAGCCGGAACCGGAGCCCGATCCCAAATCCTTGTTGTTAAAATAATATTTGAGCACGTTAAAATGCCCCATACCTTGCGGTACGGGGCATCTTCTTTTGCCTTGATGGTTATGAGAGTTTGAAGAAGTCGATGGCTTCGGTCATTTCCTTGTTCACATCGCTCATGTCGGAAGTGGAGTGCTGTGTATCCATGCAGGCGTCTGTAACGGTCTGACAGGATGCAGCAACTTCC
>JAEEGK010025448.1_pt1 | contig 12153 bp, 17 predicted proteins | sample 8958771 | NCBI WGS metagenome assembly JAEEGK01 (sample SAMN16246547, study PRJNA631951) | gut metagenome | biome: gut microbiome; feature: rumen; material: SC-attached | host: Bos | place: Iran: Karaj | collected 2018-10 | reverse complement strand
CCAGGCTTCAAAAACTGCTGAGAAAGCTAAACAACAAGCCAAGCCACAACCCAAACAGCAGCCTGAGCAACAGCCCAAGCAACAACCCCAACAGCAAGCCAAGCCGCAACCTAAGCAACAACCTCAAAAAAAGAAGAAAAAAGATCCTGAAGTAGAACGAAGGGAAAAAGAACAAGCCTTTAGAACACATTTTAAAAAGTACCTGAAGGATGGTTACGCATTTCATGAAGATGATATATTGGGTGCCTATATGCACGCAAATACACAACAGGATCTAAAAACAAATCTTCGTTATAGTTATAGCCGTGATATAGTCAGTGATATTTTAGAAAGAATGCAAGCTTTAATAAAAAACATGCCCGTGAAATAGACGAAAGGAAGAAGAACAATGGCAAAAATCAGAATTGCATTTTTTGATGCAAAGGATTATGACAAGAACTCTTTTATCAAGTCAAACAAAGACGAAGAGTTTGAGATAAATTATTTTGATACCCGATTAACCGAAGAGACATGTCCTCTTGCGGAAGGTTATGACGTTGTCTGCGTTTTCGTAAACGATGATATTAACAAGAAGGTTATCGATTCACTGACTAAAATGAACGTCAAGCTTATAGCCTTAAGATGTGCCGGATACAACAATGTGGATATCGAGTACGCTTACGAGAAGATCCATGTTGTTAGAGTTCCAGCGTATTCGCCCTATGCCGTTGCAGAGCATGCCATGGCAATGTTGTTAACGTCCATTCGTCGCATTCATAAGGCATATATCCGTACCAAGGACTTTAACTTCAGTTTAAACGGACTTACGGGTTTTGATCTTCACGGCAAAACGGTCGGTGTTGTCGGAACAGGTAAGATCGGAAGGATCTTCATAGATATCTGCAGAGGCTTCGGAATGCATGTAATAGCATATGACAAGTTCCCGGCTGAAGGTTCGGGAATTGAATATGTCTCCCTTGATGAGATCTGGGAGAGGAGTGATATCATTTCATTCCACTGCCCTCTAACCGATGAGAATCGTCATATGGTAAACGAAGACAGCATCTCGAAGATGAAAAAAGGCGTGGTACTGATCAACACCTCCAGAGGCGCTCTTATCGATGCGGAAGCTTTGGTAGAAGGGATCAAACAAAGAAAAGTCGGCGCAGCCTGCCTTGATGTTTACGAAGAGGAATCGAATGTTTTCTTCCATGACTACTCCAACCACATCGTGGATGACGATACGCTGGCACGTCTGATCTCAATGCCGAATGTTATCGTAACCTCGCATCAGGCGTTCTTAACTGAGGAGGCATTAACAAATATCGCAGATACCACACTTGATAATGTTAAAGAGTTCTTTGCCAATGATTACAGTAAGAATGAAATCTGTTATAAATGTCCCGAGGTTGCCAACTGCAAACAGGAACATTCGAAGAAATGCTTTTAGATTTAAGAATTGATCGTAACGGAAACGGTGTAAAAATATGAGAAAAACTTTAGGATTGATCATTTGTATTATGTTTACAATTTTATTTGCAGGATGTCAGAATTTAGGCGGCGAACTGATCGTAGGTGAAAGAATACAGACCTCGGAGATAAAAGATTTTTATTACACGGTATCAACATCGACAAATCCGCCCGATTTCTGGAGATATCGTTATTACAAAGACGGGGATAAGTGGGTTTTCCATTATGAGAAAAGAGAGGGCGATCACTGGCCTTTGTCCGAGGATGATATTACCCAGTTTTGCGATGTTGACCTTACCGATGCGCAGAGAGACGAATTCTTCTCTTATATCACAAACGGAAAGGTAACTAAAAGAGAAGAAAGCGCCGATTCAGGCGACGGAGGCCCATGGCTCTATATTTACTGGGACGGCGACAAAGACGAATATCAGGTTTATTCGTTTGAATCCTATGGAAAGCGGCAGGAATTTGAAGCTTTCAGCGAGTCACTGATTCAGTAATGTTTAATGTAAAATATGGCATTTCGATACCCAAGTATAAGGGCAGCGGAATGCCTTTTTTATTGGCAAATTTTTTAAAATGGTTTACAATCGAAACCAGAGGTTACGAAACGAAACCGTGACTATTGATACCATGATTTTCTTTTTAATATAATTACAAATGAACCGAATGGCGCCGAAGGAGGAGAGGTTTGTGGACGGCAAAGACGAACTGATATTGGAAATGATTGAGGGAAATGCCAGAGTGAGCTACCGGGAACTGGGTGATGCTGTCGGAATCTCAAGAGTTGCCGCTAAGAAGCGTGTGATGAAACTGGAGAGAGAGGGTATTATTCGAGGATACAATACATGCATCTATCGCGAAGATGAGGTTACGATGTTCCTTGATATCGTGACGGCTCCGGGGAAGATGGAAGAAGTTATCAGGGTTCTTGGAGACCGTACAGCTTACATTCGTCAGGTTTTCGAAACTACCGTGGAGAATCACGTCCATATTGTTGCTGTCTCCGATCAAGCCACAAACCTCGGGTACCTGATAAAGATGATCAGGAAGAAATGCGGCGACAACATCGTCGAGATGCATTCTCAGACCGTAAAAAAGGTCATCAAAGACGTTTACGCTAATATAGACTATGAGCCGGATGGTGAAGTAAAAAAATAACATCCGAAGAGGGGGATTTATGGCAACATATGTGATCTCTGACATTCACGGTCAGTATGATATGTTCATGGAAATACTTAAAAAGATCGATCTTAAGGATACGGATATGCTTTATGTTTTGGGAGACGTTCTCGACAGAGGCCCGCATCCTATTAAGGTTTTGTTAAAACTTATGGAAATGCCGAATGCAATCTGTATCGTGGGCAATCATGAGTATATGGCTGTGGAGTGTCTTTCGTTTCTTTTAAAAGAAGTAACAGACCGTTCCTTAGAAGAACTTGATATTAAAACTCTCGATAACCTCGTTACCTGGCAGTATAACGGCGCTAAGACCACGATCGATGAATTCAGGGAATTATCCGCCGAAATGCAGGAAGAAGTGATCGAGTTTCTCAAAGATTTCTCATTATATGAAGAACTAAGGGTTAACGGGAAAGAGTACCTCCTGGTGCATGCGGGACTTGGCAATTTCGAACCGTTAAAAGATATAGAAGAATATTCTCTTTTCGATCTTATCTGGCAGAGAGCCGATTATGAAAGAAAATATTACGATAACAGGATTTTGATAACGGGCCACACGCCGACACAGATGATTGAGGATAATCCCAATCCCGGATATATTTATAAGAAGAACAATCATCTGGCGATCGACTGCGGAGCACACTTGGAAGGCGGCATGATCGCGGCAGTGTGCCTGGAGACCGGAGAAGAGTTTTATTCTTCGCCGAATCCTATGGGAGTTCCTTTTACGAGAGAATTTTTGGAGGAATAAAAATGGATATTAACTACAGACTTATCCGTGATGAAGACGGATATGCATGGTATACGCTTTTGGATGAGGTATGGCGAAGCGCATACAGCCACATTTTACCTACGGAAGTCTTCGACGGCCGCGACTACGCAAGGAAAGACAGGGCAGCAGGCTTTACGGCGGATAAATTTCTTGGCGAGAGAAAGACAGCCTATGTGGCTGAGCATGAGGGTAAGCTGGTGGGTCTTATGTTCGGAACGCTGGATTCGGATTATGAGGACTTTAAGAATGACTATGCTGATCTGGTAGCCCTTTACATAGATCCCGAATATCAGGGTAAAGGAATAGGCACGTCTTTAAGGGACTTATTCATTAAGTGGGCTAAAGAGAAGAACGCAACGCAGTATGTTATAGGTGTTTTAAAAGAAAACCACAATGCTCGAAAAGTATATGAATCCTGGGGCGGCACATTATCGGATAAGGAACATGATTTCGTGGTGATGGGCGTGGGTTATCCCGAGGCTTTTTATACATATAAAATATAAAAGAAGAACATTTTTCGGGAGGGGATTATGGACAGAAATGAGGAAAATTTTTCACGTGTGATCTCGAATCAGGTAAGATTCGGCTATGGCTACAGGACTTTGCCGGAAGGCAAACTTTACTATGCATGGCACGGGTATCCAAACAGAAATGATGATTTTATCACATATGCAGAGATAACCCTTGAAGAATTCTGTCAGATCGAGAAGGAATATACATTTGACTTTCCTGCCGACAGGGAAACGGCAGAGATTTTCAGGAATAAATATGTCGATCGTCACAAGGTTCTCGCAGAAGGATGGAATATCCCGTTAAAAGTCGGAATGTAGTCGGAGGTGCCGTATGAAAAAGAAAAAGGGAAACAACTGGAGCGCATATTACGACGAGGAATCGAAGCGCTACTTTGCCGAGATAATCTACACCAGTCGTGAGGGCAGGGAGCAGTACGATTATGAGATCACTCAGGATATATTCGGCCGCCTCGGTACTTTCAGCGATGATATCGAGAATGAAAGGCTTATAAAGACTGCGAAGATGGCATACTCATTCGAGAATACGATGTACGGAACACTTGGACCCGAAAGAACAGTCTGGGATGATGAAGCCTACGACACAATACAGAAGAACGAGCGGAAAAATAAGGGCAAAAAATAAAAAAACGAGAATCGGCATTATATCCGAAAGGAGATAATGTCGATTTTTATTGCGAAATGATGCTTTACACTGACTAAATGCGTTATATTATGGTATTATTACACGGGAGGATTAAGAAATGGCTATTGTATTTGACAAAGCGACCAAAGAAGATATAGATGAACTTATACGTTTACGAATAGCGTACATGATAGATGATTTCGGCTCGGTTTCCGATCACGAGAGAGAATGCATGGAGAAACAGCTTCCGGATTATTTTAACCGGAAACTCGGAACGGAACTTATCGCATTCGTTGCAAGGGACGGCGAGAGAATTGTGTCGGTGGCATACCTTCACATAATCGAAATGCCCGCCAATTCCATTCTTTTAAACGGAATATACGGAGAGGTTTTAAGCGTATTTACAGAGCATGAATACAGAGGACAGGGCTTGTGTACGAAACTCATGCAGAATCTGGTCGAATACGGAAGAACTCATAACCTCGGCCGCGTGGACTTATCGGCGACCAAAGAGGGCTATCCGATCTACGCGAAGCTCGGCTTTAAGGATAAGGAACACAGATACACCGACATGAGATACAAATATTAGATATTTTGACCGATAAAAAGGTACTTAAGGAGGAAAAACATGCCCCACGTTGAACTTAAATGCTTCCCCGGAAGAAGCGAAGAACAGAAACAAAAATGCGCAGAAGCGATCACCAAAGCGATCACCGAGAACATGGGATGCGATGCTTCAAGCGTTTCGATAGCGATCAAGGAAATTGCGAAGGAAGACTGGAAAGAAAAAGTCTGGGATACACAGATCGCATGTGATGATTCCCTGTACAAGAAACCCGGTTATACCTGCGATTAGGAGAACGGGAAATGATACAGGATATTGCACCAAGCAGACTTTATAATGAATACAGAGACTGTGCTCCCGAGGACGGAGATGTTGTTTTCGTGTTTGATAAAGACGGTAAAACTCTTTTAAAAGGCGACGGCGAAAACGTTGATTTCGTCCGCAGCGCGGATGTCAAAGAAGCAAAGACGGTTTATCTTTTCTCTGTTGATGATAAAAGATTCTTCCTGTCTCTGGAGAGTTCGGATCTTAATAAAGAGGGTTTCGAGTATTACACCATAAGGGACGTTCGCGACAGATTCTCAGATACGTCATTAAGCGAAGTATATGCGATCTTTACGGCTTATCATCTCTGGAAATGGTATTCCGACAACAGATACTGCGGTAAGTGCCGCGGAGAACTGACTCTTGGTAAGAAAGAGCGTTCTCTTGTATGCCCCGACTGCGGTAACACGATCTATCCGAGGATAAATCCTGCGGTTATCGTGGGCGTGACGAAGGGCGATTGTATTCTTCTTACCAAATACAGAAGAGGCTACGGACACAATGCCCTCGTGGCAGGCTTTGCGGAGATCGGAGAAACTTTGGAAGAGACCGTTAAGCGTGAAGTTATGGAAGAAACGGGTGTTGAAGTGACCAATATCCGCTATTATAAATCCCAGCCATGGGGAATGGCTCAGGATATTCTCGTCGGTTTTTACTGTGATGCGGTAGGTGACGGCGAGATCCACATGGACGAGAACGAACTTAAATACGCCGAATGGGTTAAGAAAGAAGACATTGTGCTTCAGCCCAACAACTTAAGTCTTACAAATGAAATGATGAAGATGTTTAAAGAGAGCAGATAGAAAGGAACTAAAATGAAAAAACTCTTCGTAACAGGAACTCTCATTCTTCTTTTAAGTATGTGTTTTGCCTGCAGCGGTAAGGGCAAGAGCATTGAAGATGTCGAACAGATAAGAGACAACAAATATTCCTGCACTTATGACGGAATAAAGCATGAGTTCATGCTCGAACTTCCCGAGACGGCCGAGGGTGCACCTTTGATCGTGATGCTTCACGGATACGGCGATTCGGGCGAGGGCTTCAGAAGCACGACTCATTTAGAAAGAGCAGCTAATGAGAAAGGCATGGCGGTCGTATATGTTAACGGAGCACCCAATCCCAACGACCTTGTTTCCGCAAGGGGCTGGAATTCGGGAATCGGAGGCGAAGGAAACGACGATGTCGGCTTCCTCAAAGCATTTGTAAAATACCTTCAGAAGGAATATTCCCTCGATGCTTCGAAAACCTATGTTGTCGGCTTCAGTAACGGTGCATTCATGGTTCACCGTCTGGCAATGGAAGCGAACGATACTTTTTCGGGCTTCGTAAGCGTGGCCGGTAAGATGCCCGAGAGCGTATGGAATTCAAAGAACGCGAAGAACAATATAAGATTCTTCCAGATAACCGGTGAGAAAGACGATGTCGTTCCCAAGAAAAGTGACGGAAGCGATGCTTATGCTAAGGATCCTGCCATAGAGGATGTCATCGATTATTATGTTTCATCCAACGGCCTTGAGTTAAGCGAGACGGTTGAGATCGGCGAAGGTTCCGTGATCAACAAGTATTCAAAGGACGGCTCGGACAACGCTGTCTGGGATCTGTTCGTCAAAGACGGACGCCATACCTGGCCTACGGAGAAAACAAACGGAGTCGATGCAAATGCGGTGATTATCGAATTCCTGACAGGTGAATAACGAATTAAATAATGTAAGCGTATACACGAAAACCTCTTTACAAAAACGAACAAATGTTCTATTATCGTTTTTACAAAAGAGGTTTTTTTATGTTGCAGCCAAGACCGATTGACCTGATCTGCTGTCATGCGATCGACGGAGGCATCACACCGCTTCGGATACGTGTTAAAGACGAAGACGGGCAGTATCAGGCATATGCAGTAAGAGAATACAGGGATCTTTCCCATCAAGGAACGAGGTTTATGCCCGACGGCGTGTATGTTTCGGACAACACGCTTATTTTTGAATGTAAAATTTTGGTTTTCGGCAGAGAAAAGAAGGTCAGGCTCTACAGCAACGACCCGTACCTCTCATGGGTAATGACTCCTTAAGATAAAAAAATAAAAAATCTGTTGTAAAATACTGCTTTTCGGTACTATAATCAAAGAGTTGCTGCGGGGGCAGTTGGGGGTAAAGCATATCAAAGGAGATTTTTTATGAAGCAGGATAAGCTTAAACCCATGCTTTTCAGCGTACTTAAGAATTACGACGGAAAGAAATTCTTATCTGATGTTATCGCGGGCGTAATTGTTGCGATCATCGCACTGCCCTTATCAATAGCACTTGCTCTTGCATCGGGTGTAGGTCCCGAGCAGGGTATCTATACGGCGATCATCGCCGGATTCTTAATTTCATTCTTCGGCGGAAGCCGTGTTCAGATAGCCGGACCGACGGCGGCATTCGCGACCATAGTTGCGGGAATAATCGCCACCAAGGGAATGGACGGTCTTATCTTAGCGACCATCATCGCCGGTATGATCCTTGTTCTCATGGGTCTTTTCAGACTCGGCGGACTCATCAAATTTATTCCTTATACTATTACAACAGGTTTCACGGCAGGTATCGCTGTAACAATCGCGATCGGTCAGGTAAAAGACTTCTTAGGACTTTCTTTCCCGGAAGGAACCGTTACGATCGAAACTCTTGATAAGATCAAAGCCGTTATTTTCAATATAAAGACATTTAACTGGCAGGCATTCGTTGTCGGAGCGGTATGCCTTGCCATCCTTATCATATGGCCTCACATCACAGAGAAGATTCCCGGATCCCTGATCGCGGTCATTGTCGGAGTTTTAATGGTTAAACTTCTTAAAATGGACGTTAACACCATCGGAGATCTTTACACGATAAGCAATAAGCTTCCCGCATTCCATGCTCCTGCTGTAACTTTTGCGGGTATAAAAGATGCGATCCCCGACGGTTTCACGATCGCCATTTTAGCAGCGATAGAATCCCTTTTATCCTGCGTTGTTGCGGACAGTATGATCAACTCGCACCATCGTTCAAACATGGAACTTATAGCACAGGGTATCGGTAACGTTGGTTCGGCACTCTTCGGCGGAATCCCCGCAACGGGTGCTATCGCAAGAACTGCAGCCAACATCAAAAACGGCGGACGTTCGCCCATCGCAGGTATCGTTCACTCGATCGTTTTAGTCCTCGTGCTCGTTCTTTTAATGCCCTATGCGGCTTTGATCCCCATGCCTACGATCGCTGCGATCCTTTTCATGGTTGCATATAATATGTGCCAGTGGAGAACATTCGTGCATCTTTGCAAAACGGCACCCAAGAGCGACATTATCGTTTTAGTCGTAACATTTGTTTTAACGGTTGCATTCGACCTTGTAGTAGCGATCGAGATCGGTATGCTCATCGCATGCGTTCTCTTTATGAAGAGAATGAGCGAAGTATCCGGAATCCAGGGCTGGAAATATTACGATCCCGATGAGGATCCCGACGGAATAGATCTAAAGAAAGTTCCTAAACACGTTCGTGTTTACGAGATCACGGGACCCATGTTCTTCGGTGATGCAGACCAGCTCGCAGGCGTTTCTTTTAAGGACTTTACCAAGGTCCTCATCATAAGAATGCGTGGTGTTCCCGCACTCGATGCGACGGCAATGCATTACATGGAAGGTCTTTATGACAGATGTAAGGAAAAGGGCATTCAGCTTGTCTTCTCACACGTAAACGAGCAGCCTTACAAGACCATGGAAAAGAGCGGTTTCGTGGACCTCGTCGGCAAAGACAATTTCCGCGTTCACATCGATGACGCACTCGACTGGGCAAGCAAACTCGGAAGCGAGACCAAAGAAAATCAGTAAAATAAGGCGAAAGCCATGTGAAAAAATGTCGGATAACATCCGGCATTTTTTAATTAAACGAACGATTGCACTGACCAATATTTTTGAAAACTGATAAGTATAGCAGGAATGAATTATCAGATATAAACAGATTATATTGTACTGAAGTTTGAATATGTTATAAAATGTATGGGATATGAGAGATCAGACATATCCGATCAACATATGTATGTAAAAGACAAAACGATAAGGAGTTTCCTTTTAATGAATAAAGATTTAAATTTTTACAAAGAACTTACAGATAAACTCGAGTCGACCGGAGATCTAACCGACGCCGAATTCGAAGAACTGCTGACGATGGACGATCCCGCAGCCTGTGAATATCTGGCTGAAAGAGCGAGATACGTAAGAGAAAAAGTCTATGGTAAAGCCGTATACCTTCGCGGCCTTATCGAGTTTACGAATTACTGTAAGAACAACTGCTATTACTGCGGCATAAGATGTGGCAATAAGAATGTCGAGAGATACCGCTTAAGCGAAGAGCAGATCATAAGCGCCTGTGACATGGGTTATGAATTGGGCTTCAGAACATTCGTGCTCCAGGGCGGGGAAGATATGTTTTTTACGGATGAAGTAATGGTTCGTCTGATAAAGACCATCAAGGAAAAACACCCCGACTGTGCCGTAACGCTCTCGATAGGCGAGAGGGATAAGGAAAGTTATCGTAAGATGCGTGAAGCGGGAGCGGACAGATATCTTTTACGCCACGAGACTGCAGACAAAGAGCATTATGAATTCATTCATCCGAAGGAACTCTCCTTCGAACACAGAATGCAGTGCCTCAGAGATCTTAAAGATTTGGGATACCAGGTCGGCTGCGGAATGATGATAGGCTCACCCGGACAGAAGATTGAGCATCTTATCAAGGATTTGAGATTTTTACAGGAATTTCAGCCTGAGATGGTGGGCGTCGGACCTTTTATCCCCCACCACGATACGCCTTTTAGGGATGAAAAGGCGGGAAGCGTGGATATAACGCTTAAGATCCTCTCAATAGTCCGTCTTATTTTACCCGAAGTGCTTCTTCCCGCAACAACAGCGCTCGGAACAGCCGATGCGGAAGGCAGGGAAAAGGGCATTTTAGCAGGGGCTAATGTTGTTATGCCCAATCTTTCTCCGACGGATGTAAGAGAAAAATATCTTCTTTATGACAATAAAATATGCACCGGCGATGAAACTGCCGAGTGCATACGTTGCATGTCACTTCGAGTATCCAAAGTGGGTTATGAAGTGGTCCAAAGCAGAGGTGACCACATTAATACAATTCCATCTTGTTAAAGAGTTTGTTAAGCTTAAACTTAAAGCACAAAAGAAGTGAGAGTACTATTCCGAGAACCGCCTGAGCGATTTCGTAAGGAAGCTTGAGCATTGCGGTCTCGAAGTTTGAATAAACGAAGGTTTTACCAAGGGTATAACCTACAACCATGATTATTCCGCCGATTACTGTCGCGATAAGGCAGACAACAAAATATTTCTTCTTGCTTAAATTAACTGCATTGCAGGAGATGAGTGATATTACGAGCGCCTGCAGACCGTGTGTGGCAAGAGATACAAACATCGGTGTGGGATAGAAGATAAAATCACCGAGGAATGAGCCGATACCGCCGACGATAAAAGCCGCAACGGGATCGAGTAAAAGTGCTGCGGTGCAGATTATCGCATCGCACAGATATAAATGACCGCCGGGTACGGGAATTCCGAAACTCGATACTGCGATGGTCAAAGCCATGAACAAAGCGGTAACGGTGATCCAGCGTGTTTTATTTACTTTTCTTAAATTTCTTCTTTTATAAACGATTTCTTCTGACATGTTCGTGTACCTTCTTTTCAAGTGATGTGCATAATATACCATCATTTTGGTTCTATGAAAACTACCAGAAATGAAGAAAATTATAAGACCAGATTGGACCTTGAGGAAAACAAAATCATTCCATAATATGTCAACATGTGGTAAAATTCGAGACAGATATCTTTGGAGGAGGATGAATAAAATGAGTAAAATACTTGTGGCTTATTTCAGCGCAAGCGGGATGACGGCGAAGCTGTCTGCAAACCTTGCAAATGCGATCGGTGCAGACCTTTATGAGATCAATCCGGTTAAACCTTATACCATTGCGGATCTGGACTGGATGAATAAACAGAGCAGAAGCAGTGTCGAGATGAAGGATAGGAGTTCCCGTCCCGAAATTGCAAACAAAGTTGAAGATATGAGTAAATACGATACGGTATTCGTAGGATTTCCCATCTGGTGGTACAGAGAGCCTTCGATCATAGATACTTTTATGGAAAGCTATGATTTTACGGGCAAAACAATTATCCCTTTTGCCACTTCCGGAGGAAGCGGTCTGGGAGAGACTTCAAAGAACCTTGAAGAACTCGCGAAGGGTGCAAAGGTCCTTGAAGGAAAGAGATTTTCACCCAAAGCGGGCGAAGAAGAATTAAGAAACTGGGCAGGTGAATTTATCTGATGAAGAATTTAACGGGAAAGAAAGCCTTAAGAACGATCCTTTCTTTAGTATCCGCAGTACTGATGATCGGCGGAGTGTTACTCTCCTGCAATCCAAGGGAAACAGCGGGGAAAGATGATTCGTTAAAGATCGTTGCGACTATATTTCCCGAATACGACTGGGTCATGAATATAATGGGTGATAAGGCCAAAGATGCCGATATAACCCTGCTTCTTGATAACGGAGCGGATCTTCACAGTTATACGCTCTCGTTTTCCGATATGGCCAAGATCACCGACTGCGATCTTTTCATCTATGTTGGCGGGGAATCGGACGAATGGGTTGATGATGTCTTAAAAGGGGCAAATAACAAAGACATGAT
>JAEEGK010025445.1_pt1 | contig 12153 bp, 10 predicted proteins | sample 8958771 | NCBI WGS metagenome assembly JAEEGK01 (sample SAMN16246547, study PRJNA631951) | gut metagenome | biome: gut microbiome; feature: rumen; material: SC-attached | host: Bos | place: Iran: Karaj | collected 2018-10 | reverse complement strand
CGTGGATGGCGAAACAGGGATTGCTGAACAACATCAAACATACAGGAAATGGTATCGACCAACTGAAATTGTGGGGTGGCAACAACTATACCAACGAGGCCGGTTATGTGAACGAGCAGGCCGTAACAGATGGGCGTATCGTTACTGCCAATGGTTCGGGATATCTTGAGTTTACACGCGAGTTGCTGAAACTGCTTGAGAACGATACACCAGAAATGATAAATGGCTGGTACACGTTTATGAGCGTCGGACTGGCAAAGTTGTACTCGCCACGTCCTCGATTCAAATTCAACACCATTGGTCTTTTTACCAGCAACAATAAGGCTACTGTTGATTTCTACACGAAAACTTTTGGCTTTTACACCGATTGGGACGGCATCCAGCCAAACGTAGAGATGTCGCTGGGTGACATGCGTATCATCCTCTATCCGCGTGACACTTTCGAGCAGATGGTCTCTCGGAAGTTTCAGTATCCCGAGGGCTTCAATGGTACGTTGGAATTGGCATTCGATGTACCCACATATTCTGATGTCGACAAGGAATACCAACATGCGCTTGCGAATGGTGCCGCCTCAGTTCTTCCTCCCACCTCAGAGCCTTGGGGACAGCGCACCAGTTATGTAGCCGATCCCGATGGTAATCTGATAGAGATTGGTTCGTTTACAAAATAGTTCATGAATACAGGTACACTGACGGTATTGTTTGAGGATCCTTTCTGGATTGGTTTGTTTGAGCAAACCGACCATGAAGGTTTGCACGTCTGTAAGGTTACTTTCGGTTCCGAGCCGACAGAAAAGGAAGTGATGGAGTTCATAGATAAGAACTGGCATCGCCTTCAGTACAGCCAGGCTGTAGATAATGTCTCAAAGTACTGGATCGGTCACATGGTCACAGCTGTGACCGTGACTGTCTTTCTGTGTACATTAGGACTTGCAGGGGAAAACATTAAGGCTCACAGGGGAGAAACCTATGGGTAACAGGGAGAAAGACGGCACTTTATTATTGTTTGCTTATACCCAAATGACTGTGTTCCTATACGCAAACGACTTTGCGACTATACTCAAATTGAAATGCTTTTCAAAACATTGAACATTGTATATTCGCTTCATCACGCCATTAGTCACAAATTGGTGCTGTTTATCCCAAATATTTGGTACTTTACGCAACTTTATGTATTTTTGTAGCGTCAAACAGACATCAGATCAATCAATAATAAACAATGAAGAAAGCATTAAAAATCGCGCTGTTCAGCGTTCTGGGGCTGGTAGTCGTAGCTGGCGTGTTAGTTTGGGTGGAGTTTGGTTCGCTGATAAAGGGAGCCATGTCGTGTGAGAAACTTGACGAAGATATGTATTATATGGAATACGCGGGCGACGACGGGTTTGACGAGTTGATGAAACGTGGCGGCTGTGCGAATATCAACGTTCTGGCCAATTATATCACAAACTTCTTGTCTAAAGGGCATTTCAAGACTGCCGAGATTGACTGCCCGCTCATGCCAGTAGGCTGCTCTACACTGACTGTTAGCACTCCTGATGGTGGCGTCATGATGGCCCGCAACTTCGATTTCCCATATGGCACAGCCATGATTCTTCATACCACACCTGACGAGGGCTTTGAATCTATCACAACCTTCTCAACCGACTTCTTTGGCTTCGGCGAAAATTACAAGCCAGAGGGTTTCCAGAACCAGTTCATGGCGTTGGCAAGCTTGTTCATGGCACTGGACGGTATCAATGAGAAAGGTCTAGCTATTGCTGTGCTTGATGCAGGCGACAAGGTAGTGACAAAGCAAAACACCCCAAAGCCTGACCTTACCACCACTTCAGCCGTACAATACCTACTTAAAAATGCAGCCAATGTAAAAGAAGCCCTGGAGTTACTTCGTGGTATCGACATGAACTCTGACCCAGGTTCTGCCTATCATCTCTCAATGGCTGATGCTACTGGCAGAAGTGTGGCTGTGGAATATGTTGACAACAGAATGGTGGTAACAGAGTCGCCCTTTGTGACGAACCACTATCTGTGCAAAGAAAAGTTCGAAGTGGGACTCCATGAGGGAGACCATCGTCACGAGGAACTGATGGAGCAATACCAAAAGACTGGCGGTGTGATGAATGAAAATCAGCTGACAAAGGCTATCGCATCGGTAACACAGCTTCCAAAGAAGGGTGCCATCGTAGGTGGTACATTATGGACAATGGTGATGGATCTGAAGCATCCATCCGTCACTTACTATTCCCGTCGGCATTTTGACAAGCCGCTCCATTTCACACTTTCACGGACAAAATAATGAGACGACTTTTATATCTGGACAATCTGAAAGTATGCCTGACGGTGCTGGTGATATTCCACCATGCTGGTCAGGCATATGGTGATGGCGGAGACTGGGCTTATACGCCCAGTAATCCTGCCGAGGTGATGCCTTGGATATGGCATTTCTTCTCAGTAAACGCCGCCTTCTTCATGGGACTGTTCTTTCTCATCTCTGGCTATTTTGTCCCTGCGAGTTACGATAAACAGGGAGCATCGGTATTTGTCCAAAAGAAACTGAAACGTCTGGGCATACCCCTGTTAGTGATGGGCGGATTGTTATCGGTACTATCAGGAAAGATAGAGATTGGCCACATGTGGTATATTGAAAGTCTGCTTGTGTTCTGTCTTCTCTATGCCTTGACACGAAAGTTCTATCAACCTACTACCGACTCTTACTCGTCCAAACCTACCATCATTGGCTTGCTGATATTCGGTGGCATCATGGGCATTGGCAGTTATCTGATACGTTTGGTCAGTCCGCAGGATCATTGGATATGGCCTTTCGGCATCATCCCCCTGCCGATGGAACCGGCCCATTATCTGCAATACTTGATGATGTTTGTCGTCGGCATTTTGGCCAGTCGCTTTAATTGGCTTGAGAGAATGTCCAAAGCCACAGGAGCCCTGTCGCTTTTGATAGGATGCCTGTTAGCATTAGGCATTTATCTTCGTGATGGCGGTGAGTGGAACAACTTTGTAACTGAGTGGTTCGGCATCTACGAGTCGTTACTTTGCGTGTTCATTAGTTTCGGACTGCTTTGGTTGTTTCGTGAGTACGTAAACTGGCACAGCAAGTTCTGGCAGTGGTGTGCCGCTCAGGCTTACGGAGCCTACATCGTCCATCTATTGCTGATGATTGCTTTACAGAATGCAGTTGACGGCATCTGGATGGGCGCATTCGGTAAGTTTATGTTTATTGGCGTCGCCATCACCATCGCATCCTTCGGGCTCACCTGGTTGCTGAGGATGATCCCTGGTGTAAAGAAAGTACTATAACTAAAAGATAAAAAGATGAAATACGAGATTATTACGTTAGAAAATGTGCAGATTATCGGCATGGTAAAGGAAATTGCATTCTGCAAGGGACAGGAAGAGTGTCCTAAGTTTTGGGGCGAGTATGTGGAACGCATTATTAAGCCCGTCTTTATGGAACACAAGGCACCTGATGCCTTTCAGCAGGCTGCCATCGACAATGGTGTCGGAGAGTTTGGGCTCTGCACCTGCGATATTCCCAACCATAATTGTGCAACTTGTTGGGAGGCAAACTTTGGTGCTTGCAGCAAAAACACCTTTACATACGTCATCGGTGGAATATATAAAGGTGGCGGGGTGCCCGAGGGAATGAAACTATTCCCTATTCATAGCGGCAAGTGGCTGAAGATGCATTTCGAGGGAGGTATGAAAGCCTTTCAAGAGCAGTACCAAATGTTCTATAAGGAGTGGCTGCCCCAGCACTCGGAATTCCATTGTCCCAACAACGCCATGACGATGGAATGGTACAACGGCACCGACATTGAGTCGCCCGATTATCAGTGTGGCGTGATGATGCCATTGGAGAACTTAACAAATAAAGATATTATGGATCAGAAATTTTGTCAGAGTTGCGGCATGCCGCTAACCGAAGATGTTCTCGGCACGAATGCCGATGGCAGTAAGAACGAAGATTACTGTATGTATTGCTACAAGGATGGAAAATTCCTGCAGGACTGCACGATGGAAGAGATGATTGAACATTGTGCACAGTTTGTTGGCGCTGTCAACGAGGGGTTGGAGAAACCCATCACCAAAGAGGAATATATCGGTATGATGAAAACCTATTTCCCACAGCTGAAGCGCTGGCGCAAAACGTTGAATGTTAGTAACGATGAAGTCGTGAATGTCAACCCCGCTTTGGCAGGCGTTAAAGAACTTATTGCACAGATGGCCGACAAACAGCCCATCGCTTACATCTCGTCAGTAGACCAAGAAGGTTTCCCTTGGACCAAGGCCATGTTGAAGCCACGCAAACGCGAGGGTATCAAAACCTTCTACTTTACAACCAACACATTCTCAATACGTGTGGCCCACTATAAGGCTAACCCAAAGGCCAGTATCTATTTCTGTAATGCTAAAGGTTTCAAAGGTATGATGCTGCGAGGTACGATGGAGGTGCTGACGGATGCCGCCTCGAAAGAGATGATCTGGCACGATGGCGACGAGCAGTACTATCCCGGTGGTGTAACCGACCCTAACTACTGCGTCTTGAAGTTCACCGCCACCGACGGCCGTTTCTACAGTGATTTCTATCCTCGTAGTTTCGTGATTGAGTAAATGATTACGAAAGCAAAGGCTGTGAGGTCAAGACACTTGCTGAGTACCAATGGACGATCCTGCCGATACTCGAACTGCCACAATGGTTATGGCTGTGGGCAGGAGTAATTGTCGCGATTAAAGTCGTGAATCAGTTTTCGACACTTGTGATGTACGGGCGCTGTTGCTTCCCTCACACCACAGCGAACAAGTGGGCAGGGTTCCTGCTGTTCATTGCAATACCCATGACATTTTGGTCTATCGTCCCCATTTCAACAGCTGCAATCGTAGCCACATTTGCTGCTATTCATGAGGGGCATTATATAAGAATGAATAAGATAGAACAATGAAAAGATTACGACTCGGAGCTGTGCTCCATGTGATAAGATTATCCCAAATATTTGGTGTTTTCCGCAACTTTATGTAATTTTGTAGCGTCAAACAGACATCATCAAGATGAAACAGGAAATCAACCCCAAGGATACCAGTAGAGCCATCGCTTTCGAACTGTGGATGAAGTCGCCCGTGCCGGTGCTGACATTCAACAAGACGTTCGACGTGACGCGGCTCTGCAAAGTGAGCCGTAAGCGCGGAATGAAATTCAACATGCTGCTCTGCTGGTGCATCGGCAAGGCAGCATCAGGGATTGAGGAGTTCTATATGTTGCCCAAGGACGGGAAGCTGTACAAATACGACCGCATGGCTATCAACCTGATAGTGGATAACGTCAAGGGCGGACTCAGCTTCTGCGACGTTGCCGTCACCGATGATCTGGAAGCGTTTAATGCCAACTACCTGCATCTGACAGAGACTATCGCCCAGACCTGCCAGGACATGTTAGACGAAGAAGCCGTAATCGTCGGCACGTCAGCCGTGATTGGCACGGAGCTCGACTGTATCGTCAACCAGTATAGCGGCATCTTCAACAACCCCTTCCTTGCTTGGGGGCGTTATCGGAAAGGGTGGCTGAAGACCACGCTGCCCATCTCCTTCCAGTTCCATCACGCCCAAATGGACGGCTCACATGCCGCCCTATTCCTCGAAGAACTGCAGAAGACCATCAACGCATTATGACCTTAAACAGGGAGGGGATGGGGGGCTTTACAGCTCCTCCGCCATCCAGGCGGTGTTGCACCTGTCCCTGTGGCATTACGTTTCGAAGGCCGCGAAGTGCCGTTTCGTCATCGACAAAGTACCGTTTCGACGCCCGCGAAGTGCCGTTTCGTCATCGACGAAAGTACGGCTCGTTCGATGCGAGAGCTATTCTCGCCCAATCGCCTTAATCTTTAATCTTTCATTTTTAATCTTTCATCTTTAATCTTTAATCTTTCATCTAATTCATCCTCCCATCGTACCATAGAAGGCTGAAACACCGATGCACAAAGGGCCGAGTCGTAGGAGGATGAAACGCTTCATCCTCCCATCATCCTCCCATGCATCCTCCTGTCGAAGAAAAAAACACAAAAAGACTCGAACTTTTTTACTAAAAAACTTGCAAAACGCAAGAAAATTTTGTATCTTTGCACTCGGATAATCCTTGGGATGATTAGCCCACTTTCGGTTCGAAAGATTGTAATGGGACGCTGTGCTGAAACACGCACCACCAGATACCGCCGTGAAAAGGAAAAACGAAAACTCCCAGTAATTAAATTTTTGTTTAACATTTAAAGATTTTATTGTATCATGACAGATTCAATGAGTAGTCGTCGTGGGCAGACTTTAAATGCCCATACTGAGAGTTTGCTCCTCATCGAGCAGTATCTAACAGACAACTACCTGTTCCGCCGCAACGAGCTGAACGGCAAGGTAGAGTTCGCCATCATCAAGACCGACGAGCAGGGACTCGGCGTGGAAGACAACCCGCCCTTCCGACCGCTGACACAGGAGGCGCTAAACAGCATCGTCATCCGTGCCAAGCGCGACGAAATCTGCGAGAAAGGGTCGCCGAAGCAGGACATCATCGACTATGTCCACTCGGAAGAAGTGCCCCTGTTCAATCCCATCCAGGAATTTCTCGACCACCTGCCTCAATGGGACGGACAGAACCATGTAGCACGGCTCTTCTCACGACTGCCGGGCATCAGCACCGAACAGCAGAACTTCCTCTGCATCTGGCTGCGCTCCGCCGTTGCCCACTGGCTGCAGATGGACACGCTGCACGACAACGAGGTAGTACCTGTGCTCATCGGCAGTCAGGGTTGCGGCAAGACAACGTTCCTGCGCCGATTGCTTCCCAAGGAATTGCGCGAGTACTATCTGGATCACCTGAACCTCTCGAACAAGTTCGACAAGGAGATGGCGCTGACGAACAACCTGCTGGTGAACCTCGACGAGCTGGAGGCCATCCGCCGCTCGCAACAGGTTGTGTTGAAGCAGACCCTCTCGAAGAATAAGGTCAACGGCCGCCCCATCTTCGGCTGTGCCCAGGAAGACCGCCAGCGCTTTGCCTCCTTCGTGGCGACAACAAACAATCCGCATCCACTGACCGATGCCACGGGAAGTCGCCGCTACATCTGCTTGACCATCCACAAGGGACAGCTCATCGACAACATGGGCGACATCAATTACGAACAGCTTTACGCCCAGGTGCTGCACGAGCTGAAGGAGATGCAGGCTCCCTACTGGTTTAACAACGAAGAGGTGGCGCGCATCCAGCAGATGAATCTGCAGTATATGGAACTGAAAGACCTGCCCGAAATGGTGGAAGTCTGCTTCCGCCACCCCAAGGAGGGCGAGCAGGTCAAAGCGCTGACCACCACGCAGATACTCGATATTATCCGTAGCGAATACCCCTCGGTACCGATGACCCACAGAAGCAGGATAGACCTGGGACACGCCCTGAAAGTCCTCAACTTCGAACGCCGCGAGCACGGTCATGCTGCCTGCTACCTGGCAGTTCCACTGAAGGCCGCATGAGGGATGAATGGGAGGTTCATAGGAGGATGACAGCCTTCATCCTCCTATGCCTCAGCCCTCTGTACATCGTGGTTTGAGCCTCCTATGGTACGATGGGAGGATGATTTGCAAATTCCGTGAGAAAAAACAAAAACACCTCGGCAGAATCGTCATGATTCTCCGAGGTGCTGTTTTGTTCAGTTAATGGTCATTAATATGTAAAGGTACCTGTACCAATATTTATATTCTTGCTTATAACCACTATTTTACATTTTACTGGCTGCTGAATGTGTCGAAGAACTTCCTTCTAACATCTTCCTTCTTTCTTCAGCCTTCATCTTTCTTCCTTCAGCCCTCAGCCATCTTCAGCGAATCAAAGTCCCCTGATTCTTCAAAATTACAGGTAGAGTAGGTGAGCCAGTTCTTTCTACAGGTAATAAAAAGACGTACTAAACTCAAAAAATTGATATTATTCTTAGCAAAAACATTGTCGATTCAGAAAAATATCGTAACTTTGCACATGAAAAGTGCGAGTACGGGCTGCACCTCGGCAATTCAAACATGTTTGATTGCTCTCGGTTTGCACCGTCCTTGCGCCAAGAATTAGAAAAGGAGATACAACAATGGCATTAGCAATCAAAGCAATTCCCACACTCTACGGTGACGAAGCTCGTCGTTTCCGTGAGATGGCAGACGAGACAGAGCGCAAGTTTGATATGCGCCCTAAGCGAGACCTTACAGCAGATCCTCGCTATAAGGCAATGCGCACAATTCTCGAGAGGTCGAACATCAACTTCTAAGCAACGATGGCGTTTCTCGAAGAAAACTGTGTACTCAACATACTGACAGATGGCATTCTTTCCGAGTGTCATCCTTTTGTATGTGGCGATGACGATATGGACGAGTTCTTCCAGAAGGATGCGCTCGACTATACCCGTTATCGCATGGGAAAGTCATACTGTTTCCGTATGAAGGACGATTCTCAAACAATAGTTGCCTGTTTTACTGTTTCTAATGACAGCATCCGTATCTACGATCTGCCAAGCAGTCGTCGCAATGCTATGTGGGGTATCACTAATCGAGAAAAGATGTTGACTCGGTACCCAGGTGTACTTGTCGGACGATTGGCGGTTGCTTCTCAATTCTCAGGAAAAGGTGTAGGTTCGGAGGTGCTTGATTTTATCAGAATGTGGTTCCTTGATGAATCAAATAAGACAGGATGCCGCTTTGCCATTGTTGATGCCAAGAATGAACCTGACGTGTTACATTTCTATGAGCATAATGGTTTCAAAGCTCTTTTCCCTCGTGAGATAGATGAAGACTTCTATACGAAGCCGCCTAAGGACGATGAGGAACGTGAAGAGCGAATGAAGAATCCACGAAAGCTCAGAACTCGATTAATGTTTAGTGATTTGCTTGATGAATGACCAGAGGCTTACGGGGAGAAATATGGTGACCTGATCATCCGTTAATTGTCTGGGAACACACTTTGTTCCGCTATTACTTAAAAATTGATTTATGAAAACAATAGAAATTGCTATCAACGATAGAGATTCTTTGTCAAACGTGGTTATAGACGAGAATGTTCGAAAGCTCATTTTGAAATGGGGTGAGCATACTTCTAATCTTGAATCACTTTTTTATAAATGCGAAATAGACAAATTCATTCATAGGTTAACTTTAAAATGCTCACATCTAAAGGTACTAGATTTGTCACGACTTAATGGCGCATATATTCTCAACGTTTGCGTTACATATTTGCACGAATTATATTATCCAGAAACAACGCTTTCTGTTTCATTGGAGGGTTCGGCTTCATTAAGAAAAGTATCTGCTATTGGCGCGAAAGTTATTAATATTACTAAATGTCCAAATTTAGAAGAAGTAGAATTTGGTAATGATATAGAAGAATTATGCCTTTTCCAAACAGGTATAACAGAAATAGAAATCCCATCTCGTGTAAAATTAACTAATTTTGCTTTCCAACATTGCATCAACCTAAACAGCGTAACTATTGGAGAAGGTACAGAAGTTCCCGCCTATACTTTTGAAGGATGCGTTAATCTAAAAGAAGTCACTTTGCCAAATGATTTACTTGTGTTAGAACCTTTTGTTTTTAAAGGATGTAAAAAACTTAAGAGGATAAAAGGTGGGTATTCTATAAAACAGTTATTTCCTAGCGCATTGTCAGAATGTATAAATTTAGAATACATAGAATCAGTGTGTTTTTACAAATATACCGATCTTTCCCTATCCGATGATGATTGGATAAAGAAATATCGTAATAAACATTACCACTATACTTTAGATAATAAACGGAATCAAATTAAGGATTTTTCAGATAAGCTATGTGATATCAAAATAGATTGTCCAGAAGATTATATTGCTAGCAACTTCTTTGGCTCATCACAAAAACAATATGCTGTATTTTTAAAATATGAATTTCCTGCAAGACATTGGATACTTTGGTCTTTAGATCAGCAACGTTTTTTGGTATCAAAAGAAACCAGTCGAGAGTATAAAATAGGAACAGTTATACAGTTCGATGATATAGATATTCCGACGATTGAAATAGAAGATTCCTTTATTTGTATATATCGAGAGCAAAAAAATATTGAATTATCTAAGGTGACATTTGTACAAGATTCTAAAAATGAAATAGAAATGGTAAATGACATTATAATGTATTTTTCTCCCAAAGAATCATTATTCCAATGTTATGAAAGAATTTCATCAGAAGTAGAATGTCTGGATATTTCAGCGATAATAGATTCTTATTTTATTAAAACAGAGAAATGGTGGACTATTAGACCTGGGAAGGATGATGTTGAATGGTATGAAAGAGTGTCCAAATCATCTTACTCCGACATTTATATTGACAAACTTTTACCACAAGAAGATTGTAAACGCCATTCATTTGGGGTTTGCCCTTGTGGCTTTAATAGCGTGGAAGAATCTAACAAATTGAGATTAGCTGATAATGAAGAAGCTATGCGGTTAAAAGAATACGCCCGTAACGAATACTCTGTAGAAAAACACAAATTAATATTGTTGCAAGATTATATAGACCAACGGGCGGAACTTGAGAGATTTGTAGAAGAGTCTTTTCACCTTATTTCAGCGCTGCATTTTGTCGAATATTATTTCATTCCTTATCAGAATGAAATATCAAAAGAAAAGGCAATTAAAATTCTTTGTAATTATTCCGTAGAAGATATATTACAAGATAGATATATTCATATTTCATAAAAACAGCACCAATTGATGCTGTTTCATGTTAAAGGTGGTATTCGTGATGTTTTGATACTTTTTGCTCTTCAACTAGTTGTTCTTTCTTCTTGCATTCCAACTGCTGATGAATCCATTGGACAATGGGAGACTGTTCAACAGTGAGTTGTAGTTTATCCTTAGCAATCCTAATAACTTTGGCACTTACGCTCTCGGCCCAGACCTTGGCACTTCGTTTATTTTCTTGCAAATAACCTCTGAAGTTCAGAGTTTGGCTATGAACTAGTTTATCGGTTTGTTCCTCATTAAACCCATGTTCAAAACATTCCTTCTCGATACGTAGATACTCGCCAACAATAGGGAACCAGCGGAGGATCTTATCAATGGTGCGTTGCTTGTCGTTAATGGCGCTTTGCATCTGTAGCTTGGTATAGCGCATGTCTGAAGCATGAAATTCGTTCTGCTGTTGCATGTCTGCTTGTAACTTCTTGATTTGGCTCTCACGCTGCTTTACCACTCCCTTTAGTTGCTCATTCTCCTTTTCCAGTCGGCTGATCTTGTTGTTGCCAAGAAGAGAATTGATGCCTTTGAGGGCAGTGGTAGCAGTTTGTGCAGCGGTATTCTTCAGTTCCTCCGTCTTTTTCTCAGACTTGATTTTTGATAGTTCTTGCTCAGCCTGTTCTTTCTGTTTGAGCAAGGCTTCGACATCTTCCTGAATGTCCTTGCCTTGTGCCATCAAAGAACGGTAGTATTCATGGGTAGAGATATGCTGTGCCTCTGAGCCTTCGATGCCACGCTGAAGCCCATACTTCTGCATGGCTTCTGCATAGGTGTTCTGATAGCGTTTCAAATTAGCACGACTCATGATATCGTCTGCACAAAGACGTGGTGCAGGAGTCTTCTTGCGATAGGTGCGCTTTACTTCCTGTTCTTTCTTCTTACGCTGTCGCTCTGTATGGACTATGGGGACAACTGTTGCATGTAGATGGGGAGTGCTCTCATCCATGTGTAGCACTACCGATACAACATTATCGATTCCATAAGTCTTACGGAGCCAGTCGATGTTATCCTGACACCATTCATCAAGTCTGCCTTCCTTCTCTATCTGCACCATGTCTTCATGGGTGCCCGTCAGAAGAATACGGATGGCTCGAACCTGATTACTGGCAATCTTGCGTTTCAAGCCAGCTGTATCAAGGCGATGCTGAATAGCCTGTGTGCGATTCGTCACACCATCAGGGAACTGTATCAGTTCTCGGTTCAGATGTGTCCGCGTCGAATCGGCATTCTTCGGATGGATGGTTCTCTCAATGTGTGCCGACATTCCGCTGTCAGCACCTTTGGCTTTATCTAAGTGTAATACTGCGTAGCCCATTTTTCTTGTTCGTTTTACGAGGTTATTGTTTCTGTGATTATTCGCTTGCG
>JAEEGK010025444.1_pt1 | contig 12154 bp, 10 predicted proteins | sample 8958771 | NCBI WGS metagenome assembly JAEEGK01 (sample SAMN16246547, study PRJNA631951) | gut metagenome | biome: gut microbiome; feature: rumen; material: SC-attached | host: Bos | place: Iran: Karaj | collected 2018-10 | reverse complement strand
AAATCATAAAAAAAACAAAAAAAAAAAAAAAAAAAAAATACCAAAAAAAAAAAAAATTAAAAAACCCAAAAAACTTTTATTTTCCCTTACCTTTAATATAATCAACAATCAATCCAATATATTCAGTAGGAGGTTTAGGAGTAGGATAAAAAGTTTTAACTTGATATTCTTTTTGTATTTCTTCAGGAATTTTATTATAATCAATTTCATGAGAATAAATTTTTTTACAAACATAAGTTTCATCAGCTTCTTCAAAAGTAACACTTTCTCCTAAATTAACAGGATGAAAATTAGCTTCTTTAACTTTATCAACATCTTTTCCACTTTTACTTCCAAAAATTCCCATTTGTTTTCTATATTTTTTCCCATAAAAAGAAACAGTAAAATATTCATTTTCTTCCATAAATTTAAAAGTGTATCTTTCAGGTTTTACATAAACATAAATTACTGGTCTTTGCCATAAAACTCCTATTGTACCCCATCCAATTGTTAATGAGTTAAAATTTGATATTTTTCCTGATGTTAATAATGCTGTTCTTTTATGAAATTGATGAAAGGGATTTTGAAAGAAAATTGAATCTTTTGAATAATCTGTGTTTAATTTTGATTTTGGAGAGTCTTTGTCAATTTTTGATATTGTTATTGTTAGTAAAAGGAGATATAAAATTTTTTGCATTTTTTTTTATTTTTATTTTATTTTTTTATTTTTTGAAGTGGTGTTTATATATTTTTTTTTTAAGGGATGTATATATGATTTTTTTATTTGTTTATTTTAGTTTAATTTATTTTAAAAAGTTATAATTTTGTAGGAGATCATTATATATATTTTTTTATTTTTTTTTATTTTTTTAATATTTATTTTATTTTTAATTTTTAATTTACTTTTAATTTATATTTAATCATTTTAATAAATAATATAAAATATTTAAAAAAAATAAAAATTTTTTTAAATCCATTTATTTTCATCATTACTATTAAATTCATATCTCTTTGATTGTTTTTTAGGATTATAATAACAAGGACCAGGATTAATTTCTTTTTTTTGACCAGGATAAAAGAATCTAGGAATTTTTCTTTCCATAGAAAATCCTTTTACATTTTGTTGATTATCATCATCATCATTATTAATATAATAATATTCTTCATTTTTATTATTCTTTTCATAATCAATACTCAAATTAGTATTATTCAAAATACTTTTTTTAATTTCATTTTTATATTCAGAAATACTTTTATATTTAGTAAAAATATTAAAATTATTTCTTTTTTTAATAAAATTAGTTCTTAAATTATAAGAACCAGGACCAGGAGAATTATCTTCTTTTTTAATTTTTGATTCAGAAATTTCAGTTTGAAAAAAGCTAGAAATATTATTATTTTTATATTTTTCTCCAATACTTAAATTAATATCATAAGTCCCAGGACCAATTTTTTTTTTATATTCATCTTGTTTATATTTTTTAAATCTTTCATCTTGTGAAATATAAACATTTTTTTCTGTTTTTTTATTATAATCTAAATTATATCTTCCTGGACCAATAATAACATTATCATCATTTCCTTTTTTATTAATTGGAATATTTTCTCTTCCAAAACTAAAAATATTATTATATCTAAAATTATTATTATCATTTAAATTATTTTCTGTTGTTAAATAATCACTTTGATATTGTCCTGGCCCAGGATAATATTTTTGATCATCAATTTGACTATAATTAAATCTTGGTGATATATCTTTTTTATTTTGTATTTTTTTATTTAATGAATCATTTAATTTATAATTTTCATTTTTTGAATTTGATTCATTTATATTAAATGAAAATCTTATTATGTCACCATGTTTATTTTGAAAAAGTACATTTTCTATTGAAGTTGGAATTGAACCTAATGTTTTTCTATTGAATGCATTACTTATTGGTCCTGTATATAATTTTCCATATCGAAATTTTTTTCCTATTGTTGTTGAAGTTATTGAATGATTTGGAGAATAAATTGTTACTTGAGTTGTTTTATTTTTCATTATTTTTTTATTTAAGTTAGTATTTTTTTAAAAGTTATTTTTTTTATTTATATATTATTTTAATAATTAGTGAAACATTTTTTTTTTATTTTTTAATCTTTTTTTTTTATGTTTATTTTTAATATTATAATTTTTTATTAATAATTTTTTTCATCGAATACTATATGACTACTTTTATATATGAAGATGATGAAGATTGTTTCTTTCCTGAAGTAGATTTATTTTATCGTGAATCAAATATAAACTTTGAAAATAGTTTAAAAGAAAATGATTTAATAAAAGATAATTTAAATAAATTTAATTTAGAAGATGAAGATTATACAGAATTAATATCAATATTAAATATAATGAATGAATCAATTTATATTGATTTAGGAAAATATGAAGATGAAAATTATTTATGTAAATGTGAAATATTATCAATTTTAAAAAAGAAAAAATGTAATAATAAACATATTAATAAGAATTTTCAAGGAGTAAAAATTTGTCGTTTAATAAGAAATAATAATAAAAAGCAGAATAATAAAAATAATAATAATAATATTTCAAGTAAATTTCAAAATACACAATCTACTTTAATTAAAACAGAAACAACAATTACAAATAAATAAAAATATATATTGTTAATTGTAATTTTATATATACATTTTTATATATTTGGATTAAAAGTTTGTAAATTAATAATTAAAAAATAAAGGTAATATAATATTATGTATACTTAGTTATTTTATTATAAATTTTTGAAAAGAAATCGTGTTGTTTTATTTTTATTTTTTTTATTATATAAATATAATTAATTTGAAAATAATATTATTTTTTAAAAATTAATTTTCAAGTTCATCTGAATTTCTTCTTGAAGAAATTAATTTAATTTCTTGTCCACTTGTATCATTTTTTTTCATTAAATAAACATTAAACATTTTTTCTTTAGTTTCATTAAAGAAATTTTTTTTTCCTTTAAAGTACATTTTATCAATAAAAGGATCAGAACGATAATTTCCATAAATTTTCTTTCTAAAATTATGAATATTTAATTGCTTTTCTTTATCTTTTTTTTGAATATTACTATTTTTTAGATCATTAATTAAATCATTACTAGTTTTTAATAATAAATTTTCTTCTTTTGAAATATCTTGATAAACTTTTAATAAACCATCATTTAAAGAATATTTGAAATAAATATTAGGATGATGATATTTATTCACACTTCTATTACTAAGATTATTTTCATTATTTTCAGTAGGTAAAGTATTATAATTTGTTAATGCTAAAAAATTTGATTTACTTAAATTAAAACCTTTAGGATAAACTTTTTTATGAATAAATTTATCTCTTAATCTTTTATGATATTGTTTATCAAATTTACCTAATAAAGATTGAATTGCTTCATTTTCTGGATTTGTTATTATTGATGTTTGTGGTTTTGTATATTTATAATTTTTGATATTTAAATTAGGAAATATAAAATCTTTTCTTTTCTTTTTATTTCTTGTTTTATCATTATTTTCATTTTCTAATTTATCTCTTTCAATTTGTTCATGTTGTTCCATTTGTGCTTTTATCATATTAAATTTCTTTTGATCATTTGAATATTCTATTAATGATAACACATATGTTTCTTTTGATATTGCAATTTTATCCTTATCTAAATTTTTATATTTGTAATGTAAAGTGGTATAATTTTTGTCTAAAGCTTTAAACCAATCATTTTCTGCTGTTTTTAAAGTATTATTTTTTGTTTTATTACTCATTTTTAATTAAATTTATATAATTATTTAAAAAAACTGAAAATAATAATTGAATTATAGTATTTTAATATAATTTAAATAATTCTAATTTTTTTTAATTTTCCTTATGTAATATAAATACCATTTTTAATATTTATAAAAATAGAAAAATCTAAATAATCAAATAAAAAATTATTTTTCTGCAATTCCTTTAATAGTATAAATACCAGAAATTAATCCAATAGGACAAAGAATACATAATAATGCAATACTTAAAATATTTTTATAATGATATTTATGATAATCATTGCCTTTAATATATAATAATCCAGGTATTAAAAAAGCAATAATAATAGTACAAAAACTTCCAATTAGACTTAAATAATCAGAAATAGATTGAAAAACAATACTAATAAAAGTAGTTAATCCTAAAGTAATAACAGTAACAGCATAATTAATATTATTTGAAAAATCAGTAGAATCAATATTAATTAAAGATAAAAGTGCAATTCTATAAGCATTAAAATTTACAGACATTTTAGCAAAAATTGTAAAAATAAAAAATATTTGAGCAATTGTCATTAAAATATCTTTTTTAAATATTTTTCTTCTTTCAATAATTAAATCAGGAGTATCAATTGGTTGAGTTAAATATCCACTAAATCCAATAATTAAAAAACAAATAATATCAATTAAAAGACCAATTTTAAAAACTTTGTCAATTTTCTTTTTTGAAGCATTTTTTAAAGAATTCATTATTGGAAAAGCACCAACATGACATGAAAAACCATAAAAAAAAGTAGTAACTGATTTTAAAAATTTTAAATCTTTACCAAAACTTGCTTTAATGTTAAATTTATTTAAATGACGTTTTGTATAATTATCATTCCACCAATCTTTAATAAAAAAAGGACATTGTATTAAAACAACTAAAATTAAAAAAAAAATAGATAAAATACCTAAAGTTGAAGTATATCTCATTTTAGAAACATTTTTTAATAAAGATAAAGGTAAAATAATAAAAATAGTTAAACCATAAGAAACAAAAAATTTCCATTTAAAAGTTCCCCAAAAACTATCTTTTAAAAAACTATCAATATCTCTATAACCATATCCCCATATTTCATTAATAACTCCTCCTAATAATTTATATAAAATAACATGATAAACAAGTATAATTCCAAATTGATTAACAATCATAGTAATACTTAATAAAGTTCCTAAATTTTTACCATATAATTTTTGAACTAATAAATCATATCTTTTAATCTTATATTTTGAATATAAATAAGATAATAAAAGTAAACCCCATAAATTAACACAACCAGCAAAAATTATAATAAAAGGAGAAAAAAATAATGATATATAAGATATTTTTTGAGGTACTGCTAAGCAACCTGAACCTAATGATAATATACATAAATTAAATAATGCTCCTCTAAATGATTCTGGACTCATTTTTCCAAATATTTTTTTATAAAATGGTCTTGTGTCTATTATTGTTTCTTCTAATTGATCTTCTTTTATAGGTTTTTTTTCTGGGTTTATATTTATAATATTTGGATCTTGATTTTGATTTGACATATCGCTTGACATAATTTTTTTTTATTAAATTTCCTTTTTTTTTTTTTAATTTTTAATATGCATTTTTCTTTTTATTTATTTTTTTGAAGATTTTAAAAATTATAAAAAATTAAAAAAAAATTAATTAACTGATTTAATAAATAACCACACTCTTACTTATAATATATTAATTAATAATATTTTATAAAATTACCTTTTATTTACTTTTTTTATTGTGTAATATTTATAGCCTCACATAAATAAATTCTTTTTTCATTTTCTTTTATTTTACATAATAATATTTTTTTTTCAAAAGGTTTAATAAATTTTGTTCTTTTTTTTTTTTCACCATTTCTAATCATATTTTCAATAGATTTAATTTTTGAAATAATAATTCCTGGATAAGCATAATCTTCAATACATTTAACAAATTTAATTTTAGATTTAATTTCATTTAATTGTTCATTTATATAAGGATAATTCAAAAATTTTTTTGGTGATTTCCCTTGAGATTTTAATATTTCATTTTCTTTATTTGCTTCTTTTTCATATATTCTTTCTGTTTCTGCATATCTTATATTTAATAAGTTATTAATTTTTTTTGGTTGACTTTTCCAAATATGTTTTGCTTTGAAAATTTTTTTATAAAATAATAAATCTTCTTTCTTTTTCTTTTTTAATTCTTTTAAATTAGTAATAATATTTATATTTGGATAATTTTCTCTTCTTGAATTTTCTGTTGATAATAATTCTTTTGTGGAGTGACTTTTAAATTTTTCATTATGAAGTATTGAATTCATACTATTTAATTGATTATCAATATTTGTATTATTAAAAAATGATGGGTCTTTATAATATTGATATCGAGTAAAAATATTTCGATTTAATACCGATCTAATTGATTTTTGTTTTTTATAAAGAGAAGAATTAATATTTCTTAATTTAAAAATTGAATTGGATTTTTTAATTTTCATTGTACTTTTATTAAAATTAATTATTTTATTCCTTTCTTATCATTTATAAAAGTAAAAATTTATTTTTCAAATAAATTTATATTTACAAATAATTTTAATATAATAATTTAAAATATAAAAAATGAAATTCATAAATTTAAAAATATTTAATTAAAATTATAAAGATCTTAATTTTTTATTAACTTCATCATTATCTTGATTAGTTTCATATTCTAATTCATTTTTAACCATTTCTTTTTCTTTTAATTTTAATTTTAATTGATCAATTTGACTTTTAGTTAATCCATTTTCATATTTTAAATTTTCTAAAATACCAACTTGAATATAATTATATAATTCATTATTTTCTTTTATATATTCTCTATATTTTGGTAATACTTTTTTATATTGAATATTATTTAAATTAGTTTGAAATTTTTCAAATTCATGAGATTTTTCTTGTAATATATCATCTTTTTCTTTTATCATTTTTTGAATTGTTTTAAATTCACTATCAATTAAAGGATCTAAATATAAAATTTTTTTATTTTCATTTTCTTTTTTTTCATCTTTATTATCTAATTGTATTTCTTCATCAAATATTATTTCATTATCTTTTTTCAGTAATGATTTTATTTCTTTTTTTAATTTCATTATTTCATTATCTTTTATTTTTAAATGAATTTTAAATGCTTTTTCTCTTTTTTCAAATTCTTTTATCTCATCTCTTAAATTTCCTATTGTTTTTCTCTGATTATTTTTTCTAAATTCATCATATTTATCCCACTTTTTATTTTTATTTTCCATTTTATAATTTTAAAATAAAAAAAAAATTAATAAATAATAATTATATTATTTTTTCTTTTAAACTAAATAAAAATTAATATTTTTTAAGATAATTAATTTTAAAAATATAATTGTTTTATTCTTTAGTCTCTTTTGGTTCTAATGAAACTTCTACATAATCATTTTCATCAATTTTAGTATTACATAAAGGACAAATATTATTACAATTTTCTTTACAATTCTTACATAAAAAATGTAATTCCTTTTTATTATGATATTTTTTAATTAAATAAAATATTTTATTTTTTCGTAATTTTCCACAATTTAAACAACAAAAATGTGAAATTGCTTCTTTTAAAATATCATATTTTTTTTTATAATCTTCTAACAAATTTTCTTTTCCACTCTTTGCTTTATTTTCCTTAATTTTAAAATCAAATTGTTGTTGTTCATTATTATGAATACCATAACAAGTTTCATAAAAAATACATTCATTACTATTTTTTATCTTTTCTCTTAAACAAGGAATAACTTTTCTAAAATTATCTTCATGATAATAAAATTCATAATTATTATGACAATAATGACAATAATCTTTATAAATACAAGAATCAGGATAAAATTTCCCATTTGAGAAAACATTTTCACATATTAAACTACAATATCTAAATAATTTTGGAGGCCTTCTTTTTTCATTTAAATTATGATAAAAATAACATAAATGATAATCTTTATCACATTCTGTATATTCAGTATTACATTCTAATATTTTAAAAGTTTTTAAATCAAATTTTGATTCTTCAATTGATTCATTATCATAACATTGTTCATATGATCTTATTTTCTTTTTGAATTTTGATTCAAATTTACACATTAATTCTATTATATTATTATCTAAATAATTGTAAATTAATCTAAAATCATTTTCAAAATTATGAGAATTACTACATAATTCTGGAGTTGAATGATTTTTACATTCTTTTTTTGTACATCTTTTTGTTTTATATAATAATGAATGAAAAGCAATTTCATTCTGATTATGTGAATAATTACAATTTTCACTTTCATTTTCATCATTATGATTAAATCTACATAGAATTGGAATGTAATTATATATTCCATCTTCATTTTTTTTTAAAATTCTTCTTCTTTCTTCTTTATTTTTATAATAAAATGAATCTGGAAATTGTAAATTTAATTTTTTTTTATCATCAAAACTATAAACTTTATAAAATTGTAATATTTCTTGTAATGTTTTTGATAAATATTTTAAATTTATTTCTTCAAAAATATTTAATTCACAATTATCTAAAAAAGGTTTAATATTATTTCTTTTTTTATAATATTTTTTAGCAAATTGTATTGAATTATAAGAACAAATATCATTCATTGATTCAAATATAGTTTGTGATTTTTTTTCTTGAATAGAATCAATTAATGATGCTATTTCATTTTCTGTTAAATCAGAATATATTTTTTCAATAATTATTATAATATCTTTAAATTCAGTTTTAATATTTGCAATTCTTGGATTAATTTGATTTTCTTTTTCTTTTTCTTTCATTTTATTTTCATCAAAATAATTATCAGAATTAAAATTAGAATTCATATAATTATTAAATCCTCCTCTTCTATTTCTATTATTAAATCTTCTTCCATCATTATAATTAATATGAGATCTTTCATAATTTCTATTATCAAAATTTGAATTTCTAATAAATCTATTATTATTAAAATTTAAATTGCCTCTATTAAATCTTCCATTAAAATTATTTCCATGACCTCTTTCATCATTATTATTATTTTGATTTCCTCCAAAACCTCTTTTAACAAAACCATCATTATGATTATTATTAAAATTATTATTATTTTGATTAAAACCTCTTTGACGATTATCATCATTATGATTATTATTATTATTATTAAAATTATTATTAAAATTATTATTTTGATTAAAACCTCTTTGTCTATTATCATCATTTTGATTATTATTAAATCCTCTATTATTTTCTTCATTATAATTATTTCCTCCTCTTGCTCTTCCTCTTCCTGTTCCTCTTCTTCTTTCTCCTCCTCTTCCTTTTGAAAATCCCTCATTTTGATTGTCACTGTTTTCATTATCATTTTTATCTTCTTGGAAATCTTTTTTTATGTCATAATTTGATTGTCCAAAACCTCTCTTTATATCATCTTTTTTTGATGTATCTATTTCTGATAAATCATTTTGTTTTTTTTCTTCTTTTTCGTCTAATTTTTTTACAAATGAATCTATATTCTTTTTTTTTTCATCTTCAGAAGAGAAATCTGAATCTTTAATTTTGTCATCATCACTACTCATTTTAATATAAATTTAAATTTTAGAATTTTATTTTAATATTAAAAATAATAATTTATTTGTTTTATAATAAAAATAATCGATAGATTTGTATTTAAAGAAAATAAAAGTATACTTTAGATTATAAATGAATAAATTATTTTGGATATTTTTATATATGTTTTATTACATAAAAATTCAAATAATATGATTTTTTATAATTACTTAATTTTAAAAAAGTAGAAAAAAATAATTAAAAATGAATGATTTTTTTTCATAAATTTTATAATGATTAATAAATTGAATAGAAATCATTTAGAAAATGTTTTATTCAAATTTTATAAAATACTTACAAAAGAAATAAAGTAATATCTATGAAAAGATAATTTTAAAAATATTTTATATATCAAAATATTCTTTATTAAATTTAAAATATTAGCTTATTTTTTAAATTTATCCAAAAAAATAATATAAATTAATTAAAAATAAAAAAATGTATAATCAAAATAAATATATAAACATCTCTCCCTCATCATATTATGTAATATACACAAAAAACAATAAAACAATAACTGAAAAATTAGAATATAAAAACATAGAAGATATAAATTTCTTATCATCATCAATTGAAAAAGTTTTAAATAAAAAACCATGTATTCACAAATTATTATATAGAGCATCAAGAGATGGTGATTCTTCATTAATTTTTCACAAAAATTGTGATGGCATACCAAATACAATAATAATAATAGAAACGATAAAAGGAAAAAAATTTGGTGGCTTTACTTCTCAAATTTGGGATAGAAATGGTGATTTTAAATATGATGAAAATTGCTTTCTTTTTTCATTAAATAAAAAAGAAATTTATTATATTAAAAATCCAGATATTGCTATTTTATGTTCTAAAAATAAAGGTCCTAATTTTGGAAGTGGTAGTGATATTTGTATTGAAGATAATTGTATGAGAACTAATCAAAATTTTACTTTTCAATCTAGTTTTTATTATAGAGATGAAAATTATGCATTAAATGATGAAAAATATTTTACTGTTAAAGATTTAGATGTTTATCAAGTTGATTTTGGTGATTATACAATTATAAAAAAATAAAAAAAGAGTATAATTTAATACTTTTATATAAATATAATATTATATAAATTAAATCTCAATAAAAATTATAAGTATATATCAATTTTCATTTATGTATTTACAAGAAAGATATACAAAAAACTTCATATTCCTATAAATGAAAATTTAATTAAGGATTAATTATATATAATTTCCAAAAAATATTTAGTTTTATATTATAAAAATATATTAATTGATATAAATAAAATCTAAAATTTAAAGAAATTGAAATAAATGATATTTAATAATTTTGGTTCTTTATATATTATAAATCAATTCAATAATTTATCATTAAATGAAATTTTCAATTTTTTTCATTATCTATTATATATTCTATTGTCTTTGAATTTTTTGTTGTAGAAATTATATTTGGGACTTCAGGGATATTTGAAGGCTTTTCCATTTATATATAATAATTTAATAATTAGATATTTCAAATATTACATTTTTCTTTTTTTCAAATTATTTTTCTATAGAGTTTGAAAAGCAAATTTATTTTTAATAACATAACTTTTAATCTATTTTTAACTATAATTTAATTAAGTTTAAATAATATTTAAATATTTACAAATTTGTATGAAGTTATTTATTAAATTTTTATGATTTTATACTTGTTTATTTCTATTTTTTCCTTTTTTCAAATTTTTTAGAACAGAAATCAGAAATTATTTTTATAATAGCATAAAAAATATTATCAATTTCCCAATTAATTATAAATAAATTTATAATTATATAAAGAAAATATTTTCAATATAAAAAAAGAAAAAAAAATCAATTATATATTAAAAAACTAAAAATTAATTTCATATCCATAAAAAATTATATTTCATAATATTATAAATTCAAATAAAAAATAATACTATAATATTGATAATAATACATATAAAATAAAAATTAAGGAGCTTTAATAACATTTAAAATCCCACTTTTTTATCAATATGAATCCACCTTAAGGATCGATCATTTAGATTTCTTAAATCATCATTTTTATAATTATTAGGACTTTCAAAATCTTCTAAAATATTCCCATCGAAATCAATTACTAAAAAACATTTTAACATCATTCTAAATCCTAAAATGAGTATAATCAATTAAACTTTTATCTAATATATATGTAATAATAATTTTATCACCTCCAATCTTCCATTTCTAACATTATATATAGAATAACTAAAACAAGTTTTAATAATGATGTCATCGATTTTAACAAAACTTTCATTTTAAAATAAACTAATTTGAGCTCTTTTATCATTTTTACTATTAGCAGGAACAGTATAAAAAATTAATATAAAATATTCTATTAATTAATTTCTAATTTCCATATTTTAAAAGTTAAATAAGAATAACTGATAAAAATATCATTATCTAATAAAATCCAATAATAAAATTATTATGAGCATTTATAACTACTTGAATATAATCATAATTATCTTCTCTATAAATTTTTATATTCTTTAAAGCACCACAAACAAAAAATAATCTAAAAGAAGGAATTTGGCATATATCATAACATTGAAAAGAATTATCAATTTCTCTGAAAATTGAAAAATAGATAATAAAACATATTTTAAAGTTTTCATATTATTAAAATAAAAAATAGGTAAAAAAATAAAAGGAATTTTAAAAGATATTTTTTTTTTGAAGAATTATTAAATTTATTAACTC
>JAEEGK010025443.1_pt1 | contig 12154 bp, 14 predicted proteins | sample 8958771 | NCBI WGS metagenome assembly JAEEGK01 (sample SAMN16246547, study PRJNA631951) | gut metagenome | biome: gut microbiome; feature: rumen; material: SC-attached | host: Bos | place: Iran: Karaj | collected 2018-10 | reverse complement strand
TCTGCCAGCGCCCGTGATAGGCATACCCCCCGATCTTCCGCAGCGCCTTGGACGTCACAGGTGCGTTTTCGTCAATCAGGTCAAACAGCTGCTTGTCTTGATGCTTAGCCAGCCCCTCCTCATATCTCGCGTCGAAATCGTAACCATCCCGCCGGTAATTTGCAAGGTCCAGGAAGAGGTCCTTGCGGACGTATGCGGCTTTCTTCCCGAAGAATTTCCCGTAAGCGCAGCCTGTCGCCCGGATCACCGGACCCTTCCAGAACCAGGTGTTGTCCTCGGTGTCGTTGAACAGCGTCTGCGGGCTGCAATGGTCTTCCAGAGAAAAACCGGGGATCATTGTTGCAAAATATGGGACGATGCCGAACTCCTGGACTGCATCGATCAGGTCCTGCAATGTCCGCACATAGAAATCATACGCCATGTTTCTGCTCCGTTTCATCTTTCAGGGGTCCCCGCCGGCTTCCCCTCGCGCGGAATGAAGCCCCGAAGGGGCTGTGGCAATCCGTTTTTCCCCATAAAACCAAAACGCGACCCAGGGAAACGGTCACGTTTTGGAGAGGATGTTTCGCCGAAATCTTGCGGGTATTGGCGCTCGCGCTGATACCCGCTATTTCAGCGAATAAGGACGAGAGGAAGGATTCCCTCACCGGCGTGCGCGCCGGCTGGGAATGACGGGCGTAACTGCATGTTGCGGTGCGCCCTGCCGCCGATGGGATCAAAGGTTTTCTTCCAGGATCGCCTTCAGCGTATCTTCCGATACGACGCCGACGGAACGCTTCAGCTCCGCGCCGTTCTTGAAGAAGATCAGGGTAGGAATGGCGGAGATGCCGAATCTCTGAGCCAGGGACATTTCGCTGTCCGTGTCAACCTTTCCCACCAAAGCCTTTCCGTCGTATTCCTCTGCCAGTTTTTCCACCACGGGGCCCAGGATCTTGCAGGGACCGCACCAGGTTGCCCAGAAGTCCACCATGGCCAGGGGCGCCGCGCTGATCGCTTCATCGAAGCTCTCCGCAGTCAAATGCTGCAATGCCATTTTTATCTCTCCTTTGTAATATTGATTCCGTTTTGTTCCTGCTTATTTCATGTGATCGGCGGCGTATTTCGCGGCGCTCTGCCCCGCCACAAGGCCTTCTCCTGCGGCGCTGGACACCTGGAGGGGCGTACCGGTGCAGTCTCCCGCCGCAAATACGCCGGGCAGGTTCGTGGCCATGGTCCGGTCCACGAGCACATAGCCGTTTTCCACCCCGATGCCGGGGAACACGTCCGTGGGAGCCAGCGCCGGGCGGAGGAGGAAAATGCAGGCCGCTTCCACAGTCTGCCCGTCGCACTTCAGGCGCTCCGCCTTCTCCCCGCCGGTGATCTCGCACTGTTTCGGGCGGTCAAAATAGGTGACGGTGCAGCCGATCGAGGCGAGGAACTCCGCTTCCTTTTTGGCGCTTTCGCTGTAACCCACCACGGCCACGGGCTTGTTCCGGTAGAGCATCCCGTCGCAGGTGGCGCAGTAGCTGACGCCCTTGCCCAGGTACTCCGCCTCCCCCGGGAACTTTTTCGCCCGGGCCACGCCTCCCGCCAGGACGATGGCCTTGGCGTTTTCCACGTCGCTGCCGATGCTGACATACCAGTCGCTTCCCATGGCGAGCGCATTGAGGACGCGCCCGGTCCGGAATTCGGCTCCGGCGTGCAGGGCATGGGCGTGAAAGCGCTCCAGCAGCTCCGCCCCGCTGAGGCCGGGGAGCCCCAGGTAATTGTCCACCCGCTCCGCTTTCCAAAGGGGGTTTTCCTCCAAAGGATTGGAGACCACCAGAACGCTGCGCCCTCTGGCGCGCACATTCACGGCTGCGGACAAACCCGCGGGCCCGCCGCCGATCACGATCACATCATAAGCCATATATATTTCTCCTCTTTTTACCGGCTGCCGTCGGGACGGCAGCCGGGCCGTTTCAAAACTCAGGCACGGTTGAATTTCTCTTTGCCCTGCTTGCAGCGGGGGCATTTCCAATCCTCCGGCAGATCCTCAAAAGCGACGCCGTCATGCTCGGCGGGATCGTAGACATAGCCGCAGATGGAGCAGACGTATTTGCCGCTGGCCTCCTTCGCGGAAAAATCCACTTCGGCATAGACGGTGGGGACGGGGTTGTCCAGATCCATGACCCGTTTAGCCTCCAGGTTTTCATAGCCCTGGGGCGTGTGGGTGCCGCAGTAGACCGTGGGATGGCTGCGGATGAATTCCCGCACCCGATCCTGCGTTTCACGGGCGGCGGAAAGATCGTCGAAAACCGTGGACAGCTTGTCGGCATAGAGCGCCTCGTCTATATAGGTGATATCTCCGTGGAACATATAGAACAGACCCTCGTTTTCCACGATGACGATGCTGTTGCCGTTAGTATGGCCCTTCGCCTTGATGTAAGTCACGCCGGGTATGATCTTCTGACTCTCGGGGAAGTTGAAGTAAGCGCCGTCGGTGAAGGTCACGGGGACGATGTTCCCGAGGCCCTGCAGCTCCACAGCGGAGACCTCCTCGGCATTTACGTAGATCTTTGCGTTGGGGAAGCTCTTCAGCTCGCCGGAATGATCGCTGTGGCGATGGGTCAGCAGGATCTTCGTCACCTGCTCCGGCTTGTAGCCCAGGGCGGCGAAGGCCTCCATATAGCTGCAAATATCCTTGCCGGTAAAACCGAAGCTGTTTTCATCCGGCGCTTCCTCCGGCGTCCCGGCGGGCAGGCCGGTGTCCACCAGGATCACCTCGTCCCCGGTGTCGATGAGGTAATTCTGCAGGCTGCCGCGGTAGCGGATGTTCTGGTCGAATTTGTCCGGGCCCTCTTCTCAGCCGAAAGCGAAGGGCTGGGTGTAGAATCCGTCTTTTCTGAATTTGACTGCTTTGATCTCCATTTGAAGAATCTCCTTTCAGTATTGTTTTCACACAGGCCGCCGTCTGCCATGGCGCGTATCTTCTTAGATCTGCTTTCCTGCCAAAATGCTTTCCACAAGTTCACGCTTTTCATAAAGGACACAGCCGCCCTCATGATCGTCCATCAGAATGCCTCCGTCACGCAGCGCCGTAAAGAGCGTCGAGTGAAGCGCCTCGCGGAGAGACGAACGCCGGACGTTAATATCCGAATAGGGGGAGAAGGGGCACGGCTCCGCTCCGCCATGAGAATTGATGTGGAAAAAGCCGCGTCCTGCCGCCACGCAGCCCCCGGAGCTCTTTTCATCACCGGGGAAGGAGATGTAGACCATTTCCGGATGCTCCGTGCGGAGCCTCTTCAGCTCTCCGATCAGGTATTCTCGCTCCTTGTCTCCCGGCGCCAGTTCCTTGCTCTCCTCTGTGACAGGCACAAATTCCACATAGATCACGACCCTGCATCCGCGCTCCGAGAGGGAATCCAGGAAATCCACGGATGTGACCTCGTGGATATTCTCCGTCGTCACCGTGACCGAAGCCCCGAAGATCAGCTCCCGCCGGTTCAGCTCCTCCATGTTGGCGATCAGGAGGTCATAAATGCCCTTGCCGCGTCTGGCGTCCGTGATCGCACGTTCCCCCTCAATGCTCATGATCGGGAGAAGATTCCGGCAGCGGTCAAAAAGCTCGAAATACCGCTCATCCATAAAGGTCCCGTTCGTAAAGATGGGGAACATGATATTCTGTTTCTTTCCCGCCGCCTCGAGGATGTCCCGCCGAAGCATCGGCTCGCCGCCTGCCAGGAGGATAAAGCTGATCCCCAGTTCCTCCGCCTCGTCAAAGATCCGGAGCCACTCCTCGCTTGTCAGCTGACTGACCGGTTCCGCATCGACGGTCGCGTGATTGCAGCGGGAATAGCAGCCCGCACAGTGCAGATTGCATTTGCTGGTGATGCTGGCGATCAGGAAAGAGGGGACATGCTCTCCGCTGTCCTCCAGCTTCCTGCGGCGTTTGGAGGCCGCCTTGCTCGCAGCTGCGAATTTCAGCATGAACGCGCTTTCCCTGGGGTTCCGCAAGGTCGCCCTGACGGCGTCGGCGATCACGCCCTCTACGCCTTTTGTCAGGTATTCCTGCAGATCAAAATCGTTGTCTGTTTTGTTCATGTATGTGCCTCCATCCGGAGCAGGGCCTTGTCCAGAAGCCGTTTCAGCTCCATGAGTTCCTCTTGGGAAAGGTCGATGCAGCCCTGCATGGCGGGGGGGACCAGGATCGCTTTTTCCTTGAGCGCCTCGCCCTGGGCCGTCAGGGAAATATTGAGCTTCCGCTCGTTGCCCTCCAGCCGGGCGCGGGTGAGCAGGCCCTGTTTTTCCAGCCTTTTCAGAAGGGGAGCCAGGGTCCCGGAATCCAGGTACACCTTCCTGCCAAGCTCTCCCTCCGTCATGCCGCCAAATTCCCAAAGCACCATCATCACGACGTACTGTGTGTATGTCAGTCCCAGTTCCTCCAGCGGCCCCCGATACTGCCGGATCACTTCCTTTGCGCAGGCATATAGGGGAAAACAAAGCTGATTGCTCAGCTTGATACAGTCAAATCTGCTCGTTGTTTGTGAATGTTCCATCCCAGTAAACATCCTCCTCAGAGCTTTTCGGCATAGGCGCTGATCGAAGCGAGCCTTGCCTCCCGTTTTTTGTTTCTATCATGGCGGCAGTGTTTTCCTTGCGGGGACCTCCGTGCAGGACAGCATCTTACATCGGCTTGCTTCCATTGCTGGTTCCACTAAGCTATGATTGCACGCTGTCATATTGCGCACAACTCTTGATTGCGATTATACGCCAAAGCGGTGATTATTTCAACCCCGAATACAGTTATTTTTCTCAAAATGACGAATTCGTTGGACAAAAGCTGTTATGCTATATAATTGACGTGACCGGAGACTACGACGACAGGGAGGATATCGATATGCCGATCTTGAGAAACGCAGATCCTAAACCACGTTACAGCAGTCCGCAGCAGGCGGGGCTGAAAGCAATCACGGATGCGGAAGCAGAGGCGCTGACGCAGATGGCGGATTTCAACACCCAGCTGGGCATCAATTCCGACCAGGGCGCCTTTGAAGCCTCCTATGTCCACCTGAACAGCGGAGAAAAGGGGACGCCCAGAGTGTTCTTTGCCGTGCCCGGGCAGGACGGCGTCGAGGGCATAAAGAACCTGCACGAAACAGGGATGCAGAACTGGTGGGGGAAGGATTTCTGGAACCAGGTCCAGATGGGGAATGTCTTCGTGTATCCGGCCAGGTCCGACAAGCCCTGTCAGCTCCTGCTGGGGGAAGGACGATCAGGGCAATTGGCAGCTGTCCGTCAGCCGCCCGCTGGAGGCAGGGGAGATACCGCAGCGGGTCACGCCGAAGCCCAACGGATGGCAGCGTTTCTGGAACAGAATCTATTCCGGTTTCTACAAGGATGTGTGCCAGACTTATGATAACCGGGAGAAGTCTGCGGAAGCGGTCAAAAACGATGTTTCGCAGATGAATGATCGGAGGAAGGAGACCGACAAGTCGAAGGAGGCGGACGTGGTCACCAAGGAGGCGGACCGGAAAAGGCAGATAGAGCTTGACGAGGTCCGGAGGCAGGAGATCGCACCGGTTTCCACAGCTGCGGACAGCCTTCGCAGGAATACAGATTTTGCGAAAAACCTCTACGGCATGGAGCCGCCGAAGACCGGCCTCAGACCCTTCGGGATCAACGCAAAGGGCAGTAAGGAAGAGACACTGTATAATGCCAGACAGAAAAAATCACCGACGAGTACGCCTACGACCATGGATTTGAGAAGATCAAAAGCGAGGATTTCGGGGCGCTGGCTTACTTCAATACCGAAGATGTGATGAAGGTCACGGAGACGCTCGCCCAGCCGCAGCACGGCGGGGCGGAAGGCGCGAAGCTGGTCCAGGAGAACGTCTATAAGGGCCGAGATAAGGTTTCCGACGCCTTTAAGGATCTGAAGAAGCAGCAGAAGTATGACGGGATGGTCTACTCCATCCGCGACGGCGTCAAGAACGCGGTGGATATGTTCACGAACAAGCAATTTCCGGGCGGAAAGTTTACGGAAGCCCAGAAGACGGCCATGGCTATGGGTGCGGATCTGTCCAAATTCATGGATAAAGTGAAGAAGGATGAATACCTGTATCCGGCGGTGGAAAAGCAAATCGGCGGAGAGAAAGTATGGAATAAGAACCAGGACATGCTGAAGGGGTTCGAGGCCTTTCAGGAACTGGACAAGAGGCGCACGAGGGCAAAGATGAACCTGATCGAGTCACAGTATGATGTGAACGACAAAACGACGGAATTCGATAAGAAAAATCTGATGAAGGATATCATCAAAGCGGATATCGCCGAGAAGATCATGACCGGCGAACTGTCCCAGGGAAAGACGGGATTTACCAGGGGTTTGCCGGGGTATGAATGGAACCTGACCCAGATGGCGGAACAGGTGATCGATAAAGCGGCAAAGCTGGATCCGAAGCTGGGCGGCGCGGACCTGGTGAAGAACCTGGACAAGCACGATTACGATAAATCCATTGCGGATCTGGTAAACCAGCTTGCACCGAAGGAAGAGGCCGTGCAGAACAGTAATGTTCTGCAAAAACAGAATGAAGCGGAGCCGTTGCAGGCGGGTTTCTGAAGAAGAGAAGGACGGTATGCCGGAATCAAAGGCTGACGACCATAACGTAAGCCGGAGGGATCGGCTTCTGGACGCCGCCGGAAAAGCATATCGGGAGCTGTGTCGGTAAACACAGTACGACATCCGGGATATGCGCCGGGTCAGCTAAATCCGGAAGCGGAAGAACCCGGACGGCTACGGGAAAGGCTGAGGCAGCCTGCGGCTTTGCCGGAGACGGCATGGCCAGGCTTCATTGATCCGGTGCAATTCCAGATTTCTGCACGACTACCTTCAAAACCTCCGATGCGGTGACACAGGAGCACCGTATCGGAGGTTTTGATCTGGGAAAACCAACAGGTTTCCACCGGGTGTGCGCATAAAAACTGGGCTATACAAGGCCCTGGACAAGATGGGTATCGAGTACGAAAAGACGAAGGTAGGCAACAAGTACGTCTATGAGAACAAGGTGCAGACAGGCAACCGCATCGGCGATGAGCAGAGCAGCCATACCATTTTCCTGAAGTACGAGACCACCGGCGACGGGATCGTAACGAGCCTGAAGCTGATGGAGGTCATGCTGGCCAAGGGCAAATCCATGAGCGAGCTGGTAGCCCTCGTGGTGTTCTATCCCTAGGTACTGAAGAACGTGCGGGTGAAGAGTAAGCCCGACGCGCAGAACGACCCGGATGTGCAGGCGGCAGTGAAGAAGGTCAGCGAAGAATTGGGGGATATTGGCCGGATCCTGATCCGCGAAAGCGGCACGGAACCTGTGATCCGCGTGATGGTGGAAGCGGAAAGCAACGAGATTTGCGAAAAAACGTTGACGAGGTCATCAAGGTCATCGGCGACAAGGGCCATTTCGCGTAAAGAACGACTGAGTATCGTGCTGCACCCCATGACAAGGTGTTCATCCCATCAGGGGGCGTGTTGCCTATCCGTCCAGAAGAACTGCACAAATGCGCTATCTTGCTTTCCACGGGAATTGTGGTATACTCAAAAGGTAAAATGGAGAGGTATAGCCGGAGCGATCCGTTTTCATGATCAAGATACGGCGGCAGTGAAGAGCGGGGAACCATGATCAAACGAAGGATCTGTGTATTTTGCGAAACCTGGGCGTCCGGGGGGATCGAATCATTTCTGACCAACGTACTGCTTCGGCAGGAGATGTCAGAAATGGAGATCGACCTGGTAGTGGCAGAAAAGCGGGACAGCGTGTATACCGCGACCCTGGAAGCCCATGGCATCCGCTTCATTTCCCTCTCCGGAAGCCCCACGCGGCTGATCAGTAACTGGAACCAGTTCCGTCGGCTGCTGGTAGAATGCCGCTATGACACGGTCTACATCAACGCATTTCAGGCGCTGAGCCTGCGGTATGGACTGCTGGCCCGAAGGGCGGGAGTCCCTGTGCGGATCCTCCACAGCCACAGCTCGGATATCCGCGTCCAGCCTTTCCGCACCATGAAGCTGCTGATACATCGGATCGCCGAAGTTTTCTACAGCGGTGTGGGGACGGAGTACTTTGCCTGTTCCGGCGAAGCAGCTGCTTTCCTTTTTTCACCGCGCCTCCGTGAGAAGCAGATCGTGCGCTTCATCCCCAACGGAATCGACACCGGGCGGTTTTGCTTCCAAACGGATGTGCGAGACCATGTGCGAGATGAATTGGGGTTTAGAGATCGCTTTGTGCTGGGGAATATCGGCCGCCTCAGCAGCCAAAAAAACCAGCTGTTCCTGTTGGACGTCCTAAAAGCGATTCTTCCCATACGTCCGAATGCTTGCCTCTTGCTGATTGGAGAGGGAAAACTGCGTCAAGACCTTGAGAAGCGTGCTGCAGAGCTGCAGATCCAGGAACACGTCCTGTTTTATGGCGTCACGGACAAGCCTTGGGAACTCTATTGGGCCATGGACGTTTTCCTTTTTCCCAGCCTGTTTGAGGGCCTGGGCATCGCCGCGGTGGAAGCCCAGTGTGCCGGGCTGCCGCAGGTGTGCTCTGAGCATGTGCCCGAAGAAGCGCTGGTCACAGATCTTGCCCACCGGGTTCCGCTGACCGGTGGCGCGGAAGCGTGGGCAAAAGCTGTTGCTGGGCTGGAACCCCCGGAGAAGCGGAAACAATACGCCGCGAAGGTGAGAGAAGCAGGCTTTGACATAGAAAGCGTCAGCCGGATCATCCGCAGCGCATTGATGGGCAGTGAAACCCAAAGTCCGCCGCAAGAGCGGTAATCCATCCTTGTCAGGGGGAATCACCATGTGTATTCTGACGCTCGTTGTCCCCATTTTCAATATGGAATGGTGCCTGGAAAAGAACCTGGCAACCTATGACGATCCAAGGCTCATGGGCCGCATAGAAGTGATTTGCCTGAACAACGCCTCTGAGGACGGCTCCAAGGCCATTATCGAAAGATTCACCGCTGCAAGGCCGGAGATCTTCCGGCTAGTGGACAGGGACAGCCGAGGCTACGGTTCGGCGATCAATGCTGCCCTGGTTTTGGCACAGGGTAAATACTTCCGCATCGTAGACGCGGACGACTGGGTGAACACGGAGGACCTGGTCAAGCTGACCGAGGTGCTGGGGTCCTGTGAAGCGGACGCGGTCATGACAGATTATGAGCTTGTGGACATGCAGACCGGGGATATGACGCCGGTTCTTGCCAAAGCCGGCGGTGCCCGGTACGGAGAAGTCTATACGGATCTAAATATCCTGATCAAGACCTATCCGATGATTCACGGCACCACCTATCGAACTGGACTTCTGCGGGAAGCCGGCTTCGCTATGCAGGACAACACCTTTTATGTGGATGAGGAATTCATGTTAATCCCCATGTTGCATATCCGCTCTGTCCTGTATCTGGAACTGGACATCTATCGCTACATGGTGGCTAATCCCGGTCAGAGTTCCTCTCCTGGCAACCGCGCCCGGATGCAGGATCATCAGGAGCGGGTAATACGTCGTATCGCTGGTGAGTACCTCGCGGAAAAGAAACGAAATCCGGGGAACAAAGCACTTCCCTATGCCCGGTATCGGATCATGCGGCTCCTTGGGGATCGCTTTATGGTGCTCCTCATATATGTGGAGGATCGAAAAAAAGGGCGGGAGCTGGCAAAAAGCTGGGAAGCCTATATACGCAGTACGCTGCCCGAGCTTTGGCCGGAAGTGAAGAACAAAGCCCGGATCCTGTATGCTATGAATGGCCTTCGCGTTTCGATGCCTCTGTATGACCGGCTGAAAAGAGCATTGCTGAGAAAATGACGCGACGAAAAGAACGATCTATTCCGCTCAACTTCGCCATGAACTTCCTGCTGCGGCTGTCGGGGACGATCTGCGCCGCCGTCAGCTATCCTTTCGCTTTCCGGATGATCGGGGAAGCGGGGATGGGAAAAGCGGCTTTCGCCGCTTCCATCGGCAGCTTCTTCCTGTTGATTGCCAGCATGGGCGTCTCCACCTACGGGATCCGGGAATGCGCCAGGGTCCGGGATGATCCCGCCGCCCTGCATCAGACCGCCAAAGAGCTCCTATGCCTGCAATTCCTCATGACACTGGTCTCGGAAGTCCTGCTGCTGGCTGCGGTGATCGCCGTCCCACGACTGTGGGAGAACCGGATACTGTTCCTTATCCAAGGGGGACAACTTCTGTTCCATGCGCTGGATACGGAATGGCTCTTCGCCGCTGAGGAGCGTTATGCCTTCCTGACGATCCGTTCCTTTGCAGTGAAGCTGGCCGCCGTGGTGCTGATCCTGCTTTTCGTGCGCAGACCGGAGGATTACCGGCTATATGCGCTGATCACCGTGTCTGCCGCCGTGCTGGGTTATCTGTGGAACCTGCTGGGAGCTGGGCAGCGGCTTCGGGGAAAGGCGGAGAAGCTCCAGCCTCTGCGGCATTTCCGCGCCTCCTCCGTTTTCTTTCTCGAATCTGCCGCCGTCACGGTCTACACAGTTCTGGATTCGGTGCTGCTGGGCTTCCTGAAAGGGGACGCCGCAGTAGGAGCGTATGACGCGGCGGCCAAGATCCGTGTGGTGCTGGTCATGGTCATCGGCAGCCTGTGCGGTGTGCTGATGCCCCGTTTTTCCTACTATCTGAGCACGAAGCAGGAAGAACGCTTCCGCCAGGGCATCCTGCGGAGCGGCAGCCTCGTTTTTCTCGTAACCCTGCCATTAATGACGTATTTTCTCCTGATGGGGGAAAGCTGCCTGACGGTCCTTTATGGCGGCGTTTCCCAAGGCACCCTATGGAGCCTCCGACTGCTGCTCCCCACGGTTTTCCTGGTGGGCTGTTCCAATACCACCGGAAACCAGCTGCTGATCCCTATGGGCAGGGAGAGAATTGTGATGCTCTCCACCGTTGTCGGAGCCGTGGTGGATCTGATAGCTGATCTTCTGCTGATCCCGCCCATGGGCGCCGCCGGTGCGGCCCTTGGCACCACGATCGCGGAAGCCGCCGTGCTGGCGACCCAGGCGGTCACGGTTCGAAAACTGAGGATCCCGCTGGTAAACGGAAAGTCGGCCCTCCGGACCTTGATCGTCACGGTTATCGCTTCCGCCGAGCTGTTCCTCCTGCGGCTGACGCCGCTGCCGGCACTGGGGAGGGCCCTCCTGGGTGCAGTTCTGTTTTTCGGGACCGTATATGGAGCGCTGCTGGCCCTGAAGGACCCGGTGCTGACAGAGATGAAGGATGTGCTGGAAGACAGACTGCGCAGGAGGCGCACGTGACCAAGCGTACAGGTGCATGAATATGAAGCTGGATATCGCGGAACACCGGAAAGACGGCACGATCCGCAGGACCGGGCCCCTTTGGTTCCGGAGCCTCCTTTGGGTGCTTCTCCTGCTGAATATGTCGGTGATTTTTGCCCTGTCCTCAAAAACGGCAGAGGAATCCACCGTAACCTCCGACACCCTACTGGCGAAGCCCATGGAGGTCTATGATACCATCCATCCGGAAACGGTAGGAGATGATAGAGTATACTGGTGGTTCCAATTCATCATACGCAAGGCGGCCCATGTGGCGGAATTCGCCTCTTTGTGCGTATGGGCGACGGGACTGCTCCTTGCCTATCATGCCCGCTTTTCCTTTCCTTTGGGGGGCGGCTTTACCATACTGTATGCTGCCAGTGACGAAATTCACCAGCTTCTGGTGCCGGGGCGGGAGGGGAAAGTCACAGACTGGCTTTTCGACTGCCTTGGCGCGGTGCTCGGGCTGCTGGTCATGTATTTCATTCTGAGACGGTTCCGAAAACGGAGGTCAACCTGAATTGCAAAAGAAATACGATTATCTCATCGTCGGCGCAGGGCTTTTCGGGGCAACCTTTGCCCATGAAGCGGTCCGGGCCGGGAAACACTGTCTGGTGATCGACCGGCGGAACCATATTGCCGGGAACGCCCATATGGAGACCGTGGAGGGCATCCCCGTCCACCGGTACGGCGCCCATATCTTCCACACCTCCGACCGGGAGGTGTGGGATTTCGTCAACCGGTTTGCTAGCTTCAATCATTTTGTGAACAGCCCGATCGCCATATACAAGGAGGAGCTATATAACCTACCCTTCAATATGAACACCTTTTCCCGTCTCTGGGGCGTCAGGACTCCGGCAGAGGCCAGAGTTGAGCTTG